>Ga0228698_1000301_pt1 | contig 41910 bp, 44 predicted proteins | sample McNCre117_Aug_MG_FD_178015 | JGI IMG/M metagenome (GOLD analysis project Ga0228698, IMG submission 178015) | Freshwater microbial communities from McNutts Creek, Athens, Georgia, United States - 1-17_Aug_MG | ecosystem: Environmental > Aquatic > Freshwater > Creek | place: USA: Georgia... | reverse complement strand
AACCACACCCGCTGTTGATTGCCAACGCCAACGCCAACGCCAAAATCAATACCAAAGTCACAAACACAGCCATGCCGAGGCCAACAGCCGGTCTGCGCCGGCGGCTGGTGATGGCCGGTTTGCTGGGGCCTTGGCTGGCCCGTGCCGGAAACAGCACCCCCAAAAACCCGCCTGCAGCGTTGGCCAATATGGCCACACCGGTGCACTTGCCCGCCGATGCGGGCACCCATCTCGATCACCGCATCGAGTGGTGGTACCTGACCGGCTGGGCCTCCGATGCCAGCGGAGCCCCCCGTTTTGGCTACCAACTGACGTTTTTTCGGCGCCGACTCGACGCCACCCAAGACCTGCGTTCCCCGCTGGCGGCGCGACATTTGTTGTTTGCCGATGTCGCCATCACCGATGTCCGGCAACAACGCCTCCAGCATTTGCAACGCATGGCCCGCTGGTCGGGTCAACCGCCAGGCCAAAATGCCGCCGACCAGGCCAGCGCGGCGATCGGGCAGACTGCCGTGCAAATCGGCGATTGGTCGCTGGTAGCGGACGGCAGTGTGGATGGCAATCGCGCAAGCCTGCGCGCCCGTGCATTCGACCCGAGTGTGACGCTCGACCTGCGCTGCACCCCGCAGCAAGCCCCGTTGCTGCAAGGTCTGCAAGGTGTTTCACGCAAAGGGCCAGAGGCCGCGCAATTCAGCCATTACTACAGCCTGCCCCAACTCCAGGTTGAGGGCCGCCTGGCACTGAACAATGAAAGCTTCACGCTGGGCCCGGGTAGCAAAGCCTGGCTTGATCACGAGTGGAGCGATACCCTGCTGCATGCCGATGCCACCGGCTGGGACTGGATTGGCATCAACCTGCGCGATGGCGGTGCCCTGACCGCCTTTCGCTTGCGCGACGCCAATGGCCAGCCTATTTGGGCCGGCGGCTCCTTCCGCAAAGGCGGCAAACTGGAAGTCTTTGCACCCAGTGCCGTCCACTTCGAGGCCTTGCGCGAATGGCACAGCCCGCTCAGCGCTGCGCGCTACCCGCTGGCCTGGCGCGTGCAAACACCGGCTGGCAGCTTTCAAATTGAAGCGCTGGTAGAAAACCAGGAAATCGACAGCCGCGCCACCACCGGCGCCATTTACTGGGAAGGCTTGGTGCGTGCCCATGGTGCCGGTGCCGGTGCCGGCGCCGAAGGCTATGGTTACCTCGAAATGACCGGCTACGCGGCCGCACTGCAAACCTGATCTAACGCAAACCCAGCCGCGCCAGCGATGCCACCGGCAACCGATAATCGCATCCCACCCATTGCCATTGAAAACCATGTCCAAGCGCCCTGCTGCCCGCTCGCCCCAATCACTCAGTGGTCTGCTGCCCTTCTTGCGGCCCTACCGCCTGCACATTCTGGGCGCACTGCTTTTTTTGATTCTGGCGGCTGCGGCCACGCTGGCCTTCCCACTGGCCCTGCGTCAGCTGATTGACGGCGGTCTGGTACAAGGCGGGCGCGGTGACCAGGTGATGGCGCTGCGCGACCATTTTTTCCTGCTGTTTGGCGTAGCCGTTTTGCTCGGCCTGTTTTCTGCCGCGCGCTTTTACACCGTGAGTTGGCTTGGCGAGCGGGTTACCGCCGATCTGCGCAACGCGGTGTACCGGCACGTGTTGCACCAAAGCCCCGAATTTTTTGAAACCACACAAACTGGCGAGGTGCTGTCGCGCCTCTCGGCCGACACCACGCTGGTGCAAACCGTGGTCGGATCGTCGCTCAGCCTGGGCTTGCGCAATGCCGTTATGGGCCTCGGCGCTTTGGGCATTCTGGTCTGGACCAACCCATTGGTGATGCTCGGCGTGGCCGGCATGCTGGTGCTGGTGGTGCTGCCAGCGGTACTGTTCGGGCGCCGTGTGCGCAAACTCTCACGGGCCAGCCAGGACCGTATCGCCGACGCCAGCGCCGTTGCCGCCGAGGTGTTAAATGCCATTCCAGTGGTGCAAAGCTATACCGCCGAAACCCGCGAAGCCGACCGCTTTGACCAGGCCACGCAAAATGCATTTAACACCGCTGTGACGCGCAGCCGGGCCCGTGCCATATTGGTGGCGTTCCTGATTATTGCCACCTCTGCCGCGCTGTTGTGGGGCCTCTACCAAGGCACGCAGGCTGTGGTGGCTGGCCGGCTAAGCGCAGGGCAACTCGGCCAGACCGTGGTTTACGTCATTATTCTGGCAGGGGCCTTCGCCGTATTGGGCGAGGTCTATGGCGACCTGCTGCGTGCTGCGGGCGCCACTGAGCGCCTGATGGAACTGCTGCACACGCAGTCGCCCGTGCGCTCCCCAGCCCATGAAATCCAACCCGCCGCTTCGGACACTGGCAGTGCGGTAAGCCTGGAAAATCTGACGTTCCATTACCCGTCACGTCCTGCCACAGCGGCACTCAACCAGGTTTCACTGCACATTGCCGCAGGCGAAACGGTTGCCATCGTCGGTCCCAGTGGCGCCGGCAAAAGCACCATTTTCCAGCTGCTGTTGCGCAGCTATGATGCCCAAAGCGGGCGCATTCTGCTCGATGGCGTTGACACCCGCCAGCTAACCTTGAATGACCTGCGCCAACGCATTGGCATCGTTCCCCAGGACGCGGTCATTTTCTCCAGCTCGGCACGTGAAAACATTCGCTACGGCCGCCCCGACGCCAGCGATGCCGACGTAACCGCCGCCGCCCAAGCCGCCTTTGCCGACACCTTCATTCGGGCCCTGCCGGAAGGCTACGACACCTTTTTGGGTGAACGCGGCGTGCGCCTGTCGGGTGGCCAGCGCCAACGCATCGCGATTGCCCGCGCCATGCTGAAAAACGCCCCGCTGCTGTTACTGGACGAGGCTACCAGCGCCCTCGACGCCGAAAGCGAGAGGCTGGTCCAGGATGCCCTCGAGAGTGCCATGCGCAACCGCACCACACTGGTGGTCGCACACCGCTTGGCAACGGTGCAAAAAGCCGATCGCATTGTGGTGCTGGACCACGGCCGTGTCGTAGAACAAGGAAAACACGCCGAACTGGTGGCACTGGGTGGCATGTATGCCGGTCTGGCGGCGTTGCAATTCAACGCCTGAACAACGCAAACGCCATTGAATTTGCGCGCAAAAGAGCTCAGAATGCGGTTTTGGCCAGCTCCCCGTTAACGCACCACCATGGCAGCGATCAGCGCAACCAGCTACGCGACACCGAGCACCCAGGCGCTGCTGCAACAAACCCAGTTGCAACAGGCCCGGCAATCGGCTGCGCAATCGCAGGAGCAGGCCGATCAGTTGCGGCTCGAAGCGCGCCAGGCGCAACAAGAAGCGCAGAAGTGGCAACGGGAGGCCCAGTACCTGGCAGCCCAAATTCAGCAGAATGCAGCGCCCGCCGAATCGCCCCCGCCAGCCCGTCCGCCTGCACCCACCTACGCAGCAAACGGGACCCGTGGCAGCGACGCCACCAACGGTACATTACTAGACGCCACCGCTTGATCCCCGCCCGGCACGGGCCAGAAATACACGGGCTGTTTCCAGTATCTGGTTGGCACGGAGCAGCTGTGTCATTTCACGCTCCAGCGCCAGGATGCGCTCACGGTCGTCACTCGTAATGTCTGAACGCAGGCAGGCATCGGGACCGGGAACTGCACCCATCGGTGGGGCTTGGATGCGCCGGTAGAACGCTGGGCAAAACGGAATTAATTTTTTCATGGCTCCATTCCCTCCAATCGGTTAATCATTGGGCCTACCCCCACACAAGTGCAGCTTCATCGCGCCCGTGGGAGTGCGGGGCAGCTTAGCCCCCACGCCAGAGCCCATAAGGAAATCAAGCTTTGTTGCGCACGCCACTTCCTGTAACGGCAGCAAAGTAGACTTGGCCGGTTTTCAGCGCCAGCACACCGGCGGCTTCAGCCATCGTTCAATCCAGGGGATACAGGCCCAGAGTCACCAGCTTCTTTGCATACGCATCTCGGCGTTTTACTGCCTTTACCGCTGTTTCGGTGGCTGCCTGAATTGCCTTGGGTCCTTTTTGCGCAGCCGCCGTGACCAGCCCCACCTTGTGCGCGGCCTCGGCCTCGGCACGCTTGAAAGTGGCAATCAGTTCGGCGTGGCGACGCTGGGGATTCAAAGGCGCACCCAATGGATGAAGGCCATGCCAATTACAACCTGACGTTGGTGCGAAGCAAGGCGGTTCTCAACTCACGGGTGGCCGGCTTTGAAACATCGACTTGTTGGACCGCGAGAGCAAACGGTGAACCGGGTCGGATGCTCGGAGGAAGTATCCTTTTTAGGGGATTCGCAGTGGGGTAAGTGCCTTGCCCTGGACACATGCGAACGGAAAACCCAAATTCATCGAGCACGCCTTTCGCAACCAACTCCGCCAGTTGTTGAAGCGTGACAAAAGTAGCCCGTTTGATGTCCTTGAACCCGGGCTCGCGAATGGCACGGACGATCTCAAATTTACCCAGCGCATCCCGCTGCGTGTTGGTAAAAGGATGCAACATAAATGTCTGGCGCATCCCGTTCTTTTTGGAAACCAGCGTGTGCTCGACGGCAATATCAGTTAACAGCATTTTGTTTTCCTTTTTTCAGCCCCTGCACGCACAGTCAATGCGTCCCGAGACCCTATCAACCGACTCAATGCAAAACCGGGGGGGTGCCATCCGGCACGGCAAGGGGCAGTACGGCAATGCCCTCCTCGTGCAATTCACTGACCTCTGCCAAGGAAGTGGTGCCCCGGATGGTGCGGCTTTCGGTTTCGCCGTAGTGCATTTTTCGGGCCTCTTCGGCAAAACGGCTGCCCACATCCTCACTTTGGGCGGCTATTTCGCGCGACAAAGCGACCCACGCTGCATGCAACCGGGCAAGGCCGGCCTCGCCCAAGGGCGCGCTGCCCGCCGCCAGCATTTCCGTCGCCGGACTTGGCACCTGCGGATCGCCACTGGGATGCCGATGCGTGTCGGCGACAACGCGATGCGGAGCAGCTTGGGCAGCACCCAGGTTCAAACGGGGCGCGCTGAGCATTTTCACGACGTGGGTGTCGCCACAAACGGGACAGGAGAGCAGACCGCGCTCGGTTTGCGACACGTAGTCTGCCTCGGAGCCAAACCAGGCCTCGAAGCGATGGCCCAACGGGCATTGCAAATCCAGCACTTTCATAGGGATTGTGATTATTACCCGATGCTGCGCCAGGTCAAGGGCCAGTTGCCCGACACATAATTCTGCAACCAAAGCGCGCCGCTGACGGTTTTTGCGTCCGTCACGCGTCCATCGCGGCAGGCCGCCAACAGTGCGTCTGGCGTGGCCGTAAAGACTTCCAAAAATTCACCCGCATCCAGTTTGCGTTCACCGGCTTGCAAACCGCGTGCAAACCAAATGTCGATGGCTTCGGTTGAATAAGCGATTACCGGATGAATCTGTCCTGCACGCGCCCACTCGGTGGCGGTATAACCGGTTTCTTCGAATAGCTCACGCTGAGCGCAATCCAGTGCAGGCTCGCCGGCATCCAGCTTACCCGCCGGAAACTCTATCATCACCTGCCCGATCGGGTAGCGGAATTGGCGCTCCAGAACGACGTGCATTTCGGTTCCGACCTGCAACAGCGGAATGACCATCACCGCCCCCGGGTGGACCACATACTCACGATAAGACTCCGTTCCATCGGGCAATTGAACAGTATCGCGAAATGCATGCAAAAAACGCCCTCTGACCAACTCCGTCTGGTCCAGACGGGTTTCAATCAGATGGGCGTCGTCCGCCATGGCGGCAAGCAATTGGAAACCTGCGGCGTCGCCGTCAGGTACCCAACATTTGCAAAATAGATTGTGCGCAAATGCCCATGAGGCTGCCAGGCAACAGGCCCAAACCAATCACCAGGGCACCATTGATGCACAGCACCACACGCACGTCGTTGCCTGCAACCACGGTGCTGGCGGTAATCGGTGCATCAAAATACATTACCTTGATCAAGCGCAGATAGTAGAACGCGCCAATCAGGGACATCATGACGGCGAATACAGCAAGACCAATGGACGTGCTGTCACCGGCAGCAATCAGCGCCTGCAACACTGACAGCTTGGCATAGAAGCCGACCATGGGGGGGATACCCGCCAGGGAGAACAGGCACACTGCCATGACGCCAGCGTACAGCGGGCTGCGTTGGTTCAAGCCAGCGAAATCGGCAATTTCTTCACTTTCAAAGCCTTCCCGCGACAACAGCAAAATAACGCCGAAGGTGCCCAAAGTGGTCAGGACATAAGACACCACATAGAACATGGCGGAACTGTAAGCATTGGCAGTCGACAGGATGTTGCCGTTAACCACACCGGAGGTAATGCCCAGCAGCACAAAGCCCATTTGCGAGATCGTGGAGAAAGCCAACATGCGCTTTACATTGGTTTGGCGAATTGCGGCGAGGTTACCAATCAGCAAAGAGCCAATCGCCAGCAAGGTCAGCATTTGCTGCCAGTCAATCGCTAAAGGCAGCAGGCCTTCCACCAGCAAGCGCATGGTCATACCGAACGCTGCCAATTTGGGGGCGCCACCAATCATCAGGGTGATGGCGGTTGGCGCACCTTCGTAAACGTCGGGGATCCACATGTGGAATGGAACCACGCCCAGCTTGAAGCCCAGACCGGCAACAATGAATACCAGACCAAAAATCAACACGCGGTGCTGCACCTGACCGCTTGCCACGGCCTGGAACACATTGGTGATGTCGAGCGAACCGGTCGCGCCGTACAACATGGACATGCCGTACAACAGGAAACCGGACGCCATGGCACCCAACACAAAGTACTTGATGGCGGCTTCCGTTGCAATCGCGTTGTCGCGGCGCAATGCCACCAAACCGTAGCTGGAGAGCGTCAACAGCTCCAACCCCAGATAAGTTACCAGGAAGTTGTTGCCAGAGATCATGATGAACATGCCCAGCAAGGCAAAAATACTCATGGTAAACAGCTCGCCACCACGCAGCATGTCGCGTTGGCCGGCATACGGGCGACCGTACACCAAAGACACCATAACGGCGATGCTACCAAAGCACTTGAGCCAGTTGCCCATGGAGTCGCTGACCACCATATTGCCAAAACCGTAGACGGTGGTACCGCTGCTGGCCAGGCTGGCTTCGATGAACGCGACCACCGCCAGGGTGCCAAGCGTCAAACCATAGGTCAGGTTGCGCAGGGGTGTTTTCACACCCAAGTCAATCAGGGCGATGACGCAGGCCATCACCATCAGAATCATTTCTGGGAAGGCTGTGATCCAGCTGAGGTTGTCAATCATGTTTTATCTCTCAATTCAGCCTGATCAGTTCAACTTGGAAATTGCCACGTGCTTGAGCAATTCGGCGACCGAGACGTCCATCACATCGGTGAAGGGCTTCGGATACACACCCATCACCAGAACGGCAATCGCCAGCAGCGCCATCATCAGGAATTCACGCGCATTGATGTCCTTGAGTTCTTTCACGTCATCGTTGGCAACCGGGCCGAGGTAGACGCGCTTGAACATCCAAAGCGTATAGGCAGCACCAAAAATCAGGGCACTGGCGGCAATCATGCCAATCCAGAAGTTGAACTTCACGGCACCCAGAATCACCATCCACTCACCGACAAAACCGGCGGTGCCTGGCAGACCGCAATTGGCCATGGAGAACAAAAGAGCGAATGCGGCGAACTTGGGCATGGTGTTCACCACACCGCCATAGCTCGCGATCTGCCGCGAGTGCACACGGTCGTACAAGACGCCAATGCCCAAGAACATGGCACCCGAAACAAAGCCGTGGGCAATCATTTGGACGATACCGCCCGACATACCCAAGGGATTGAAGATGAAGAATCCCAATGTAACAAAGCCCATGTGTGCCACCGATGAGTAAGCCACCAGCTTCTTCATGTCTTGTTGCACCATGGCAACCAGACCCACGTAAACCACCGCAATCAACGACAAGGCGATCAACCAACCACCCCAGGCATGGGATGCGTCGGGTGCGATCGGCAGCGAGAAACGCAGGAAACCGTAGGCCCCCAACTTCAGCATGATCGCGGCCAGCACGGCAGAACCACCGGTTGGCGCTTCCACGTGCACATCGGGCAACCAGGTGTGCACCGGCCACATCGGAACCTTCACCGCGAAGGCAGCGAAGAAGGCGAAGAACAACAGCGTTTGCGCGGTTTGGCCCAAAGGCAAAGCATGCCATGCGGCCAGATCAAAGCTACCGCCAGACTGGGTATACAAATAGATCAGGGCCACCAACATCAGCAAAGAGCCGAGCAGGGTGTACAGGAAAAATTTGAAGGCTGCGTAGATCTTGTTCGGACCACCCCAGATACCAATGATCAGATACATTGGAATCAGCGTAGCTTCGAAAAACACGTAGAACAGCAGGCCATCCAACGCACAGAACACGCCAATCATCAGGCCACTCAAGATAAGGAAGGCGCCCATGTACTGGTTCACGCGGGTGGTAATGACTTCCCATCCGGCAATCACCACAATCAGGTTGATGAACGCAGTCAACAACACAAACCAGAACGAGATGCCGTCCAGCCCCAAGTGGTAGTTGACATTGAAACGCTCAATCCAGGGCGCATTTTCCACAAACTGCATGGCAGCGGTGGTGGTATCAAACTGCGCATACAGCGGCAGCGTGACCAAGAAGCTGACCAAGGCGCCAATCAGCGCAATCCAGCGCACTACCTTCGCATGTTCGTCGTTACCGACGGCCAGCAAAACCAAACCAAATACGATCGGTGTCCAGATCGCCAGGCTCAACAGTCCCATGTTCCGATACTCCTACTTGAGCCAGACGAAATAAGTCATGAGGACAAATACGCCCAAAATCATGACCAACGCATAGTGGTACAGGTAACCGGTTTGCACCTTGCGGGCACCACCGGCAATCCAGTTCACCAGTTTCCAGGAGCCATTGACGACAGCGCCATCAATCACAGCCTGATCACCACCCTTCCACAAGCCGGTACCGAGTGCGCGTGCGCCCCGGGCCAGAATGTTTTCATTAATCCAGTCGAGGTAATACTTGTTCTCGAGCAGATTGAAGATCGGCATAACATTGCGTTTGATGGCCGCAGGCACCGCCGGATTCACCATGTACATGTAATACGCGGTTGCTACACCGGCAATGGCCAGCCACAACGGCACGCTGGTCAGCGCGTGAATCGCCATCGCGGCAGGGCCTTCAAACCCGTGGGCCAACTCTTCCAGCGCGGGGTGCTGTTCCAGGTTAATGAACACCGCACCCTTGAAGAAGTCGCCAAACAGCAACGGCTCAATCGTGAAGAAACCGATCAGCACCGAGGGTATCGCCAGCAACACCAAGGGCAACCACACCACCCAGGGAGACTCATGCGGGTGGCTGCCATGGCCGTGGTCGTCATGGCCGTGGTCGTCATGGCCATGGTCATCGTGACCGTGGTGCGCATCCGGGTTCTGGTCAAAGCGCTCCTTGCCGTGGAACACCAGAAAGTACATGCGGAAGGAGTAGAAGGCGGTAACGAACACACCGGCCAACACCGCAAAGTGGGCGAAACCAGCACCCGGCAGATGGCTTTCTGCGACCGCTTCAATAATGCTGTCTTTCGAGTAAAAGCCCGAAAAGAACGGCGTACCGATGAGGGCCAATGACCCGAGCAACGACGTAATCCAGGTAATCGGCATGTATTTGCGCAGGCCGCCCATCCAGCGGATGTCCTGGTTGTGGTGGCATCCCATGATGACCGAGCCAGCACCCAAGAACAACAAGGCCTTGAAGAAAGCGTGGGTCATCAGGTGAAACAAGGCGACCGAGTAAGCCGAGGCACCCAACGCAACCGTCATGTAGCCAAGCTGGGACAAAGTGGAATACGCCACAACGCGCTTGATGTCGTTCTGAATAATCCCCAGAAAGCCCATGAACAGCGCCGTAATGGCACCAATTACCAGCACGAAATTGAGCGCCGTATCGCTGAGTTCAAACAGCGGCGACATGCGCGACACCATGAAGATACCGGCAGTCACCATGGTCGCGGCGTGGATCAACGCAGAGATCGGGGTCGGGCCTTCCATGGAATCAGGCAGCCAAACGTGCAGCGGAAATTGTGCTGACTTACCCATGGCACCAATGAACAGGCAAATGCAAATAACGGTCACCAAATTCCAGTCGGTGCCAGGCAGCTGCATTGCAGACAATGCACCGGCCTGACCAAACACTTCGGTGTAGTTCAGGCTGCCGCCGAACGCGACGATCAGCCCGATTCCCAGGATGAAGCCGAAGTCACCCACACGGTTGACCAAAAAGGCCTTCATGTTTGCGAAAATGGCGGTCGGTTTGTTAAACCAGAAACCAATCAACAGATAAGACACCAGGCCCACGGCTTCCCAGCCAAAGAACAACTGCAGCAAGTTGTTGCTCATCACCAGCATCAGCATGGAGAAGGTGAACAGGGAAATGTAGGAGAAGAAACGGTTGTAACCCGCGTCTTCCTGCATATAGCCCACCGTATACAAGTGGACCATCAGGGACACAAAGGTAACCACACACATCATCATGGCGGTCAGGCCATCGATCATGAAGCCGACCTCCATCTTGGTGCTGCCAACCTGCATCCAGGTGTAGAGCGTCTCGTTGAAACGCGCACCGTCAAGCACACTGAGCAGTGTACTAACCGACAAGACAAAGGCGACCAACACACCCAGAATGGTGGCGCTGTGGCTGAACCAACGGCCATTGCCCTTAAGCGGGTTACCGGAAAACTGGGTTCCCAGAATACCCGCCAAAGCGGAACCAACCAGGGGTGCCAATGGCACCCAGACAAGCGTCGATGCGGAAAGGGTTTGACTCATTTTCTTTAACCCTTGAGCGAATTGAGTTCGTCCACGTTGATGCTGGACCGGTTACGGAACAACAACACCAGGATTGCCAGACCGATTGCCGATTCAGCGGCTGCCACGGTCAAGATGAAAAACACAAAAATCTGACCTTGCAGGTCATGCATGTAGTACGAGAACGCCACAAAGTTGGTGTTCACTGCCAGCAGCATCAGTTCGATGGCCATCAGCAGCACAATCAGATTTTTCCGGTTCAGAAAAATGCCCACCACGGACAATGCGAACAGCATAGCCCCCAGTGACAGGAAATGACCTAAAGACAGTGTCATGCTCTTATTTCTCCCCTTCGGATTCGCTGACCGGCGCGGCAGCAGCTTGGGTGGCAGCCATCTTGACAACGCGTACGCGCTGGGCCGACCGGACTCGCACCTGGTCACCAGGGCTCACGTATTTGCTGTCCTTGCGGGCACGCAGGGTCAGCGCAATGGCGGCAATCATGGCCACCAGCAGGATCGCAGCGGCAGCTTCCAGCGGGTAGACGTATTGCGTAAACAAAATTTTGCCGAGCGCCGTGGTGTTCGGCAGTTGATCGGCTGCGTCTGCGGCAATCGGTGCATCGACGGCACGGAAACCGCCCATCAACACGGCGGCCATTTCGAGCGCAATCACCACACCCACCAACCCCGCCAGCGGGAAGTGTTTCCAGAAACCATGCCGTACCGACTCCACGTCGACGTCCAGCATCATCACCACAAACAAGAACAACACCATCACCGCGCCAACGTACACCAGTACCAGGGCGATTGAAAGGAATTCAGCCTTCAAGAGCATCCAGATCATGGAAGCCTGAAAAAAGGCCAGCACCAAAAACAACACCGCATGCACCGCATTGCGGGCCGTGATAACCCGGAACGACGCAAACAGCAGAACGGCTGAAAAAGCGTAAAAGAGACCAGTCGTGACACTCATGATTCAAATTCTTTCAAATGGTGTTCAACGGTACTTGGCGTCCGCTTGTTTGGCGGCGGCAATTTGCGGCTCGTAGCGGTCACCCACTGCCAGCAGCATTTCCTTGGTGAAATACAAGTCACCGCGCTTTTCACCGTGGTATTCAAAAATATGTGTTTCAACAATGGAGTCGACCGGGCAGCTTTCTTCGCAAAAACCGCAAAAGATGCACTTGGTCAGGTCAATGTCGTAGCGCGTGGTACGGCGCGAGCCGTCCGCACGCTGATCCGACTCAATGGTAATGGCCATTGCCGGGCACACTGCTTCGCACAATTTGCAAGCGATGCAACGCTCTTCCCCGTTTTCATAACGGCGCAGCGCATGCAAGCCACGAAAACGCGGGGATAACGGCGTTTTCTCTTCGGGAAACTGCACCGTTACCTTGCGGCGAAAGGTGTAGCGTCCGGTCAGTGCCAGGCCTTTGAACAACTCGATCAGCAGAAAGCTGGCCAAGAAATCTTTGATTGAAAATGCGGATGGCATGCGGGCCACAGAGTTAGAAGACATCATTGATTCCTTCATTTCCAGATGTTGAAGGACGTTTGCATCCACACACCAATCACCACCAGCCAGACCAGCGTAACGGGAATGAACACTTTCCATCCCAGGCGCATCACCTGGTCATAACGGTAACGTGGGAAGGTGGAGCGAATCCAGATGAACAAGCTGACCACGGCAAACGTCTTAAGACCAAGCCAAATCCAGCCTGGGATAAAGTCCAGCGCAGCCAGCGGAGACAACCACCCACCCATGAACATAACGGCGGCCAAAATCGAGATCAGCCACATATTGGCGTATTCCGCCAGGTAAAACATGGCGTACGACATGCCGGAGTATTCCACCATGTGACCGGCCACAATCTCGGCCTCGCCTTCCACCACGTCAAATGGATGGCGGTTGGTTTCGGCCAGACCGGAGATGATGTAAACCACAAAAATAGGCAGCAAAGGCAACCAGTTCCAGGACAGGAAGCCCAAGCCATGGTCAACAAACATGCCCTTGCCTTGGCTTAAAACAATCTGCGTCAGGTTCATGCTGCCGCTGACCATCAAAACGATCACCAGACAGAAACCCATGGCAATTTCGTAGCTCACCATCTGGGCCGACGCACGCAAAGCGCCCAGGAATGCGTACTTGGAGTTGGATGCCCAACCGGAAATCACCACACCGTAGACTTCGATCGACGCAATGGCCATCACGAACAACAGGCCGGCATTGATGTTTGCCAGCGCGATGTCCGGGCCGAACGGCACGACCACCCAGCAGGCCATGGCCGGCATGATGGTCAATATGGGACCCACAAAGAACAAGCCTTTGTTGGCCTTCGCTGGCAGCAGAATTTCTTTGGTAAGCAGCTTCAAAGCGTCGGCAATCGGCTGCAGCAGGCCCAACGGCCCTACACGGTTCGGGCCCACGCGGACCTGAATCCAGCCCATGAACTTGCGTTCCCACAAAGTCAGGTAAGCAACCGCGCCCATCAGGGGCAGCACCACGACCACGATCTTGAGCAGATTCCAGATGACCAGCCACAAACCGGCCGACCACCACGCAGCGGCTATCAGACCGGCGCCGCCGTTAAAAATTGCGTCAATCATACTGTTGCCTCCGCAGCCGTCGCCACTGCCGTTGTTGCCGCAAGGCCATCGGCCGTTTGCTGCAGCGCGACCGAGCGACGGACCAGACCGTCAAGTTGGTAAATTGCTGCGACCACCGGTTCTGCCACGGCAGACGGTGCGGCCACAGCGGCGTCGCTGGCATTGCCCAGACGCTCACCGGCCAGCGTGCCTGCAACCAGGCCAGTTGCCGCCAACACATCGGCGGTGGATTCGTGGTTGAAGCCAGCGATATTGAGCATATTGCCCAGCACGCGCAGCACTTTCCAGGCCGGACGGGTGTCACCCAAGGGCTTGACCACGGCGTGGAAGCTTTGCACCAGCCCTTCGGCGTTGACAAAGGTCCCTGGGGTTTCGGTGAATGGCGCGATCGGCAACAGAACGTCGCTGTAGGCCATATTGGCCTTGAACGGGCTGAGGGTTACGACCATCTCGGCCTTGACCAGCGCGTCGGCAGCCTTGGCTCCGGCCGCACTGTCCAAAGTCGGTTCGGTGTTTACCAGCAGCACCGCTTTGAGCGCACCGCCCAGCATATCGCCGGCGTTCAAACCACCGGCGTCGGGTAAAGCACCGACCAATTGGGCGCCGACGGTATTGGCAGCCTCGGTCAGGTAGCCCACGCTGGCACCCGTTTGGGCACCCAGCCAATTGGCCACCACCAACAGAGACGCGGCCTGCGCATGGTGTGCGGCCGAGTTACCCAACAAAATAGCCTTGCGTTCGCCACCCAACAGGGCCTTGGCAACCGCTTGTGCATTCGGCGTTGCCTGACCTTGGCCAGGCGCCGTTACGCCCTTCTCCGCCGCAACCACGGAGGCGATGTCCAGCAGGGCTTGCAACCAAGCCGATGCCGGCGCGATATGGGCGTTGGCAACCGGCATGGCCCAGTCGTTGGACGCGGAGTGAATCACGTTCACCGAGCAGCCCAACTTGGTCGCTTGGCGAATCCGTTGTGCAAACAGTGGATGTTCTTTGCGCAAATTAGAACCCACCACCAGTACGCGCTGCAGTTGCGTCAGCGAGGCGATGCTGGTTCCCAAATAATGGGCTTTGGAATGGCTGCTGAACTCTGCATTGCGCAGACGGTAATCGATGTTTTTGCTTCCCAAACCGCGCACCAAAGCGCCTGCCAGAGACAATTCTTCAACCGTGCTGTGCGGGCTCACCAAGGCGCCAATCGACTGGGCGCCGTGGTTTGCACGAATTTGTTGCAAGCCATTGGCGACATATTCAAGCGCAGTCTGCCAATCGACCGTCTTCCATTCGCCACCCTGCTTGATCATCGGGGCGGTGAGGCGGTCGGCACTGGACAAAGACTCGTAGCTGAAACGGTCGCGGTCGGCGATCCAGCATTCGTTGACGGCCTCGTTCTCCAGGGGCAGTACACGCAGCACCTGGTTGTTCTTGACCTGGACGATCAAGTTGGAACCGGTAGAGTCGTGTGGGCTGACCGACTTGCGTCGTGACATTTCCCAGGTCCGGGCGCTGTAGCGGAATGGCTTGCTGGTAAGCGCGCCAACCGGGCAGATGTCGATCATATTGCCGGACAACTCGGAATCGACCGACGTACCAATGAAGGTCTCAATCTCGGCGTGTTCGCCACGGTGGGACATGCCGAGTTCCATGACGCCAGCCACTTCTTGACCGAAACGAACACAGCGCGTGCAGTGAATGCAACGGCTCATTTCTTCCATGGAAATCAGCGGGCCGACGTCCTTGTGGAAAACCACACGCTTTTCTTCTTCGTAACGCGAGGCATTACCACCATAGCCAACCGCCAAGTCTTGCAACTGGCATTCGCCACCCTGGTCGCAGATGGGGCAATCCAGCGGGTGGTTGATCAGCAAGAATTCCATAACGGATTTCTGTGCCTTGATCGCCTTGTCGCTCTTGGTGCGCACAATCATGCCCTGGGTTACCGGCGTAGCGCAGGCGGGCATGGGTTTGGGCATTTTTTCCACATCAACCAGGCACATGCGGCAGTTCGCCGCAATGCTCAATTTCTTGTGGTAACAAAAATGTGGAATATAGGTACCCGCCTTGTCGGCTGCATGCATGACCATGCTGCCTTCAGCGATTTCTACCTTCTTGCCGTCGAGTTCGATTTCAATCATGGACGTCTCGCTCAAACGTAAGCCGGGACCATACAGGTCTTGTGCTCTACGTGATACTCAAATTCATGCCGGAAGTGCTTGATCATGGCGCGCACCGGCATTGCCGCTGCATCGCCGAGTGCACAAATGGTTCGGCCCTGGATGTTTTCTGCCACGTTGTCCAGCAGGTCCATATCGCTGGCCCGGCCATGGCCGGTCTCGATGCGATCGACCATCCGGGACAACCAACCTGTGCCTTCGCGGCAAGGCGTGCATTGTCCACAGGACTCGTGCATGTAGAAATAGCTCAGTCGCTGCAACGCCTTCACCATGCAGCGCGAGTCGTCCATCACGATCACCGCGCCCGAGCCCAGCATGGAGCCGGCTTTGGCGATGGAGTCGTAGTCCATGGTGCACTGCATGATGATGTCAGCGGGCAGCACAGGCGAGGACGATCCACCGGGGATGACTGCCTTCAGCTTGCGTCCGGCACGGACGCCACCTGCGAGCTCAAGCAAGGTTGCAAAGGGTGTGCCCATGGGAACTTCATAGTTACCAGGACGCTCGACGTCACCGCTGACCGAGTAGATCTTGGTGCCGCCATTATTGGGCTTGCCGCATTCCAGATAGGCCTGACCGCCATTGCGAATAATCCAGGGGACTGCCGCAAAGGTTTCGGTGTTGTTGATGGTGGTGGGCTTGCCGTACAAACCAAAGCTCGCCGGGAACGGCGGCTTGAACCGTGGTTGGCCTTTTTTGCCTTCCAGGGATTCCAGCAAAGCCGTTTCTTCGCCGCAGATGTAAGCACCGAAACCGTGGGCGGCATGCAACTGAAAGTTGAATGCGCTGCCCATAATGCCATCGCCCAGGTAACCCGCAGCGCGGGCTTCTTCCAGCGCCGCTTCAAAGCGGTCATAGGCGGCGAAAATTTCACCGTGGATGTAGTTGTAACCGACACTGATACCCATGGCATAAGCGGCAATCGCCATGCCTTCAATCACAATGTGCGGATTGAATTGCAGAATGTCACGGTCTTTGCAGGTTCCGGGCTCGCCTTCGTCGGAATTGCAAACCAGGTATTTTTGGCCTGGAAACTGGCGTGGCATGAAGCTCCACTTCAGACCGGTCGGAAAACCGGCGCCGCCACGTCCGCGCAAACCCGACTCCTTGACCGTGGCAATGACCTGGTCTTGGGTCAGACCCTCACCGCCGTCTTTGCCCAAAATTTTGCGCAAAGCCTGATAGCCACCGCGGGCTTCATACGCTGTGAGGCTCCAGTTGGAACCGTTCAGACCCGCATAAATTTGCGGATTGATGTGCCGATCGTGAAAGCAGGTTTCAACACCGGATGCCACGAATTGGTTGATGACGTCGAGTGCGCTCATGCCTTGCCTTCCGCGGCACGAATGCCGTCCACCAGTTTGTCAAGCTTGTCGTTGCTCATGAAGCTGCACATGGTGCGGTCGTTGACCAGCATGGCCGGTGCATCGGCACAGGCGCCCAGGCACTCGCTTTGTTGCAAGGTAAACAGGCCATCTGGCGTGGTGTCGCCCATCTTCACGCCCAACTTGTTTTCCAGAAAGTGCAAAGCTTTTTGACCATCCCGCAACTGACACGGCAGATTGGTGCAAACGTTCAGCTTGAACTTGCCCACCGGACGCTGGTTGTACATGTTGTAGAACGTGGTGACTTCGTGCACTGCCATCGGTGCCATGCCCAGATAAGCGGCAATTTCTTGCTCGCTGTCGGTGCTCACAAAGCCATTCTCTTGCTGCACGATCGACAGACATGCCATAACGGCAGACTGCTTTTGATCGGCGGGATACTTTGCCACTTCACGGGCAAAGCGCGCTTTCGTCGCATCAGAGATCATCGGTCAATCTCTCCAAAAACAATATCCATAGTGCCAATGATGGACACCGCATCGGCCAGCATGTGGCCCCGTGCCATCTCGTCGAGTGCTGCCAGATGGACATAACCCGGTGGACGAATCTTCAAGCGATAGGGCTTATTGGCGCCGTCGCTGATGATGTAAATGCCAAACTCACCCTTGGGATGTTCCACCGACGCATACGCCTCGCCTTCTGGCACGCGAAAGCCTTCACTGAACAGCTTGAAGTGGTGAATCAGCTCTTCCATGCTGGTCTTCATTGACTCACGCGAAGGCGGTGCAACCTTGTGATTGTCGGTAATGACCGGGCCCGGATTGGCCTTCAACCACGCTACGCACTGGGCGATGATGCGGTTGGACTGCTTCATTTCTTCCATGCGCACCAAATAGCGGTCGTAGGTGTCGCCGGTCACGCCAACAGGAATGTCGAAATCGAGCTCGGCATAGGCGTCATAGGGCTGGGTCTTGCGCAAATCCCATTCGATTCCAGAGCCACGCAGCATGGGGCCAGAGAACCCCATATTCAGAGCGCGCTCGGGCGTCACGATACCGATATTCACCGTGCGTTGCTTCCAGATACGGTTTTCGGTCAGAAGCAGGTTGTACTCATCCAGGCACTGGGGAAAACGTTGCGTGAAATCTTCAATGAAATCCAGCAAAGAACCTTTGCGATTGCGGTTCAATTCTTCGATGCCTTTGGCATTGCGAATCTTGGACGCCTTGAACTGGGGCATGGTGTCCGGCAGATCGCGATAGACGCCGCCCGGCCGGAAGTAGGCTGCATGCATACGGGCGCCACTGGCGGCCTCGTACATATCAAACAGATCTTCCCGTTCGCGGAATGTATACATCAGGATAGAAGAGCTACCCAAGTCATTGCCGTGTGAACCCAACCACATCAAGTGGTTCAGAATACGCGTGATCTCCGAGTACATCACACGGATGTACTGGGCACGCTTGGGCACCTCAATACCCAGCAGCTTTTCAATCGCCAGACAATAGGCGTGCTCATTGCACATCATTGATACGTAATCCAGCCGGTCCATGTAGGGCAAGGACTGGATAAACGTTTTGGTTTCAGCCAACTTTTCAGTGGCCCGGTGCAACAAACCAATATGTGGATCGGCGCGCTGGATGACTTCGCCATCCAGCTCCAGAACCAGGCGCAAAACGCCGTGCGCAGCCGGGTGCTGCGGTCCAAAGTTCAGGGTGTAATTCTTGATTTCAGCCATGCCATTTACTGCTTATTGCAGGCCCCCGTAGTTGTCTTCACGGATTACGCGGGGCGTAATTTCGCGGGTCTCAATGGACACCGGCTGGTACACCACGCGCGCTTGTTCAGCGTCGTAGCGCATTTCAACATGGCCCAAAGCGGGGAAATCTTTGCGGAAGGGGTGACCGATAAAACCGTAGTCGGTCAACAGGCGACGCAAGTCGTTGTGGCCATCGAATACGATGCCAAACAAGTCGAAGGCTTCGCGTTCAAACCAGCTTACCGAACCCCAGACACTGACCAGGGAGGCAACCACCGGCATTTCGTCGTCGGCGGCATAGACCTTCAGGCGCAAACGCTGGTTCAACGAGACCGACAGGAGGTGGCTCACCACACAAAAACGGGGGCCTTCGTGGGCCCCATCGCGGTACGTGGAATAGTCCACACCGCACAAATCAATCAGCTGTTCAAATTGGCAACCCGGCGCATCGCGCAGCATCTGGGCTGCAGCCAGGTAGTCGGCAGCGGCCACCCATACGGTGACTTCACCAAGTGCAACGCTGATACGCTGGGCTTTCGCGCCAAGCGCTGCCTGGACTGCATCACGGGTCACTTCAGGACGAACGGAATAAGTGCTCATAGCTTCCTTTAAGCGCGCGCAATGGTTTCGGTGCGACGGATTTTTTGCTGCAATTGCATAATTCCATACACCAGCGCCTCGGCCGTCGGAGGGCAACCGGGAACATAGACGTCCACCGGCACGATACGGTCACAACCGCGCACAACCGAATAGCTGTAGTGGTAATAGCCACCGCCATTGGCGCAGGAACCCATGCTGATAACCCAGCGTGGCTCCGACATCTGATCGTATACCTTGCGCAACGCTGGCGCCATTTTGTTGCACAGCGTGCCCGCCACAATCATCAGATCGGACTGGCGCGGGCTGGCACGAAACACTTCCGAGCCGAAACGGCTCAGATCGTAGCGCGCAGCCGCAGCATGCATCATTTCAACGGCACAACAGGCCAGACCAAAGGTCATGGGCCAGACAGAACCGGTTTTAGCCCAATTCGCTACCGAGTCAAAACTGGTAGTGATAAAGCCTTCTTTGAATACACCTTCAATCATTGCCTTACTCCCAGTCGAGGGCGCCTTTTTTCCACATATAGACAAAGCCGATGGTCAAGACCACGACAAATTCGAGCCCAATCAAGAACCCCATGAAACCGGTTTCGCGCAGCGACACCGCCCAAGGGAACAGAAACGCAGTTTCCAGATCAAAAAGGATAAAGAGGATGGCAACCAGGTAATAGCGCACATCGAATTTCATGCGGGCATCTTCGAAGGCTTCGAAGCCGCACTCATAGGGAGAGTTTTTTGCCGGATCAGGGCGATTCGGCCCCAATATATAGCCGAGCAACTGGGGTACTACACCAACCCCCACTCCAACCATGATGAACAAAATGACGGGTAAATATTGATCAAGGCTCATCTTGGCATCTGACCACAGTATGGGACCTCCCCAGCTCCCCCCATTGGGGCTCGAGAGATCCAGTTTTTTTGGTGCCGTCGGCGAGACTCGAACTCGCACAGCTTTCGCCACTACCCCCTCAAGATAGCGTGTCTACCAATTTCACCACGACGGCTCTGTTATTACCAAACGCATTAAGAAATAGCAATTTCTTTGCATTCAGCGGACGGGATTTTACCCTGAATTCCCCCGACCTAACGGGGGCAGCGGGCAATTACTTCGCAGGAATTTGCGCAGCACCGGATGCGGCTTGCACAGGGGCAATCGCTGCAGGCGCCGCCACCGGCGCGGCCTCCAGTACGCTATTACTGGTCGTTGGCCGCAAATTGCCAAAATAGGCCAGGCCCAGCGTACAGGCAAAAAACACCGTTGCCAGTACCGCAGTTGTGCGCGACAAGAAATTGGCGCTGCCGCTGGCACCAAACAGGCTACCGGATCCGCCACTACCGAAGGCCGCACCCATATCGGCACCCTTACCGTGTTGAATCAAAACCAGTCCAATCATGGCAATCGCTGCCAGCATTTGGACGGTAAGAATAATAGTCACAACCACGTTCATATAAAAAACTCCTATCGGGTTAACTGCAGCAAGTGCCTATCAGGCTTTACTGGCTGCAGCAATAATGTTCAAAAAGTCAGCAGCCTTCAGCGAAGCCCCACCCACCAAACCGCCATCGATGTCCGGCTGGGATAGCAGCTGCGCTGCATTCGCAGCATTCATGCTGCCACCGTACAGAATGGAAACACGGTCGGCATTGGGCGTCGCAGCCCGCAGCTGGGCACGCAATACGGCGTGCACAGACTGCGCCATTTCGGGGCTGGCGGTCTTGCCTGTGCCGATAGCCCAAACCGGCTCGTAGGCCACCACAATTTCACTAATGCAATGCCCATTTTCATGGATCACTGCCGCCATTTGGCGCTTCACCACATCTTCCGTCTTGCCGGCTTCGTGCTCTTCCAGCGTTTCACCAACACACACTATCGGTGTAATACCAGCGCCCAGTGCTGCCTGCGCTTTCTTTGCAACCACGGCATCGGTTTCTCCATGGTATTGACGGCGCTCCGAATGCCCCACGATCGCGTAGCGCACACCAAACTCGCGCAGCATGTCGGCCGAGGACTCTCCGGTGTACGCGCCACTGGCGTAGGCGGAGATGTTTTGGGCACCGTATTCAATCGGTCCGCCTGCAACCAGCGCCTGCACTTGGGCGATGTACACATCCGGCACACACACCGCTACCCGGCAAGCCCATGTCGAGGAGCCTGCCAACAGTGCCTGCAGCAACGCAGCATTGGATGCCGTATTGCCATTCATCTTCCAATTACCCGCAATCAGTTTTTTCTTCATGCTTGCCCCCAAGTCAAAATAATTTTTCCGATATGTGCATTGGTTCCGTCAATGCCTGCGCCATAGCAACAGCCATGCGCTGCGCATGATGCAAGGCACCACGCACAGCGCATCGGGAGTTAGCCTTGTTGGGGCTGCTCGGCGACCTCGGCATTGCGATCGATCAAAGCCTTCATCGACAGCTTGATCCGACCCTTTTCATCGGTTTCCAGAACCTTCACTTTGACAATCTGGCCTTCCGACAAGTAATCGCTTACTTTTTCGACACGTTCGTGGGCAATTTGGCTAATGTGCAGCAAACCATCTTTGCCTGGCAACAGATTCACCAGTGCGCCGAAATCCAACAACTTGGTGATGGGGCCTTCGTAGACTTTGCCAATTTCCACTTCGGCAGTAATTTGCTCGATGCGGCGCTTGGCTTCTTCGGCCTTGGCAGGATCGGACGAAGCGATGGTGATCGTGCCATCTTCCTCGATATTGATCTGGGTGCCGGTTTCTTCGGTCAGCGCGCGAATAACCGCGCCGCCCTTGCCAATCACGTCACGGATTTTTTCCGGATTGATCTTCATCGTGAACAGGCGCGGTGCGAAGTTGGACACTTCGGTCTTGGCTTCCGACATCGCTTCTTGCATTTTGCCCAGAATATGCATACGGGCTTCCTTGGCTTGTGCCAAAGCGACTTGCATGATTTCTTTGGTAATGCCCTGGATTTTGATGTCCATTTGCAGAGCGGTAATACCGTTGGTGGTACCGGCCACCTTGAAGTCCATGTCACCCAGGTGATCTTCATCGCCCAGGATGTCGGTCAGCACGGCAAAACGGTTGTCTTCCTTGATCAGGCCCATGGCAATGCCCGCCACGTGCGCCTTCAGCGGAACACCTGCATCCATCAGAGACAGGCAACCGCCGCAGACCGATGCCATCGAAGACGAGCCATTCGACTCGGTAATTTCCGACACCACACGCATGGTGTAAGGGAATGCATCCTTCTCCGGCAAAACGGCCACCAGGGCGCGCTTGGCCAAACGGCCGTGACCAATTTCGCGGCGCTTTGGGGTGCCCACGCGACCGGTTTCACCGGTTGCAAACGGAGGCATGTTGTAGTGCAGCATGAAACGGTCTTCAAACTCACCGGCCAGCGCATCAATGCGCTGCGCGTCACGCTCAGTACCCAAGGTGGTAATCACCAGCGCCTGGGTTTCACCGCGGGTAAACAGTGCAGAACCGTGGGTGCGCGGCAACACGCCATTGCGGATTTCGATGGGGCGCACGGTGCGCGTGTCGCGGCCATCAATGCGAGGCTCGCCCGCCAGAATCTGGCCGCGAACAATCTTGGCTTCAATTTCGAACAGCAGGCCTTCAATGGCCACGCTGTCAAACGCCACACCTTCGGCCTTCAGGCCTTCAAACACTTCAGCATAGGCAGTACGGCAAGCTTGGGTACGGGCTTGCTTGTTGCGGATTTGGTAGGCCGCGACCAACTTGTCCTTGGCCAGGCCATCGATCTTGGCGATCAGGTCCTGGTCTTTGGCCGGGGCTTTCCAATCCCAAACCGGCTTGCCGGCTTCACGCACCAGTTCATGGATGGCATTAATGGCAACATTGCCTTGCGCATGACCAAACACCACTGCGCCCAGCATGATTTCTTCGGACAACTGCATGGCTTCCGACTCCACCATCAAAACAGCGGCTTCGGTACCGGCCACAACGAGGTCCAGCACCGAGTCCTTGCGGGCAGTCTGGCCAGGGTTCAGCACGTATTGACCGTTCACATAACCAACGCGCGCTGCGCCAATCGGACCATTGAAAGGAATGCCACTGACGCTCAAGGCGGCGCTCACGGCAATCATGGCCGCAATATCGGCATCCACTTCCGGGTTCAGGGACACGGTGTGCACCACTACGTGAACTTCATTGAAGAAGCCTTCAGGGAACAGGGGGCGAATCGGACGGTCAATCAGGCGGCTGGTCAGCGTCTCGTATTCAGAGGGACGCCCTTCGCGCTTGAAAAAGCTGCCCGGAATTTTGCCTGCCGCATAGCTCTTCTCGAGGTAATCGACGGTCAGGGGGAAGAAGTCCTGGCCTGGCTTGCCTTCGGTTTTTCCAACCACGGTGGCCAGCACGACGGTGCCGTCCATGTCCAGCAGCACCGCGCCGGTCGACTGGCGGGCGATTTCGCCGGTTTCCATCGTGACCGAATGCTGGCCCCATTGGAAGGTCTTGCTAACTTTTTTGAACATTGTCATGTGGGTAACTCCATTGATAACGGGAGATAACGGGAGGTGCAGGCCACCCCACCAAAGCCCGGATTCAACAAACAGTCCACGATGCCATTCCAGCGTCCCTTGCGTCAAATGACGCTGGAATGACACAGCTTCGTTCTGCTTTTGCCGTCTCCGAAGTAAAAAACGCCTGAGCTAGTGTCCTAACTCAGGCGCTTCGTATTATTTTGCCAGCTTAATTTGCCAACTTACTTACGCAGACCCAACTTGGCGATGAGGGCGGTGTAACGGTCTGCATCCTTGGACTTCAGGTAGTCCAGCAGCTTGCGGCGGCGGCTCACCATGCGCAGCAGACCACGGCGACCATGGTGGTCTTTCGCGTGGGTCTTGAAGTGGGGGGTCAGTTCGTTGATACGGGCTGTGAGCAACGCCACCTGGACTTCGGGGCTACCGGTGTCAGCGGGAGTGCGTGCATTGTCTTTGACCACGGAGGCCTTGATGCTAGAAGCGATCATGTGTATTTCCTGTTGGTGGGATATTCCCCCGCCTCGCAACACAACGCATAACTATGCGCCCATTTTGCAAGGCAGTGGTTCCCGGTTAATGAACTTGCGTGCGGTGCTGGAACTGCTCCGTACGTGCGCTACAACGCTGCTTTCAGTGCGTAGCCGGCGGATTATAGCCCAGAACGCAACTAAGGCGTACCCAGTGGCCAGCGTGGCCGCACATTAAAGGCGTAATCGGTATTGGGCTGCTGCAGGCCCGCCTGCAAACGCATGGCGCCGGCCATGGCAATCATGGCCCCGTTATCGGTGCACAAACTCAGCTCCGGGTAATGCACCCGCACGCCGCGTTTGGCACATGCCGCATTCAACTCCGCCCGCAGTTGCCGATTGGCCCCAACCCCTCCTGCCACCACCAGGCGTCGCAAGCCGGTGTGCTGCAGCGCGCTTAACGATTTTTTCACCAGCACTTCAACAATTGCGGCCTGGGTCGATGCCGCCAAGTCGCACTGCACCGCGCGTGGCAAATCGGAAAAATGGGCAACGTGTCCCGCCGCCAGCATTTTTTGCGACTGCACCAGCACCGCCGTTTTCAAGCCGGCAAAGGAGAAATCCAAATTACCACTGTGCAATAGCGGACGTGGCAAAGCGAAAGCCTTGGGATTGCCCTCCAGCGCCATGGCCGCCAACAAAGGTCCGCCGGGATAAGCCAAACCCATCAACTTGGCTGATTTGTCGAAGGCTTCGCCGGCCGCATCGTCTATCGTTTCGCCCAACAATTCATAGTCACCAACCGCCCGTACCCACATCAGCTGGGTGTGTCCACCAGAGACCAGCAAGGCAACAAATGGGAATTCTGGCGGATCGGCACTCAAAAATGGAGAGAGCAAATGCCCTTCCAAATGGTGCACACCCAGCACCGGTTTGCCCAAAGAAGCCCCCAGTGCGCAGGCAACACCGGCCCCCACCAACAAAGCACCGGCCAGGCCCGGCCCCTGCGTGTAAGCCACAACGTCGACAGCCGATAACGCGACACTGCTTTGTGCCAAAACGTCATCCAGCAGGGGCAACACGCGCCGAATGTGATCGCGACTGGCCAACTCGGGCACCACGCCGCCATAGGCCTGGTGCATCACAATTTGGCTGTGCAACGCATGTGAAAGCAAAACCGGCAGCGACGCTGCCGAAGCCGCCTTTGCCTGCGCAACTGGAATGCGCACCAGCGCAACGCCCGTTTCGTCACAGGAAGACTCGATACCAAGAACCACAATTTCGCGCTGCATAGGGCACTGAGTTTAATTGACGCCCGCGCCCTCGGCTGAACCGGCCAATGGAATGCTTCTGCGCTTGCGCACCACCACAATCGGGCGTACCGCGGCATGCTGCTGGCGGGTTGCAGCATATGACTCGCCACGTCCGGTGCTGCATGCCAAAGCAATTGCAGTGTCGACCTCGGCCTGGTCGAGGGACGCGACGGTAGAGCCGTTCACCCGCACATAGACGCCACGCGCGTCGGTGGCCAGCAGGCCGAACTCCAACCCCATGCGCACGATGCCCAGCACCTTAAAAGCACGCGGGGCAGCAACAAAGGCCTTGATGGTCTGGCTACCCAAAACCACCTTAAGCGAATTTTCTGGAGAATGCCGGGCGTTTTTCATAGATGCAGTCCGTGCCGTTTACCAGCACATCACAAAGTGGGAGAGCCGGTGATAGTGCCCAAATACACCAAATACTTCTTGATCGAAAAATGATCATTTCGCCCACACTGCGGGCGCATTCGCATCCACGCAACAGATTTGCCGGACAATCCCGGCATGCCTATCGGAAACTACATCAAAGTCATCGGCCGCGGCAAAGAGGGCGCCCGGCCCCTCGATCGCGTCCAAGCGGCCGATTTGTTCGGCCAAATTCTGGATGGCGCGGCCAGCGACCTGGAAGTCGGCGCTTTTTGCGTCGCCATGCGCATCAAAGGCGAATCGACCGAGGAAATGGCCGGATTCCTGGATGCAACGCACCAGCGCCTGCGGCAGATCCCGCGTGGCGTGGGTGCAAACCACATGCCCCCGATTGTCATCCCGAGCTACAACGGTGCGCGCCGCTTGCCCGGCTTGGTGCCATTGCTGGCCTTGTTGTTGGCGCGCGAGGGCTTTGCCGTGGTGATTCATGGCACACCAACAGAATCGCGACGGGTTTTCACCGCCGAAGTATTGCAACTGCTGGGCATCAACCCCTGCCCGCCAGAACGGGCCTGGGGTGGGGCTGGCGTGCGCTATGTGCCCACCGAGTGGCTGCACACCGGCTTGCACCAACTGCTCGAGGTGCGGCGCACGATTCAGCTGCGCAACCCGGCACACAGCCTGGTAAAACTAATGAACCCGTGTGCTGAAAACTGTGTATTGGTGAGCAGCTACACGCACCCCGAATACGCCGAATCAATGCAAGCCACCCTGCAGCATACCGGCGCCACCGCTTTGTTGCTGCGCGGCACCGAGGGCGAGGCCGTGGCCGACGTCCGCCGCGCACCCGCCATGACCAGCGTGCACAGCGGCACCGTGCTGCACCGCTATACGGCAGCAGAAGGCGCGGTCGCGGCGCCGGCCAATCTGCCTGCGGTGTGCGATGCCGAGACCACTGCGCGGTATATCGACGATGTACTGGCCCAGCGTTTGCCGATTCCCCAGCCGATTGCCTTGCAGCTTGAGCGCATCGCGGCGCTGGCCCAGACAAGCGCCCAAAACCAGGCGAAATCCACTTAAACACCCAGCCTGCGAGACCCCTTTCCGTGGAAATTTTTGATGTCGTGATTGTTGGTGCCGGTGCTGCCGGCCTGTTTTGTGCGGGCGTGGCAGGCCAAAATGGCCTGCGCATTGCCCTGCTTGACCACAGCCCCAAAGTAGCAGAAAAAATACGCATCTCCGGCGGTGGGCGCAGTAATTTCACCAACACCCGCGTTACCGCAGACCAATTTATCAGCGACAACCCACGCTTCGCACGCTCTGCCTTGCAGGGCTACACACCGGCCGACTTCCTGGAGCTGGTCAAACGCCACGGCATTGCGTACCACGAGAAACACCGCGGTCAGTTGTTTTGCGATCACTCGGCCGAGGACCTGATTCAAATGCTGCTCAAAGAATGCGAAGCCGGTGGCGTACTGCGCTGGCAAGGTTGCAGCGTGCAGGGCGTTCGCACGGCGGAAAATGACGATGGCCAGCGGTTCGCCATCGACACCGAGCGCGGCACCATTGGCAGCCGCGCGCTGGTAATCGCCACCGGTGGTTTGTCAATTCCGCAAATCGGCGCCAGTGATTTTGGCTATCGCATTGCGCGCCAATTCAACATCCCGATGGTGGCGACCCGCCCTGCCCTGGTCCCACTGACTTTTGACGAGGCCAGCTGGCTCCCCTTCGCATCGCTGTCGGGCCTGTCATTGCCAGTGGAAATTGCCTGCGGCACGAAGAAAAACACCACACAATTCCAGGAAGATTTGCTATTCACCCATCGCGGTCTGAGCGGCCCGGCCGTGCTACAAATTTCCAGCTACTGGCGAGAAGGCATGCCAATTTCCATTAATTTGGCGCCCCATACCGACTTGGCACGGCACCTGAGTGATGCAAAGGCCACCTCACGCAAGCGCCTTGAGAACACTTTGGCAGGGATTGTGCCAAGCCGTCTGGCGGAAACCTGGGTGGCACGCGGCCCGAGTCTGGGTCACGACTGGGGCCGCCCAGCCAACGAAACCAGCGATCGCGCGCTCGGCGCGTTGGCGGAGCAGCTGCGTCACTGGGAACTAACGCCCAATGGCACAGCGGGCTATCGCAAAGCCGAGGTTACGGCAGGTGGCGTCAGCACCCGCTCACTGTCCAGCCAAACCATGGAATCCAGCCAGCCCGGCCTGTATTTCATTGGTGAAGTGATGGATGTTACGGGTTGGCTGGGCGGGTATAACTTCCAATGGGCCTGGTCGAGCGGTTTTGCCTGCGCCAAAGCACTGGCAGCTAAATTGCATTAGACCGATTGAACGCCATAACAAACAGGGATATAATCGCGGGCTAACTCTGGCAGTCATCCCGCCGGCCAATACTAGTTAAGGTGGGAAATACCGCTGAACGTGGCACACAGGGCCCGATCTTCCCTGTGTGACTGGCGACAGCACAATTTGGAATTCATTACGTAATGACAACGATCCGTGTAAAAGAAAACGAGCCCTTTGACGTCGCACTGCGTCGCTTCAAGCGCACCATCGAAAAATTGGGCTTGCTGACCGACCTCCGCGCCCGCGAATTCTATGAAAAGCCAACGGCTGAGCGCAAGCGCAAGAAGGCAGCGGCCGTGAAGCGCAACTACAAGCGCATCCGCAGCATGCAACTGCCCAAGAAGCTGTACTAATCTAAAAAGTTCAGACAGCAAGGCTCGCCAGGGGACGCTCCGGCGGGCTTTTTTATTTTCTAGACCAGGAAAACCTATGTCACTCAAAGACCAGATCACCGAAGACATGAAAACCGCCATGCGCGCCAAAGACAGCGAACGCCTGGGCACCATCCGCTTGCTGTTGGCCGCTTGCAAGCAGCGCGAAGTCGACGAGCGCATTGTGCTAGACGACGCCGCGGTCGTGGCCCTGGTGGACAAACTGATCAAACAACGCAAAGATTCAATTGCTGCTTACACCAGCGCCAACCGCCCCGAATTGGCAGACAAGGAAGCGGCAGAAATGCGTGTCCTGCAAGCCTATTTGCCGCAGCGCATGTCTGCCGAAGAAGTCCTAACCCACGTTCAAGGCCTGGTTGCCGAGCTGGGCGCCAAAGGCCCTGGTGATATGGGTCGTGTAATGGCCGCAGCAAAAACATTGCTGGCGGGCAAGGCTGAAATGTCGGCGGTATCGGCTGCCGTCAAAGCCGCCCTGGCTTAATGAAAGCAACGCAGCTGCAGGCGCCGCTGCCTGCAGCCTGCCGTGGCTGCAATCAACTGCCCGCAACCTTCATGCGGTTGATCAGTATCGAGCCCACCGTTTTGGCGCCGTAGTTGTAGCAATCGGCACCCACCGCCTGAATACCCTTGAACATGGCTTTCATATTGCCGGCAATGGTAATTTCATGCACCGGATAAACGATACGGCCTTTCTCTACCCAAAAACCGCTGGCACCGCGTGAGTAGTCGCCCGTAACATAGTTCACGCCCTGCCCCATCAATTCGGTCACAAACAGACCTGTTCCCAAACGCTCCAGCATGGCCTCCAAAGTGTCATCGGCACGCGTCAGGCGCGAGGTGAACGTCAGATTATGGGAGCCGCCCGAATTGCCGGTGGTGCGCATGCCCAGCTTGCGGGCCGAGTAACTGCTCAGGAAGTAACCTTGCACACGCCCTGCATCGACCACCTGACGCGCCTGCACGCGCACGCCCTCATCGTCAAATGGTGAACTGCCCTTGCCGCCGAGCACAAATGGGTCTTCGTGGATATCAATATGCTTGGGGAAAACCGGCTTGCCTAAAGCATCCAGTAAAAATGAGCTCTTGCGGTACAAAGCGCCGCCACTGACGGCTTGCACAAAAGTCCCGACCAGGCCTGCAGCCAACGGCGATTCAAACAACACCGGACACTCGGTGGTGGCGATCTTTCGGGCACGCAAACGGCTCAGAGCACGCTCGGCCGCATAGCGACCAACCGCCTCAGGCGAGGCCAACTGGGCGGGATTGCGCATCGAGCTGTACCAATAGTCACGCTGCATATCATCGCCCTTGCCCGCAATCGGCGAAACCGACAGGGAGTGGCGTGAACTGGCATAACCGCCCCGAAAACCATGGGTATGGGCACTGAAAAATTGCGATTGCTGGGCCGAAACGGCGGCACCTTCGCTATTGGCAATGCGCTTGTCTACGGACAGCGACGCCGCTTCGCACTGCAAGGCCAATTGCGCCGCCCCTTCGCTGTCAATTGCCCATGGGTGAAACAAGTCCAATGGACGCTGGCGATCGCTGGGTGGCGCAATATCGGCCTCGTCCGGCAAACTGGCAAATGGGTCTTCTGCGGTAAAGCGGGCAATATCGAAAGCCGCGCGCACGGTTTGTTCGATGGCAGCGGGCGAAAAATCCGACGTACTGGCATTGCCCCGGCGCTGCCCCACGTAAACCGTCACACCCAGCGATTTGTCGCGATTGCGCTCCACATTCTCGAGCTCACCGTTGCGCACGGAAACGCTCAGGCCGCATCCCTCAGAAACTTCCGCTCCGGCATCGGTTGCCCCCACTTTACGGGCTGCATCCAGTGCCATATCAACCAAGGACTCGAAATACGGCAAGGTGTAGGCGAAACCACTGTCGGAGGGCTTGACAGCAGACCGAGCGGGATTGATTGGGCCGGCAGCGGAAGGGGAAGGCATTGAAGCCTTTAAGCGATTGTGGGGATTCTTCATGACGGGAGATATGATACTTGGCTATGTCACGCAAACTCAAAAAAGGTTATTACGTCAAAGGTCAATTCGTCGCCGAGGGCAGTGCCCTTGATCTCGAATACAAGCGTGAGCTCAAAGGCACTGACGAACCAACACGCACCGATCTCAAGCGCGAAAGCACCGAACTGCAAAAACTCGGCGAAGATTTACTGATCATGCGGGCAGATTTGATGCAAAAGCTCGAATTACCCGACAAACTGGTCGATGCAGTGGCGGAAGCCAAACGCATCAGCAATTTTGAAGGCCGGCGCCGCCAGATGCAATTCATTGGCAAGCTGATGCGCGGACTGGACCCCAGTGTGCGCGATGCCATCCGGGCCGCTTTGATCGAACAACACCAGCCCTCGGTTCAGGAAACCCACATCCTGCACCAGTCCGAGCAGTGGCGCGACCGCCTGGTTGCAGACGACGATGCCATCGGTCAATGGCTGAATCTGTGCCCCGGTACCGACAGCCAGCAACTGCGCGCCCTGATTCGCCAGGCGCGCAAAGACGCCAAGCCGGAATTGCCCGGTCAGGCGCCCCGCCACGGCCGTGCCTACCGCGAAATATTCCAACAGGTTCGCGAGCAGCTGCAAGCTGCGCAGGACAACGCGAGCAACCCGGACGATGAAAATGCCTGATACGCTAGCGCTTGACACGATCAGGATCGGCTTGGTATCGATCAGTGACCGCGCCTCCAGCGGAATTTATGAAGACAAAGGCTTGCCCGCACTGCAGTCGTGGTTGCACAGCGCCGTGCGCAATCCCATCGTCTGGGAAACCCGCCTGATTCCGGACGAGCAGGCGCAGATCAGCCAGGCCTTGATTGCACTCACGGAGGCCGGCTGTGCCCTGGTGCTGACCACCGGCGGCACCGGACCGGCACCGCGCGACGTCACGCCCGAAGCGACGCTGGCGGTAGCCCACCGCGAAATGCCCGGATTTGGCGAACAGATGCGCCGTATCAGCCTGGAATTCGTGCCCACGGCGATTTTGTCGCGGCAAGTGGCGGTCATTCGGGATCAGACGTTGATCCTGAATCTGCCGGGACAACCGCGGGCCATTGCCGAAACCTTGGAGGGCCTGAAAACACCAGAAGGCACGACCCTCGTCCCCGGCATATTTGCCGCTGTACCGTATTGCGTTGACTTGATTGGCGGCCCGTATATCGAAACCAATGCCGCGGTTTGCGCGGCTTTCCGACCCAAGTCCGCACAACGCCCGCCCGCTAACGGTCAATCATCTGTTTGATTTTTTCGGCTTCGAAGCAGGCCACACGGGCGGCATCCTGTGGCACGCAATCCCCGTGCGCCTGGCGTTGATCTCCTTGCGCTGACAAGGCCTCAATGGCCGTCCACAACATGGCGATCTGGCGGTCCTGACTGGCCGTGGTGTCGGCCAGGCCCCGCAGCGCTGAGCTCACGGGATCGTCTTCTTGGGTGATACCGTAGGCCGTGAAAGTACGCTCCGGACGGACCACGTCGGGGCTTTCGCCAGCCTTGGACTGGATAATGCGTGCCGGGATACCGACGGCCGTCGCACCGGCCGGCACCGGCTTGATTACCACCGCATTACTGCCAATTTTGGCACCATCGCCCACTTCAAATCCACCCAGGACTTTCGCGCCAGCACTCACCACCACGTCTTTGCCCAGCGTCGGGTGCCGCTTGGTGCCCTTGTAGAGCGAGGTTCCGCCCAAGGTCACGCCCTGGTAAATCGTGCAACCGTCACCAATTTCCGCCGTCTCCCCTACCACCACCCCCATGGCGTGGTCGAAAAATACGCGTTCGCCCAGTTTGGCGCCAGGGTGAATTTCAATGCCGGTTAGCCAACGCGAGATATGGGAAGTAAAACGCGCCAGCCATTTGAAGCCATGGACCCATAACTGATGCGCTACGCGGTGCATCAGTACCGCATGCAAACCGGGATAGCAGGTAATCACCTCCCAGCGACTGCGCGCGGCGGGGTCGCGGTCCAGGATGCATTGAATGTCAGAACGAATACGGGAAAGAATCGGCATTTTTAATTTTCATTTCCGGCGCGTTGCAAAACCGCCTTCGCGATTCCCCGCAATATATGCACCTCTTCGGGCGTGATGTTAGCCCGATTCAACAAAGCATTCAGGCGCGGCATTAATTTGCGTGGCACGGCCGGGTCTAAAAATTCAACGGCAACCAGGGCCTGCTCCCAATGGGACAAAAGACCGGCAATTTGTGCCGCATCGGCAGCCGCGGGGCCGGATGGCAGCGGAGCGCTTTCAGCAAAACCACCCAAAGCCAAACGCCATTCATAGGCAATCAGTTGCAAGGCTGCTGCAATATTCAACGATCCGAATTTCGGATTACTTGGGATGCTTAGGCATACATGGCAACGGTATACGTCCTCGTTGCGCATGCCGAAACGCTCCGATCCGAACAAAAATGCAATGCCCTGCTGTAGCGGCACACCGGCGTCAGGTGCGGCCACAGCAGCAGCATGGTCGGCACGCAAACGTTCAAAGTGGGCCCGCGGCGTGGTGGTGGGCGGGCCAAAATCGCGTGGCGTCATGGCCGTGGCACACAAGTGGGTCATGCCATCGAGCGCTTCGTCCAGGGTGTCGACAATGCGGCATTTTTCCAAAACGTCCAGCGCGCCACTGCTGCGCTGGATGGTTTCTTCGCGCCGCAAGACATTCGCCCAGCGCGGCGCAACCAGCACCAAATCATCGAATCCCATGGTTTTCATGGCCCGTGCGACCGCGCCGACATTGCCTGCGTGACTGGTCTGGAGGAGAATAAAGCGCGTTTTCATCAGAAGCACGTAAAATACCCGATTGTCACCGCCTGCATCGCCAGCCGGAACCCACCGTTCTTCCAAATACAATTTATGTCGCTTAATCTGCACCCCATGATCAACGTGGCCGTGAAGGCCGCTCGCGCCGCCGGTTCCATCATCAATCGCGCCGCTTTGGATATCGAATCCGTTCGCGTGTCGCAAAAGAATGCCAATGATTTCGTTACCGAGGTCGATCATGCTGCAGAAGCGGCAATTATTGAAACCCTGCTCACGGCCTACCCTGGCCACGGCATCTGGGCAGAAGAATCGGGCCGCGCTGAAGGCGCCCAGGACTCTGAGTTTGTCTGGATCATCGATCCGCTCGACGGCACCACCAACTTTATCCACGGCCTGCCCATTTACTGCGTAAGCATTGCGCTGGCGGTGCGTGGCAAGGTGGAACAAGCGGTGGTCTACGACCCCACCCGCAACGACTTGTTTACAGCCACCAAAGGCCGTGGCGCTTTTCTGAATGACCGCCGTATTCGGGTATCGAAACGCACCCAACTCAAAGACGCCCTGATTTCCACTGGCTTCCCCTACCGCCGTGGCGACGATTTCGACCAATATCTGGTCATGATGGGTGAAGTCATGCAACGCAGCGCCGGCCTGCGCCGCCCCGGCGCGGCAGCGCTGGATCTGGCCTATGTGGCAGCCGGCTACTCCGACGGTTTCTTTGAAAAAGGCCTGCAACCCTGGGACGTTGCTGCCGGGTCCTTGCTGGTAACGGAAGCCGGCGGTTTGATTGGCAACTTCACTGGCGAATCCGACTTCCTGGACCAACAAGAGTGCCTGGCCGGAACGCCGCGTGTTTATGGCCAGCTGGTCAGCATTCTGGGTCGCCATAGCAAGTTTGCCAGTGCCGCCGACAAGGCCACGGTACGCCAGTCGACTTTGCGCATCTCGGGGGCATCGAACGCCGCCACTGCAAGCGAAAACCAAACAACAGAGAATCAGGTCACTGAAATACCCGCTAGCGAGTAAAACCGTGCCCGAACCTGCACCCGCGTCCGGCGTTGCCGCGTCCGCCCAAAGCAGTCTGCGCCAGCAGCGCCCATTCGTTTACTTCTCATTGGCACGGTTTGGCGGCACATTGGCCAATCAGATGCTGATGGTGGCATTGGCATGGAATATGTACGGCCTCACATCGAGCGCTTGGGACTTGGGACTGGTCGGCTTGTTTCAATTTGGCGCAGCCCTGCTGCTGACCCTGCCGGCCGGCCATGTCGCCGACCGGGTTCACCGCAGCCGCTTGTTCGCAGCCTGCATGGTGGTTCAAGTGGGGGTGGCTTCGGCCCTGATGGCGGCAGCGGCAGAGGGCCTCACGAGCCGCAATTTGCTGTTGGGAATGTCGTTGCTGCTGGGGGGCGTGCGGGCCTTCCAAATGCCGTCGCAGCAGGCACTCATACCGCAGCTGGTTCGCCCTGACCAGTTGCAAAGAGCGCTGAGCGTCAATTCCGCGGCGTTGCAAGCAGCCATCATTGGCGGCCCGGCGCTCGGTGGCGCCCTTTATGCCCATGGCGTAACCACGGTTTATGCCGTTGCGTGCAGCTTTTTCGTCGGGGCCAGTATCTGCGCGCTGCGCGTGCGTTACGCCCACGAACCGGCAAGCAGCAGCGCCAGTTGGCACAGTGTGTTTGACGGCGTGCGCTTTGTCTGGAACCAGAAAATCATTCTCGGCGCGACCACGCTCGACCTGTTCGCCGTGCTACTGGGTGGCGCCACCGCCCTGCTGCCGATTTATGCGCGTGACATTCTGCACACCGGACCGGCCGGCCTGGGCCTGCTGCGGGGCGCCCCCGCTGCGGGGTCGCTGTGCATGTCGCTGGCCCTGGTGCGCTGGCCTTTGCAACGCCATGTCGGGAAAAAGCTGTTATGGGCTGTCGCGCTGTTTGGCATGGCCACCTTGGTTTTTGGCGTTTCCGAGTCGTTTTACCTGTCGCTCGGGGCGTTGGCCATCAGCGGCGCAGCAGACACCATCAGCGTCGTCACCCGCTCCAACCTGGTGCAACTGGAAACCCCGAACCATATGCGCGGCCGGGTTGCGGCTGTGAATTCCATCTTCATTGGCGCCTCGAACCAGCTCGGTGAGTTTGAATCCGGAAGCGTTGCGGCGCTGTGGGGCCCAGAGGCATCGGTGGTGTCGGGCGGCATCGGCACCATCCTCATTGCGGCGCTCTGGTTTCGGTGGTTCCCAGGCCTGGCGCGGCGCGATCGCATGGGCTGAGCGCCAACTTTACGCAAGCGATACACAGCCTTTCGGCACACAAGTGTCACGAATCGCTATTATTCTCAGCGCCCAAGGCATTCCACGCACCGTCCCCAACCCACACCCCATGATCCGGACCCACCAACTGGCGTACGCTTACCCCGGCACCACGCCGATTGAATTCCCCAATATCGACGTGCCCCAAGGCAGCGTGGTACTGCTCAGCGGCCCCTCGGGCTGTGGCAAATCAACCTGGCTCGGACTGGTGGCCGGACTGGTGCCTTCAACACACGGTACGTTGGAGGTTGCCGGTCAGTCCCTGGATGCGCTGCGCGGTGCCAACGCCGATGCATGGCGTGCCCGCACGATTGGCTTTTTGCCACAAAAGCTGCATTTGAGTGCAGCGCTGAACGTGACCCGCAACCTGGCACTGGCCCAATGGGCCGCCGGCAAAGCCGAGGATCACAGCGCCATTCAAAAGGCCCTGGAGGCGCTGGATGTTGCGGCATTGGGCCAGCGCATGCCATCGCAATTGTCGGGTGGTCAGGCGCAACGCGTGGCATTGGCCCGCGCCGTGCTGCTACAGCCGCAAATTATTCTGGCCGATGAGCCTACCGCGAGCCTCGACGATGCAGCGGCCGACGCTGCGGTCACTTTGCTGCTAGAAACCGCCCAACGATTGGGCGCTACGCTGGTTATTGCCACCCACGATCAACGCATTGCACCGCGCATTCCGTCCGGTCCCGATGGCAATCCGGGCTATGTCGCGCTGCGCCTGAACCGCAGCGCTGGAACACCATGATTTTCAAAACCATCGCGCTGTCGTGGCGTTATTTGTGGTCCCGCCCACTGGGCGCCGTGCTCAATGTGCTGCTGCTCAGCCTGGGCTTGGCATCCATCACGTTTTTATTGCTGCTGAGCGTGCAAATCGACAAGGCCTTTGAAAAAGACCTTGCAGGCATTGATGTCGTGGTTGGTGCCAAAGGCAGCCCGATGCAATTGATTTTGTGTGGCGTATTTCACATTGACGTACCGACCGGCAACATCCCCCTGAAAGCCATCAAAGTACTGCAGGCGAACCCTTTGGTTGATTCGGTGATTCCCCTCAGCCTGGGCGACAACCTGCAGGGCTTTCGCATCGTTGGCACCTCCCACGAATATATCGATCACTTCGGCGGTCACGTAGCCCAGGGCCAACTCTGGAACGCACCCATGCAGGTCGTGGTCGGCGCCAGCGTCGCACGCAAACTGGGGATTCAAACCGGGCAAACGTTTGTGGGATCGCATGGACTGAGCGCCGGTGGCCACTTGCATGGCGACCACCCTTATACAGTCGTGGGTATATTGGCCCCCAGCGCCACCGTGCTGGACCGCCTGATTGTTACCGACACAGCGTCGGTCTGGAAGGTCCATGAAGACTACACGGCCGTCGACGACGAAGACCGCAAAATAATGGAAGACGAGCGCGAAGTCACCCTGGCGCTGGTGCACTATAAAACGCCGCTGGCGGCCATGAGCTTCCCGCGCATGATCAATACCACCACCGAAATGCAGGCAGCAGCGCCGGCGGTCGAAATTTCGCGTTTGCTGCACATGCTGGGCATTGGCACCGACGTGCTGCGGGCCTTTGCCGGCGTGCTTCTGCTCACCGCCGGACTCAGTGTATTCATTGCCCTGTGGAACGCCGTGCGTGAACGCCGGGGTGACCTGGCGCTGCTGCGCATGTTGGGCGCCCCACCCGGCCGCATTGCCGGACTGCTGTTGGGCGAAGCGTTGTGGCTGGGCCTGGTGTCGGCGGTGCTCGGCATAGCCGCTGGCCAAGCGCTAACCGCTCTCATTGGCTGGCTGCTGTCGCTCGATAATTCGCTGCTCATTGGCGGCCTGGTGTGGCCGCTTGAATTGCTCTGGGTTCCAGTATTGGCATGTGCCGTTTCATTGGCCGCGGCGTTGTTGCCGGCGATGGGGGCCTACCGAGTCCACGTTCTGGAATTGCTTCAATCCCGCTGAGTTTTCACTATGTATCCATTACCCACCCGCTGCACGCCCGCCCTGCGCAACACTTTGGCTTTTCTGCTCTGTGCCGCCATGGCAGGTGCATTTGCTGGCAACAGCAGCAAGCCCCTGAGTCAAGAAACACGCGACGATATTGCCAAACACGAAGCGATTGCTGCGGCCCACACCGCAGCCGCCCAGTGTCTGCGCGAGGGCAAACCCGATGCCGAATGCGAGGGCGCTTTGTTGGGTGCCTGTAAAGGCATCGCTTTTGGCAAGTTTTGCGGAATGAAGCACTGAGCGTCCACTGCGTCAATAAGCGGACCATTGCCCCGGCCTGGCAATTGGCAGCGCCGTCTACATGCCCATGTAACGACCGGCCCGGTGATTGGTTGCCAGGACTTGGTTGAGTACCACGGCACCCAACACGGAAAAGGCAATATGGCGCCAATCGGTTACGGCAAAGGCCACCAGCACAATGGCGCAATCCAGCCCCATTTGCAAAACGCCGGCACGCCAGCCAAAACGTTCTTGTAAATACAAAACCAACACATTAAAACCACCCAGGCTGGCACGGTGGCGGAACAAAATGAGCATTCCTGTTCCCATCAGTGCCCCCCCTGCAATAGCGGTAAACCAGGGGTTGAGTGATAGCAATTGCAGCCAATGGGGTACGGCATTCGAGAGCAATGCCATCGACACCACCGCGCCCAGTGTTTTGAGCGTGAACGGCCGGCCCATGCGTTTCAGCGCAAGTCCATAAAAGGGCAAATTAATCAGGAAGAAGACCAGACCGAAATTCCAGCCTGTGGCGTAATGCACCAGGAAAGCAACACCGGCGGTGCCGCCGGTCAAGAGTCCGGCAAATTTAAACAAATGCACGCCAATCGCCACAAACAATGTTCCGGTGGCCAGCGCCATCAGATCTTCATACGGGCGGTGCTGCAGCACCGGCAGTTCGGGTTCAAGCGCCATGCGGACCTTCGGGTTTCAGGCTGCCGCGTAATTTTGCGGAAAGAAGTGGCGTTCGATCAGCTCGATCAAGATGTGTAAAACCTTGATGTGCAGCTCCTGCACACGATCGGCATAGGTGCCACCCGGGGTGCAAATATAGGCGTCGCTCAAGGCTTCCAATTCAGGGTTGCGGCGACCGGTCAGGGCAATCACCTTGACACCGCCGGCTTTGGCCGCTTTGACCGCACGCAACACGTTTTTGCTGGTACCACTGGTGGTGATGGCGAGCAAACAATCGCCTGGCCGACCATGGCCTTCGATATAGCGTGAAAAAACCTCCTCGTAACCATAGTCATTTCCCACACAGCTCATGTGACTGGCGTCGCTGATGGCAACGGCAGGCAATGCCGGACGGTCCAGGCGGTAACGGCCGGTCAGCTCTTCGACAAAATGCATGGCATCGCACATCGATCCACCATTGCCACAGGCATACACTTTGTTGTGCTGTGCAAACGCTTCAATAAACAGTTCTGCAGCACGGGCTACAGCACCCATGGCGGCCCGGTTTTGCAATAAGTTGTTGAGCGCCGTCTGGGCTTCCAGCAAACTGTTTTCAATGTGGTTCAGCATCAGATGAGACCCGGTGTACGGACGAATGAGTGGGCCTGACAGTGTACACAAAGTGCGCCGTGTCACAGGCCGTTGCGCAGCACCACATACAGTGCAGTGCCGCTCAGCATGCTCAGCAACGGGTTGCCACGCCACCATTGCAGCGCAACCACCATGGCCACCGACAGAATCTCAAGCCAGGGTCCCTTGGCATCCGCTGCGGCAGCACCCGCCAGGGAGTGCACCACCAATAGGGTCATGATGGCCAGTGGCAGAAAACTTCCCAGGCGCTGTACAAAAGGGTGTTTCTTCAGCCAGTGGGCGGCCACGAAAGGCAGTGCCCGCAAGGCAAAAGTGAGTGCTCCCATGGCCACCAAAGCAGCCATTGCATACCCATGGTCAATCATCGGGCCTCCTTTTGGGGCGCGCGCCAAAGCAAGGCGCCCAGCACGCTCAAACCAATCGCGATGACCAGCGCATGGGGTTTGGAAACCACACTGGCAATGCCGTAGCCAACCAATGCGATCCACAGTGGCAGTGCCGAAACACGCTTGCGCCATTGCTCTACCGCGAGTACGGCAAACAGGCTGATCAGCACAAAATCCAGGCCCACCAGTGGCACCTGGGCACGCGCACCAATCAATGCGCCCACCAAGGTCCCGAGCACCCACCAGCATTGGTTGAGCGCCGTCAACAAGGCCAGTTGGCGCACGGGCGTATCACGTGGCACGCTGGTAAGGACAGAATAGGTTTCGTCGGTCAACGCAAAGACCATGTACCAGCGCAAAAACCCACGCGGCGGAAAACGATCCAACAATGAGAGGCCGTAAAAGGCGTGGCGTAAATTAACAATCAGTGTTGCCATGGCGATGGCCCCCACCGGCAGCCCGGCCACCAACATGGGAATCATCATGTACTGGGCGGCACCGGCATACACCACCACACTGGACGCGACCGCCAGCCAGCCACTGCCGCCCGCCTGCACGAACAGAAATCCAAATACTGCGCCCAATGGGATGTATCCCATGGCGACCGGGGTGGTCAGGGCGGCCAGGGTCAGATCGCTGGAACGGGGCGCGCGCGCAGAGTGCGCAGGGGTACTGGACATGCAATGCAGAGGCTGTCAATCGGATCCGCGATTATGACCGCGCTCACGCCACCTGGCTGCTGGGGCGCAACGAACCCTGGGTGATCTCAATGAAACCCAGTTTCTCCAGCAAGACCATGGAGGTATCCCACAAAACTTTCATTTTGCTGGCATAACGACGGCATGCGTCGGCGTCCAAGGGCTGCGCGGCCAACTCTGCGTCACGCGCCACATCGCTCAAAGCGAGTAAGCCCAAGCCGGCCGCTTCGCCTTTGACCGAGTGGGCAATATCACGCAAAACCACTTCTTGTGTCGTGTCAAAATTTTCAAGTGCTCCCAGCAGTCGCTGCAGATTGCCGCTGCCAGCCCGCCCAAAATCAGCGACGAGTTCGGCGTACACCGCCCGCCCCATGATGAAGCATACTTCTGCCACCATCGTGAGTTGAATGTGCGTCGATATATCGGTAGCACGCAATTTTTGTACGTCGCTACCCAACAAAATAACCTGACAGGGATCTGTAACAGGGGGCTCGGGAGGCTCCGAGTCCACGGCAACCGACGCAATCAGTCCGGGAAAATGCCCCACAAGACACGCTTCGAGGGCCAGCGTGTCCACTGGTTTGGTTAAAAATCCATTCATTCCGCATGCCATGGCGCGCTCGCGGGTTTCATCCCAAACATCGGCTGTCAGCGCCACGATGGGCAACGTGACGGTGGGTCCGGGAACCTGCCGCAATTGCTTGACGGCATCAAAGCCGTCCATTACGGGCATGTGCAAGTCCATCAACACGAGGTCTGGCAACTGCCGATGTACCTGGGCAACCGCCTCCTCACCATCCTCCGCAAAACGCACTGAATGCCCCATAGAACCCAGCAGGCTTCCCATGTATTTGCGATTGGTGGAATTGTCATCGGCCACCAAAATATCGAGTGCGCGGGCATCTGGCAATGGCACCGACGCGGGCAAATCAAACAGGCCGCTGACCGGCAAGGGGCCGGTTGGCGGTGGTTCTGGCGCGCGTTGCAGCACCAGCGATACCGTGAAAGTCGAACCCTGCCCCGGGGTACTGTCGACCCGAATGTCCCCGTGCATCAGTCGCGCGAGTTCGCGCGAAATCTCAAGCCCCAAACCGGTACCTTCGTTGCGCCGCGCGGTGCCACCGTCCCCTTGCTCGAATCGGTGAAACAAGCGCTCACACGTCGGCGTATCGATGCCTATCCCTTGGTCTGCAACTTCAATCGTTACGCCGACCGTGTTGTGTACTTTGGAGCTGCGGCTGTCATCACGACGGACACGCACAGCGACCTCGCCACGGTCGCTGAACTTGATCGCGTTGCTCACCAGATTGAGCACAATTTGTTTGATTCGGGTGTGGTCACCCACAACCCAGCGCGGGACATCGGAATCCACCGCAAGGTTCAGCACCAAGTGCTTGTCTTCTGCCAGTGGACGCATGACCGACTCCACCTCGTAAAGGGCACCGAGAAAATGCATGTCATCGAGCTTGAGCTGAAACTTGCCGGCATCGAATGAGGATAAATCCAGCACGTCATTGAGCAAGGTCAGTAAATGCCGGGCGGAGTTGCGC
>Ga0228698_1000300_pt1 | contig 41961 bp, 54 predicted proteins | sample McNCre117_Aug_MG_FD_178015 | JGI IMG/M metagenome (GOLD analysis project Ga0228698, IMG submission 178015) | Freshwater microbial communities from McNutts Creek, Athens, Georgia, United States - 1-17_Aug_MG | ecosystem: Environmental > Aquatic > Freshwater > Creek | place: USA: Georgia... | reverse complement strand
CCATGCGCTTAAATCAGGAGGTTCAGGAGGTTCAGGAGGTTCAGGAGTCTTAGGGGCTTCAATAATCCATTTTCTTCCGCCGCGATAAAAATCCAACGCATCCACCGCTTGTTCGTAGGTTGTATAAGCATGACCTATATCTCGCCATTCAAAGCTATACCACGGCTTAAATTGAGGAATAAACCCTCCTGAATAACGCTTCCATATTCTATATTGTGTTTCAATACCCATGACCTAACCTTCTTTCTTTGTTTTGAGCGATTCTTCTAAACGCTTCCCGTTGCGAATAATCTTTTCTTACGGCTTTTAGTTCTTCTTCACTAAGCCCCTGCTCTAATTTATCCACCATAGACTCTATCCGAGCAGGAATTTCTTTTATATTTTCAGGTTTATCGTCCATACCGTTCCCCTTGCTACACCAATAATTGTGAATATAGCCCAGTATTTAGAGCCTCTAGCAGCAGCTCACCAGTGGTTTGAGCTGCTTCTTTGTTTTGAGCTTCTATAAGGCATAAAAGCTCAACTTCACTGCTTGTTAGTTGCATATTATTCCCCCTTCAGTTTTCGGTTCGTACTTAGCTGCATGTTGGTCAACCCATGTTTTATAGTATTTATACACATGCGCAGTCTCGGCTTCCGCTAAGTCATTGAAATGAGGCGATGATTGCAGCCGCATATTAATCACAAGAGCTTTTAGCCTAGTGCTGACCCTGCCTTTTGCTAGGGACATGCCAACTGGATTCCAGTATAGCCCTTCTTCTTGCTCATGTAGGGGGTAGGCATTTATATAGCTTCTTACATGGAAGGGCAAGTTAAGCACGCATACCCCCTCGGTGCGCTCATAGCTGCTAAGGAAGGTGTTTAACTCCTCAACCATAGTGCTATCCGCCGAATCTAATTTTATAATGAACTGCTTGTACCAGTCAATACCTCTTGCCGTAGGGTCATAGGCAGCCTGCCTCACGTAGGCGTATATATTGCCCAACTCCCTTTTGAAGTCGGTCATATTGTCAAATTTGTAGCTGTGGCGCAATATATCTCTTACTAGCCCATCGTTAATCACAGTTTTACCCTCCGAATATATGGTTTGGTGCTGCCACCATAAAGATAAGCAACAGCAGCGTTTTTATCTATTTCTTGCTTGTATAGCACTACCTTCAAGCTGGCTGGCTCTATGTGATGCCGTCTATTTTCTAAGCGAGCGTTCTCCCAAGCGTTGGCATAAAGCCCGTAAATCAACAGAGCGCATACCATAGCTAGAGTGGTTAGCATTATGTAGGGGTTGTTAATCATCTTTATATCCTCCCTGATGCGATAATCACTGCGATGGTTAATAGTGTTATGGCGATGCCATTGAATATTTCTGATGCTAGTTTCATTGTTTGGTACTCCTTATGATAACTCTTGTTATAGTCTTTTGGCTTTCCAGTGACCGTTTATTTTGTGTAAAACATAGTCGTTAGGCATCAATTCCCTTGCTATATTTTCTGGCACTGGCAAGCCATCAGCGTTACCGCGATGGTTGCAATGCACAAAGCTAATCGCTCCGTCACCGCTTGCATATCTGCAATAATAACCGCCGTATTCTACGTCTTTAGTTTGATTTCTCATCTTTAGTACTCCTATAGTGCTTGTATTAAAGTAAAGCCAGCTTTGCGGATTGCGTCCTCAAATGATAAGCCGTCGTCTTCTGTCAGAATATCATAAAGCTGCGCTGCAAATTGAAACTGCTGAACGTAGTCCTCACGCTTCTGCCAAGAAGCTAACTTAACCATGATGGCTTTCTTCACCGCTGCCAGTAGTGCAGATGTCTTTTTGTCATAGCCATAACCACGCACCATTGGGATACCAGTTATATGAAGGTAACAATAGAGCCGTCCCGCGCCGTCAGCGGGGTGCTTGAAATGGATGGTTGCAACTTTCTCAAGCCCTCTATTAATTAGAACGTAAGCACCTACTCTCGCAAATGCGGCGGCGTGTTGATCGTATATAGATTTCTTAGCCATAAAATGTTTCCCCTTATGATAGTTTTCTAATAAGTTCTGCTAGTTCATTTAGGCAATAAATCTTCTCGTCATTGTCTAAATCATCAGCCCCTAAGATGCCAAAGAAGGCGTCCAGCGCAACACCATCTGAGAAATCGCCGTCATTACCAAAAATGTAGCTGTCTAAAGCATTGCGTGCGTAGTGTTGTAAATGTTCTATGTCCATTGTTTGGTACTCCTTGTGGTGTTATTATATAAAGCCCCTATGCTCTATACGGGGTTGTTGTACAACGTAATAATAACAATGTCAACAATAAAATTACATTTATTATAAATATTATATATCGTAGGATTTTACAAAAGTTTCACGTGGCACTAAAAATAAGCCATTGATTTATAACGATATGCTGAGTGGAATAGTTAAGAAGTCCCGCTAATCTGCATTAAGAGTTGTTAACTATAGGGGTTTTTGAGAGCTTTTAGCCGCGAAATCACCATAAAGGGGGGAGTGTAAATAGTTGGGTGTAAATAGAGTGTGAGGGTGTTGAAAGAAAAAAGCCTTATTTATCAATGGGTGTTAAAAGTATGCAACATAGAAAATTGACACCCTAAGCTATTGATTTATAAGGGCGGGGAGGGGGGAGTGTAAAAAGATATGTTGATATCCAGAAATAGAGAGCTAGGTGTGTATGAAAGTGAGGAAGTATAACAAGTATAACAAAGCTGTTGCGAAAAAAAAAAAACATTTTCTTTGTTTTGAAATATCAACATATTTATTTACACTCCCCCCCTAAACTTTTTATATATCAATTGGTTAGGGTGTCAATCTTTAATGTTGTGTGGTATTTGCCACACCCCCAATAACATATTGATTTATATAGCGAAATCGCCTAAAAAGGCTATACACAAACCCAAGTGTCATAGATTGACACCCCCCTTGGTTTATTGACACCCCAAGCAACCTATTGATTTATATAGCTAAATCAGTTGAAGGCTTTTCTCCTTATTTTTCAATAGGTTATTTTTCTTAGTTTCACGGAATGTTCCACGATTCAGCAAACGGCTTTTATCCTTATTTCTCAATAGCTTATTTTTTATAGTTTCACGGCGTGAAACATGCCGCTGCTGCGATGCCACTAGGCATAGGGGTGCGGGGGGCGAGGTGGCTACTAAATGTAGTAGCGCGGGCAATGGAAGGCTACTAAATGTTGTGTGCGACGCAACTTAGGATAACTAGGGGAGGTAGCCGCGTGGATTACTTTTTTATTTCTGCCCAAAAATCCGCGCTAATTTTTTAGCATTCCTACTTAATTATTGACACCCCCTCGCACCCGCGCTACACTTCCCTTATCACTGGAGTGGTTATGTGGGACAACTACGATGCTACTAATATAAATGCTGCCCCCTCGTCTATTGATGAGGACGGCGAGCTTACGGGAGAATGATTATGGTTGAGTACAAGGCGGTGTTGTCATCCAACCTTCTTGGAGTGGCTTATGATGAGGATACGCATGAGCTGAGTGTGCAGTTCAAAGGGGGCTCTACGTATAAGTACAAAGATGTACCTCCTGAGGAGTACGGGGCTTTGATGGATGCGCCTTCCCCTGGTGGTTACTTTAACGACTTCATAAAGAACTCGTATAAATACTCGAGGGGCTGATGTCCACTGTAGAAGACCGCAAGGTTGAGATGCTTCGGTTCTTCAAATTTAACCGAGCGGCTGCGCATCGCTATTTGTTCCCCCACCGACACAAAGATACGGATCCTGACTTCCATGCTGATATTCTTGACCTTCTGTATAGCCCTGACCCTCTTGTGGCTTTGATGGCGTTCCGCGGAGCGGCTAAGTCCACTCTCTTAGAGGAGTATATACTGCTGACTGCGCTATTTAAGGAAGCTCTATTTCCTATTATTGTCGGTCCTAAGTTGGAGAGTGCCTGCGAGCGGCTCACGCCTATCCGTAACGAGATAGAAACCAACGAGCTCATCATCGGTTTGTTCGGGGATCAGATCGGCTCACCATGGACGTCTAGCGAGTTGGTGCTCGCCAATGGTGTTAAGATACAGGCTATAGGCGCGGGTCAGTCTATGCGTGGTAAGAAGAACAATACTGACCGCCCAGATCTTGCGGCTATAGATGACTTGGAGGACGAGGACTCGGTGAACACTGAGGAGCAGCGTCGCAAGACTGACGTGTGGATGACTGGTACTCTACGCCCTGCGCTCCATCCTACGAAGGGGAAGGTGAGGTTCATTGGTACGGCTATACATCCTAAGTCGTTGATATTTAAGAAGTGTAACGACCCTGAGTGGAAGTCAAAGGTGTTTCCCATCGTTAACATAGACTTAGAAACTGGTCAAGAAGTATCTGCATGGCCTGATCGCTTCCCTATGGAGTGGGTAGAGAAGACGCGCAGGGAGTATGTCAACTCTGGCAACTTCATTCAGTTTGAGCAGGAGTACATGTGCCGTGCTGAAGACGTCGCGGGCAAGCCGTTCCAGCCGCGCATGATCAAGGTTGAGCCAGCTCCTAGTAGTATCTTACCTGTGGAGATATTCGTTGACCCTGCGCGTACTGTCAAGGCTCGTTCAGCCCGCACTGGCTACGCCGCTTGGTCGTGGATGGGCAACAAGCTCATTGTGCATGAAGCTGAGGGGCACTTCCATAAGCCTGACGAGATCGTGCGCAAAATATCGGAGTGGGACGACAAGTTCAAACCCATCCACATTGGTGTGGAGCAAGACGGCTTAGAGGAGTTCCTGATGCAGCCGCTGCGCAGTGAGATGCTAAGGCTTGGCAGGTCTATACCCATAGTAGGGCAGCATGCTCCTAGAGACAAGCACAGATTCATAGAGGGGTTGCAGCCGTTCTACATAGCGGGGGATGTCGTCCATATCAAACATCTACCTGACTTAGAGCAGGAGCTGTTGCAATTCCCCACTGGTAGGATGGACGTACCGAACGCCTTGGCATATGCCCTGAAGATGCGCGCGGGTCGCCCAGTCTACGAGGACTTTACGGCGCAGCATATAGCGCAGGGGCTAGAGCCCCATCGTGGCACTCCAGTATATCTCTGCATCACCTCTCGCCCTGCTATGACCGCAGCAGTCATGTGTCAGTACGTAGACGGCGTGGTTAAGATATATCACGACTGGGTGTACAGCGAGCCTCCTGCTGAGTGCTTCGGCAGACTAATCAGGGAGGCTGTCATGATCTGTGGCGAGGTCAAGCTAGCTACCCCAAAAGAGCAGATGGATCCCTACAGCAACAATGGGCTGCCCGCAGCCATAAGAAGTGAGCGGATGATGGCACAGACCACTAGCCCCGCTGCCCAAGTAGAAGGGCAATTGCGCCCTTGGTTGCAGAAGCAGCTCCGTGGTAGCCCTGCCGTGATGGTCAACAGCCATGCGCGCTGGGTGGTCAACGCTCTATCAGGTGGCTATGCACGCAAGCTGGATAAGGGGGGGAGGCTGTCGCCGCAGCCCATAGACAACCAGTACCGCCTAGTAATGGAGGCTGTTGAGTCCTTCGTGAACTGGTTTGACAAGCAGCATCAAAATAGTGTAGACAGTAATGTACGCTACGACTTCACCGCTGATGGTAGAAGATTCATAAGTATGAGGCCCACACGATGAAACCCAAGATGGACGCAGAGGTAAAGACCGACGAGGATGAAGATGACGACCGCATAGAATCCGTGGAGGATCGTGCTAAGGACTATAGCGACATCAAGTCTGTCCGCAAGCAGCTTCATAAAATATATGACGCAGTGGTCAAAGGTTTTGAGGATAAGCGCGACCAAAACGACTCCATAGATGAGTGCTGGGACATTTACCACTGTCAGCTCAATGAGCATCAGTCATATACAGGCTCAGCTAAAATATATGTGCCCATCGTACGCGACGCCATCGCAGCTCGCGAGACCAGGTTCATCAACATGCTATTCCCTCAAACAGGTCGCTATGCTGAAGTAGTTACTAACGACGGGCGAGTACCTTACGAGGAGACCGCCCTGCTAGACTACTATGTGCGTCAGGCACGTCTACGCGACGTGGTCATGCCAGGACTGATCCGCACTGGTGATATCACGGGGCAATATAGCTTGTATGTGGACTGGGTGGAGACCAAGCGGCACATAGTAAGCAAGCGTCGGACATCCGAGCATGAGGTTGCATTCAATGCCTCCGTAGAAGGATCACCTGAGTTTGACGATATAGAATACGACGAGGTAGTAGATGCGCGCCCTCGTGTGTCAGTATTAGACCCTCGCAACCTTCTGATACTCCCTACCTCGGTGGATACTATTGACGAGGCGGAGATCGTGTGCGTGGTGTTGCGCCTGACAGAAGCTAAGATACACAAGTATGTGAAGAACGGTGTGTTTGAAAAAGGTACGGCTGAAGAACTCATAGAGAACATGTCGCAGTATGCTAACAAGCAGCAGCCCAACACGGAGAAGAAAGCAGCGGAAGCAGCTGGCGTCAAGACCGATAGTAAGGGCAACAAGACCGCCCTAGTGTATCAAGTGTGGAGTAAGCTCAAGGTTAAGGGCGAGTACCGCTCAATGGTCATTCACTTCGCAGGGCAGGATCTCATACTAGGATGCAAACGCAATCCATACTGGTGTGACCGTGTGCCTGTCATCACCCAAGCCGTGGAGAAAAACCCTGACACTATCTGGGGCAATAGTCAGGTAGAACCTGTGAAGATGCTTCAGTACCAAGCCAACGACGCGGCTAATATGGGGTTTGACTCTGCTAAGTACGCGCTGCTACCTATTGTGATGACTGACCCTGAGAAGAACCCCAACTACGGTTCGCTAGTCTTAGAGATGGCGTCGGTGTGGACAGTAGACCCCAACACTACTAAGTTCGCTGCCTTCCCAGCTCTATGGAAGGATGCCATGACCATGGTAGCGTCCTGCAAAGACCAGATACTTCAGTCGCTAGGTGTGAACCCTGCAATGCTACCTCATGGCAATGCTGGTAAGAAACCATCACAAGCCCAGATCGCGCAGGAGCAGCAGATAGCACTTGAGAGTTCGGCTGACAACGTGGCACTCGTGCAAGAAGGCGTGCTTAGCAAATTGCTAGAGTGGTTCTATGAGCTAGACTATCAGTATCGTGATCGCGACGTAACAGTCAAGAAATTCGGGCAACTAGGGCTGCAAGCTGACATGCAGCAAGTGCAACCGTTCCAAGTGAGGGAACGCCTAGAGTTCAAGTGGTATGGTACTGAAGGGTTCAAGGCTACACAGCAAGTGCAGCAGATGATCTCATGGGCTAACGTGCTACGAGGGCTGCCTCCTCAGTTATTGAATGGGCGCAAAGTGGACATTGGTCCAGTAGCTGAGTATATATCCGAGGTTACGTTCGGTCCTCGCCTCGCACCTCATGTCCTCATAGATGAACGCCATCAGCTTACTATGTCATCGCAGTTAGAAAATCAACTTATGGAGCAGGGATTCCCTGTGCAGGTGCACGAGATGGACAATGATATGCAGCATATACAGGATCACTATACGCACTTCCAACAGCTACTAGCTGCGCCTCCTATGGTGCAAGAAATGAACCCTGTGGCTGTGCAGGCTCGGGGGCATATACTAGAGCACATCAAAGCCGCTAAAGCTAAGGCTGCTGCGGCTCAGGGAGCGCAACCAGGGATGATGGGTGCACCGTCGCAACCACAGATGGGTGCAGGAGCGCAGATGCCTACAGGACCTCAACAGCCTCCGGGTGCAGTATCCCCTGATGCTATGCCTATGGCTATGCCTAGGAAAGGTATGTAAAAAGTGCTTGCAATACTATATATAGTGGGTATGATGTGCGTACCGAGTTGTAGGCGTTACCTACTAGTCGTCTGATGAACGTTATTCATTACCACGGGAGAATGATATGCTTGATACTGAGAATCCAGATACTACTGTTGCGATTGAGGAAGCTGCGCAGGCAGTGGAACTTGAAGAAACCGAAGACGAGAGTGATTCATCTGAAGCCGAGGAATCGGATGACGATGGTGCTCAGTTAGAGGAGGCACCCGTAGAGAGTGAACCCGCCCCGCCTCGTAGAGGTGACAAGCGGATACAAGCTCTCAGCGAACGTGCGCGTGCAGCAGAGGAACGGGCGATACGAGCGGAAGCTCTAGCTGAGGAACGTGCTAGGTTGCAGTCTATGCAACCGCAGAACCTTCAAGCTATGAGAGAGCGCGAAGAACGCTTGGCTCTGATGGATCCAGTAGAACGCAAATTATTTGAACAAGAAGAACGCTTGGCGAAGTTGCATCAAGAGATACAGATCTCGCAAGTGCGTTCTCAAGACCAAGCGGACAAATCGGAATATCTAGCTAAGGCTGCGACGAACCCTATATACGCTAAACACGCCGACAAGGTGGAAAGCATATTAGCGGAGATGCGCAAGAACGGAAGCAATGCTCCTAGGGAGTCAGTTCTATCCTATGTGATAGGGCAGGAGTTCTTGAAGGGTCCGTCAGCTAAGCAAGTAACTGCGGCTAAGAACGCTGCGGCTACGAGAGTTAAGGCATCTCAAAGCGCGCCTGTATCAGGTCGCGGGGATGCTAACACTAGGGCGTCTGCTAAGGATGACTCGTTAGAGGCGATCACACGCAGGCTAAAGAATTTTAGACTTTAATCTTCTGACGGCGTATAGCTTTCAGAAACTACAGGAGGTTATATGGCGTTACTGACTGCGGGGACTAAGCTCACTACTAGCTTGTCAGCTTTACAATTCCAGCCTGGGGGGCTGTCCACAGCGGACTCAGCATCCCTAATGCTTCTAATCAAAGACCCTACGGTGAATGGTTCCCCACGCGTACCAAGCGGTGTGATAGAGAACAACCGTTTATATTTACCTGATAACAAGACTCCAGCGGGCATTGAGCTTCGCCCTGGTGATTGGATCATGGTGGATGGGGCGGGATACCCCCTAGTTATACCCAGTTCAGTATTTTCAACCTCATGGCAACATTCTTAATAATAGGAGACCTATATGGCTACTACTAACTTTGCAGCAACTTATTCGTCGGATATTAGTAATTATATCCAGAAGAAGGTGCAACCACTGGTTCAGCGCCAGTTGGTTCTATACCAATTCGGGCAACAACTAACTTTACCAAAAGGACGTGGTACTACCTACACCGCATCACGGTATGATCGTACTAACTTACCTATCGCTCCTTTATCAGAGGGCGTGCCTCCTCCAGGAGAAACCATCCCGCTAGCGCAAGTTAGTGCTGTAGCTCAGCAATGGGGTGACTCTATCACTGTTACTGATATCGCTGACATGACCATTGAGCATCCTCTATTCCAAACTGCGATCAAGCTAATTGCTATGAACGCTGAGGAGACCCTGGAGCGCAATACCGCTAATGCTCTACTAGCTGGTTCGCAAGTGAACTACGTGAACTCTCGCGGTAGCCGTGCATCGCTACAGAACGGCGACGTGATGAACTCGCATGAAGTGAATCGTATGGTGACTGCGTTACGCATCATCGGTGCTCCTGAGTTCATGGGTCAGACCGAAGAAGATGCTAAAGTAGTTGCGGGTAAACCTAGCATGGCGTCTAAAGACCCACGTGGGTTCCAGCACTACGTTGCTGTGTGCCATCATGCAGTGGCTGCTGATCTTCGTGAAAACTCTACTGTTACTCTTGCATGGGCTAACTCTGACGTCAACAAGCTGTACAACAACGAGCTTGGTGAGTGGGGCGGAGTGCGCTGGTGTGCATCTAACATGGTGCCTTATTTCATCGGTAATGGGCAGCCTACTACTGGGGCTTCTGCGGCTAATGGTTCGTACGCAGCGGCTACTACAGGCGGTAGTCTTGCGGCTGGTACTTACTACTTGCAGATCACAGGTTCACTTGTGCAGAACGGTTATGAGACCCTAATTGGTCAAGTATCTGGGGCTATCACTGTAGGCGGCTCTGGTGCTGGTTCTATTAGTGTGACTCTCCCTACCAACACTGCATATACGTACTCAGTATATCTAGGCACTACTTCATCTCCTGCTAACCTTGCAGCTTGCGCTAATGGACCTACTGTAGGACCTCTAGCTGGTCAAGCTATCCAGTTGACTGCGGGTGCTACGGTGACTCTAACCGCAGTCGGTGCAGCACGCACTCCTTCAGCAGCTCCTGCGGCTACTGTGACTGTGTACCCAACCTTCATCTTTGGTAGAGACGCATACGGGCAAGTTATGCTTGACAATATGGAGTTCTTCTATTTGAACAAAGCAGAGAAGGCAGATCCGTTGAACCAACTTCGTACTGTAGGGTACAAGGTTATGTACGGTACAATTATCCTGAATAATAATTTCTTCGGGCGGATTGAATCGGCGTCTAATTTCGGTGCAACCTTCAGCTAACATTAATACGGTGCGGGGCTAAATACTCCGCACCATTTTCACGGGAGTATTTATGTCTGATAAGAAAAAAGAAAATGAGCCTACTGCTATCTTGGATAAGAAGGCTGAAGCTATTGAAACCAAAGCAGCACCATTGTCTATGGAACTGACCGAAGAGGAGATGCTGCAACTGGAGGAGGAAGCCAAGCTAGAGGCTGCCGCTGAGATTAGAGCGCAAAAGAAGAAAGCCTTCAAAGAGGCTGCTATCAAGAAACATAAGACTACTGCTCTATTTAGTGCAGGTAAGGATGATAAGGGCGCAGATTTAGAAACCATAACTCTGAATCTTTCACCAGCGCAACCCTACATCTCATTGGATGGGGTGCTGTATTATAATGGCAAAACCTATACTAAATCTGTAGGGGTGATTCAGACCCTTAAAGATATTGCGGGGCGTGGTTGGAAAGAAGAAGACATACGCCTAGGAGAGAACTCTAATGTCTACAATGGACGCCGCTCTATGGAGTCCAGAGGGGCGGTGCTAGGGTCTAGCGGTGTGCGGTACACTGCTTAGTTTTTAATTTATATACGGGAGATTACGATGACTGAAGAAAAGAAAGTCGGATATGCTATTAACCATATAGTGGATTACGGTAACGGGTACCAGATCCAGGTAGCAGGTAACTTACCTGTGGGGGCTGCTAAGGAAGATTTTGATGCGGAGCTTGACAAAGTTCGCAAAGCTATCAACCGCCAGAAAGCTTTCGGCACTAAACGGGATATGGAGTCCAAGATTGCGGTAGAAGAAAAACTACTCAATGCCTTACGTGACGGCATTGCTGAGACCGTTAATGGCAAGACCACTATAGAAAAACAAAATCATGTAGCTAAGCAGAATGAGTTTACTGCGCGCACTGGCAACTTAGATGCGTACAAAGCTCTGCTCGCAGAAGCTGAGAAAGAGATAACAGGGGAGTAGATGGCTTACACCGCTGCGCAGATTGTCAATCTAGTATGTCAGATATGCAACATACCTGGTAGGACAGCTCAAGTCGGGCAGCTCCTAAACGTGGTGCTCGCGGACTATGCGCAGACGATGGATTTAGACGTAGCCAGAAAGACCACTACGTTCCAAATAACTCCGCAGGCAACTATACCATATTTCTGGTCATTGCCTGCGGACTATCTGCGGTTCTACGATGTATTTTATAATATAGACGGAACTGTATTTTATCTGAGCGAAGTACCTTTGAAGGACTTGGACAGAGCTTATACGGCTGACGGCATAAGCAATTACCCAGATAACTTCGCGACTGATATGTCTCAGTCCCCGCCTGCTATGGCGTTCTACCCGCCCCCAGCAATACCCTTGAATATCACTGTTAGGTATCGTTCTCAGATGGCGGATATCGCCACACCAGAGACTAGTAATACTATACCATGGTTCCCTAATCAGCGGGTGCTGATAAAAGATCTATGCGTAGAGGCTGCGGATCTATGTGATGATGCGCGTAAGGGTGACTGGGCTAGAGAAGTTGATAAGCGCATGCGCAAATACCTTACTATGGATGATGACAAGGGCGGGTACTCTCAAACTGTCCAGCTAGGTCCTAGAAATTTCAGACAATCAGGGGCATTGCCACCCTCTAAGAAACTAGGGTTCTGAGGTACGCCATGACGACTCGTGCGGAACATCCTATCAGATTCAGACCGATGGGTGTATACGACACTCTGAGTGGCGACAACTCATCTTCTGGAGCGTGTGAGGTGCTACAGGATCTTATCCCTGACCCTTCCACACCAGCTTGCTTCGTGTGTAGACCCGCTAACACGACGGCTATAGATTTCTCTACTTGGGCGTCAGCTCCTGGCACTGTAGGACCTGTCACAGTTATGTACCAAGTTAATGGTATAGTCTATGGGCTTGTGGGCATAACCACGGGTACGTATGCAGGCAAGGATTACCCTTTCGCGTGCGATGCTTCATCTGGGGCATTCCTGACAGTATCTGGCATTACAACCAACAATGTACCTACGTCGCAGGCTACTACAGGAGACTGGATACCTCCTCAGATGACTCTGATGAGTATCAAATTAGTGACGGCACATATCGGTTTTGATGGGGCGACTCATTTCTTCGGGGTGTTTGACGTCACGACCCCAACGTCTCCAGTGTGGAGTTCTGGCAACACTTCTACGAACGCGTTACCTTCTGTGCCTAGTGCTGCCCAAGTATTTAGTAACAGGACATACTTCGTCTGTAAGAACGTGGTGTACTACACAGATACATTGGCATTAGCTATGGCGAACTCTAACCAGAGTTTTACTATAGGTGACTACACGCCCATTACAGCGTTCGCGCAGCTACCTGTTAGCACTACTTCCCAAGGTATTGTGCAGGGTCTGTTAGCGTTCAAGACTAACTCCGTCACCCTCATCACAGGGGACGCTGTTACGTCTAACCTTTCTACTAACCTGCTTTCTCCCTCTGTAGGCACTACTGCATCCCGTACAGTAGTGCCTACGCCAGAAGGCGTGGTATTCATGGCGGTAGACGGCATCCGTGTCATAAGTTTCGCAGGGCAAGTATCTGAACCTAATAAAGATTTAGCAACACCTTTCATTAACGCTCTCACTCCCAGCAGAGCATGTGCATCATTTAATTCAGATACTTACAGGATATGTATCCAGAATGGTGCAGTCAATGCCACTCCCTACCAAGATTACTGGTACACGATGAAGTCAAAATTATGGACAGGACCGCATACGTTTGAGTACGGCATGGCTTGCCCTAACGGTAACGACTTCCTTTTAGTGTCTAACAACCGAGTGGGTAAGATATACAATTCGTTTGTAGTGCAGGGTCATAATGGCGCAGGGGTAGGTTTTGTGGAGGATGGTGTACCTCTGAGCTGGCGTTTACTCACTTCTCCTATGACCGACTTAGGCAATATGTACGCCAATTCGCTAACTAGATCTACTATAGAAATGGCTACTCCAGCTAGCGGGCAGTCTTATAACTTTACCGCTCAAGACGAGAACGGTACGGCTCTTGCGCGAGGCAACATAGCCATAGCAGCTAACCAGTCTATATGGGGTGCATTTATATGGGGGCTAGGGAAGTGGGGAGCATCAACCTCGGGTCTTACGCCTCTCACTATCCCTTGGGATCAGGCAGTGGTGTTTAGTAGACTCAAAGTATTAGGCACAGGAGCATCTGCTTTAGGATTACGGATTTCTAGCTTGCATTTAGGGTACAAGCCGCTAAAATATATCCTGAATTAGAGAGGCACTCATGACCATCATCCCATCAATACCTTATAATTTAACGAACGGGTCGCTCGCTGATGCCTCGCAGGTGATGGCGGACTTTAATACTATAGTTGCGGATGTCAATGCTAGATGCGCTGCCAATGGGGCTAACGGGGACATCACCTCACTATCAGGCTTGACTACACCTCTGTCGCACGCTCAAGGGGGTACTGCATTATTCTCGGGGGGTACTTCCACGGGGTCTGCCAATGCGCAGGTAGTTGCTACGACTACGCCCAACAGCTTCGCACTGACTGATGGTAATATAGTATCGTTCATAGCTGGGTACTCTAACTCAGGAGCTATGACGCTCGATGTGGGTGGCACAGGTGTTACGGCTGTTCAGAAAGTTACCTCTTCGGGGTTAGTCGCTTTAGTGGGTGGAGAGGTAATAGCTGGTTGCGCCTACATGATGATAGTAGCGGGAGGGGTGCATGTTATTATGAACCCTACGCTACCTTCTGCACTCGTCAGCGGCTCGGGATCGTCGACCGACGGTGATGTAGCAGTTTACAACGGAGCTACAGGTGTACTGATAAAAGATACGGGAGTAGCATTATCTAGTCTTGCATTGTTGGCTAGTCCTACATTTACGGGTACTCCTGCGGCACCTACAGCTGCTAACGGTACAAACACTACCCAACTAGCTACTACCGCTTTTGTGCAGAACGCCATAGCGGTGAACCGTCAGGTCTTCACAGCTTCAGGAACCTGGACTAAACCATCAGGGTATTCTGCAAATGCTATGGTGCTACTTGAATCATGGGGAGCAGGAGGAGGAGGCGGTAGCGCGGGTGGCGGCGGTGGCGGCGGTTCCTATAAATACAGGTGGGTACTTTTATCGTCTTTAGGGGCAACTGAAAGCATAGTTATCGGTGCGGGCGGTTCTGCAGGCGGCGGTAACGGTGGTAACTCATCTATAGGTTCGTGGCTCACCGCTTTTGGTGGTGCTGGAGGGGCAAATGCGAGTTCCGACCCAGGCGGCGCAGCTGGGGGTTACGATGCTTCACCATCGGGCGGGGTAAATGATACAGGTGGAGAAGGGTACGGAGGCACAACTTCTACGGCTCCCCAAGGCGGGTTTTATACGGGCGGCGGCGGCGGCGGGTATGGCGGCAACCAAAATGGTGCGGCATCTGTATATGGCGGCGGCGGCGGGGCAGGGGGTACAACTTCCCATTCAGGAGGCGCGAGTTCTTTCGGAGGCAATGGCGGCAATAATGGTAGTGCGGGCGTAGCTCCAGGAGGAGGAGGCGGTAGCAGCGGTGGCGCAGGTGCGCGAGGCGAGGTAAGGATAACAATATTTGCAGGGGGCGGTTGATATGAAATACGCATTAATAAATAACGGGCTCGTAGAGAACGTGATAGAGTTGGACGATCCGAATCAGTGGACGCCTCCTGGAGGGCAGCTTCTCGTTGCCAGTGATGTGGCTTCCATCGGGGACACTTATGCGGATGGCGGGTTCGTGAAGCCAGTGATTAGCGATAGGGATAAGGCATTGATAGAGCTGGGCAATTTAGATTTGATGCTCACACCGCGTCGTTTATCAGAGGCAGTGGTAGGGGACGCGAGTTCACTGGCAGTAGTAAATGGCATCATAGCACGCAAAGCAGCTCTAAGGGCGCAACTATAGGAGGCACCATTGGACAGGCGCAAGGAAGATACGGAACTCGCATCCATCAAGGAAGAGCTGAAGGAGATTGAGGGGAAGGTTAGATCCCTAGAACTCAAGATTGCGACCTATGACACGGCTGGCTGGGTGGCTAAGATGTTCATCGGAGGGATAGCCTCACTTGTGGTTATTGTAAGTGCGTTCTTAAAAATATTACATGGGGGTGATAATTGAGATGTACACTAGCATACAGACAGGCTCTGCTCTTGTGGGGTTCATTTTTTTAGGCAGTATAGCGTGCTACCAGCAAGCCCAGATAGTTCATGTTGCTGAGAATGTGCAGATGACACGCAGGGATGTTGAAGCTCTGTCGGCGGTAGTATCGGATATCAATAATATCATGAGGCTCACGCCGAGACAATTGGGGATGATAGATGTAACGGACGGGCATAAGCATCTTTAGAGAGGAGAGCTATATGGCTAGACTGCAAGGTGTACCAACTAACTTGAATGCTTTCCTAGACATGATAGGAGTCAGCGAGGGTACTAGCACTGTAGCAGACTCGGACGATGGCTATAACGTTGTCGTAGGAGGGACTCTGTTTGAGGGTTATGATGACCATCCTAGGCAGAAGGTGTTCATCCCTAAATATAGTATATACTCCACAGCGGCAGGCAGATACCAGATTTTGGAGCATTACTTTGACGCTTACAAATCACGCTTAGACCTACCTGACTTCTCCCCAGAGTCGCAGGACAAGATAGCACTGCAGTTGATTAGGGAGTGCAACGCTACAAGCCTGATAGCGAGCGGGAAGATACAGAACGCCATACTAGCTTGCTCTAGCAGATGGGCGTCCTTTGAAGGGAGCTTAGCTGGGCAGCACACCAATAGTGTCGCGTCCTTACTTGAGGCATATAAAAATGCAGGAGGTGAGCTATGCCAGTCCTAGCTGCATTGATGCCTCTGTTCAGTAAGATACTAGATTTCATCCCCGACCCCGCTCAGCGAGCGCAGCAACTGCAAGAGCTTGTTACTGCGCTACAAGCATGGGACGAGCAGCAGAGCGTGACCAACCAGAAAGAGGCTGAGAGTAATGATCTGTTCGTGGCGGGGTGGCGACCAGCAATAGGCTGGTGCTGTGCATTAGCATTGTTTTACCAGTACATAATAACTCCGTTCGCTACGTGGGGGTTCGCGGTGGCGCACCTTGCTGTGCCCGCGCTTCCTAAGCTGGATGATACTTTGTGGCAGCTCATGTTTGGTATGTTAGGTATGGGCGGCTTGCGGACATTTGAGAAGATAAAAGGTGTGTCAAGGTAGTTTCAGGTCAGTAGGATTAGATTGACACAGACGGCTAAAGATTTTATAAAGTAACCAGTAGTTTAGAACGCTTTTTATACCTAGAGGGGTCGTATGGGTTTCGGATTAGGCGACATAGTTAGTACCGTGTCAGGGGGGCTGCTCGGTCCTGGATTCGGAGGCAATTCAAATGCCCCAACTCCTAACATTTACCAGCCAGCAGGCGTTGGTCAAGCGGATACTAACCTCCAGAATATACTCAATTACAATTCCAGCTTGATGGGTGCCAACAGCCCCTATGTGCAATACGCTCCTCAGTACGCACAGTTATACAACCAAGGGTTCAACAACCCTTATGCTGCGGGTGCGCAGACTGCTGCTAACACAGCGGGGCAGAGCTACGGGCAAGTAGGAGCGCAAGGTGTACAGACTGGGCAGGCTCTTAGCGGGGCAGCCATGGGGTTACTGCCTCAGGCTCAAGCAGTTGCCAACATGGGGCTAGATCCCCGGCAGGCGTTGTACCAGCAGATGGCGCAGCAGGCAGCTGACAGAGCCAACGTTACCAATGCGCAATACGGGTTAACGGGGCAGCAGGCAGCAGGTGCAGCTAATCAGGCGTCAACTAATTTCAATATTGACTGGCAGAACCAGCAGCTGCAACGCGCGCTGCAAGGACTAGGTGCCTATGATAAAGCGTTGGGGACAGCTGGCAGCGTAGGCACAGCGGGTCAGAACTTAGGAGTGGCGGGTGCAGGTGCACAGCAGATGGCGGGTTCAACGCCTTATGGCACATCCTTGGGGGTAACAGGGAATCAGGCTAATGCGCTGAACCAGTACATGCAGTCCCAACTAGCTCCTGTAGATGCAAGTGCGAGTACTATAGGAGCGTTGGGCAACTACATGAACACAGGCATCAATGCGCAGCAGACGCAGTACCAAGATATGATGCAGTCGTGGCAGGCGCAACAGGAAGCTAACGCGAAGCAGCAGGCGGCGGCTCAACAAATGTGGGGGACTCCAGGGAGTCTCCTTAGCGGTCTAGGGGACTTCTCTTCAGGATTTCAAGGGGGCTATTCTCAGGCGGCTTCTCAAGCGCCTTCGCCGTTCGCTCCTGTAGGAACCGTATTATCATCCGCACAGAATGGCTTACCATGGCTAGCTGATGCGGCTGTAGCAGCATAGGGGGTCTTATGAGCAAGATGGCTAATTATCTGCAAGCGGTGGGCGGGGCTATACCTTACACTAACATGGCGCAATCTATGGATATTCGCCAGCGAGAAGACGCTCGTGCGCAGCAGGAGTTCCTACAGAAGCAGCAAGAGCTCCAGAACCAACGCGCCCAGCAAGCCGCGCTTTACAAAGCTATGTCGCAGACTCCTACAGGTGGGGCGGCACCAACTGCGCAAGGGCTACCAGGTGCGCAGAAACTTCCTAGCGGTATGGCTCCTACACCTCGGCAAGAGTTCCCTTCTATGGATGACGTGATGAAGCAGTTGTCCACTATTAATCTTCCTGACGATCAGAAGATGGCTGTGATGGGGCAGTATATGGGCATGATGCAGCCATATCAGAAGATGCAGCAGCAGATGGAACTGAAACAGATGCAGATGCAGAATCAGTTCAACTTACTGGGTGAACGGATGAACTTTATGAAGCAGATGCAAGACGCTCGTATAGAAGCCCAGAAAGATATCTGGGGGGGCAAAAAGGATACTGCTACAGCGGCTCGTGATGCGTCCACGATCGCTAAAGAAGTTAGTGACCAGCGGGCGCTTGTAACGTCGCTTCTTAACGCAGGAGCTATGGGGTCGGATGAGTATAAGACTGAGAGAGCTAGACTCGCAGAACTACAGCAAGAGCAAGCCGACCTGCTTAAAAAGGGTGCGGCACCTAAACCGATGAGTACCGGTAATGCGGCGAAGATGAACGAACTCTTCGGGGGTGATAGTGGCGCTGATCCACTAGGGATACTTAAATGACTACTCTGAGTGATATTCGCCAGAAGTACCCCATGTATAAGGATGTCCCTGATCAGAAGCTCGTGGATGGGTTCTATAATAAATTTTATAAAGACAAGCTGCCGCAGCAAGATTTCTATAAAGCCGTAGGGTATACCCCCCAATCTCCAGCGCCTAGCGCCACATCCCCTGCTGCTGCGGGTGTAGGATCAGAATTATTGTCACGTACTAAGCGAGTAGCAGGAGAGCAGCTTTCCGACATCACATCGCAATTTACAACCCCTTACGAGAGAGATGATAAATCTCCAGGACCTGAATGGTTGAAGAGGCTTGGGGATGTTGGAGGCAGAGCGGGTACTGTTCTCACAGACGTAGTATCTCTACCATTCACTGTGACGGTTCAGCCAGTGGGCGAGACCCTGCTCAGTCGCGCGGCTCCGTATATAGCTAAAGGGGCGGAAGCCCTAGATCCTGCGCATTTCAAAGCATCGCGGTACGATCCTGCTAAGGTAGAAGGAGCCATACGCGATACAGGGCAACTACTAGCGATGGCTTCTATGGCACCAGGCGGTACGATTACTTCGGGTAAGGCTGCTGTGACCGCAGCGTCGGCAGTAGACGAGATCGCTTCAGCAGCTAAGAGGACGCCTGAAGGTATTAAGGTGGGTACTAAACACGCTGCTATACCTGGCTCTGGAGAAGAGGGCTTCGTGACTAAGTCTGGTAAATTTCTGACACGCGAGGAGGCTCTCCCTTTGGCAGAGAAGAATCAGCAAATGCAGCAACCTCCTGTGGAACCAGATAAACTGCATAGCGAGGACATAGGACGCCCAGCTCCTCCATCAGCATTGAAAAAAGTTGTTGAGGCACCGCGCAAGATATTAGCTCCTGCTACGGTGTCTAAGGAGGCAGAGAAGGTGGCTGCCATTAAGAGGGAACAGCTCGGGTTGGCGACTAGGGACGCAGCAGCTTCAGTAGCTAACCTCGAACGGCATATCCCTTTGTTTGATAAGCTGACTCCGCAGGAGCAAATTGATTTTCCGCGCTACATGGAGAATTATAAAAATCCTTCTAAACAGCCTGAATTATCTCCTGAGTTAAAGGCGGCTGCGGATGATATGCGCGCTGCTTATAAATTTAGGGCTGATAAGATTGCTGCTACAAAGTCCTTAGAGGGTGTGAATCTGCATGATGACTATTTACATAGAGACTTCGTATTTGATAACCCCGATCAGCAAAAAGCCTTTGGGAGGGTCTTAGCGGGTAAGCAGGGCAGAGGAGGCTTCACAAAAGCCAGAAAATATCCTACATATGAGGAAGCTCTGGCAGCGGCTACAAAGGTAGGAGGTAGACCTAGAGAAGCTAATTTCGCTAAAGGTCAGGCGCTTCATCTCGCGAACTCGGACATGTTTATTGCGCATAATCGCGCCATTGACGCAATGAAAGAAAACGGGCTATGGAAGTACGCATCCCCTGGCAAAGGTCCTGCGGGGTGGGAACCTCTAACTGGGCGAGCGGCTTTCAAAGTGGCTGTGGACAAGAAGACAGGTCGTCCGGTGCAACTGCAAGCATACGCCCCCACAGATGCGGCGCGTGTGTATAATAATTTCCTATCTACAGGATTGACTGGAGAAGTAGGGGACGTAATGCGGACTGCGCAGAAAGCGTTTAATGCCATCACAGCTTTGAAACTGGGTCTTAGCTCTACATGGCATGCGGGTATTACAGGTACTGCTGCCATATCAAGCGACCTAGCTCGTGTGGCTAGAGCAGCCTTACGCACTGCCAAGAACACCACTCCTACACAAGCTCTCAAAGCGGCGGTTGTTAAAGGGGCGGAGTTCGCTAAGAGCGAGTCAGGAATATCTGAACCCGGTAAGTTATTCTCTCCCTATAGAGTAGCTCGCGAAGGTGCTAAGTTCCATAAGCAGTATTTGAAAATGACGGACTATGGTCCTGACGTAGAGAAGTTGGTTGACCTAGCTACTAGGGCTAATGTACTACAAGCTAAGCGTCCTTCCTACATGGACATGGCGGGTCCTAAGACTTTCAAAGAGATATTTCATACGGCGAAGACCCCAGTGGGAGGGGCAGCAGGTGCCTTCGCGCATGGCTTCGGAAAGACTATGGAGAAATTATCAGCTCCCATGTTTGACAAATGGATTCCGAATATGAAGCGTGGCGTGACCATAGAGCGACTGCAAGAGTGGTTGAAGGCTAACCCTCAAGCTACTTTTGAAGAGCAGAAGGCATTTGCCCGAGCCCTAGGTGATAGCGTGGATAATCGTTTCGGGGAGATGATGCGTGATAATCTATTTATGAACAAGGCACTAAGGGATGCTATGCAATTTGGGTTGCTGTCCTATAGTTGGGTATTGGGTGCTACTCGTATGGCTGTGGGCGCAGGCAAGGAACTCTATCAGACCGCACGTACAGGTAAGGATCTAGGAGTCAACGCTGAGTATCTTATAGCCAATGCGGTAGCGGCTGCGACCCTCAATTCTATGTATCAGTATCTACACACGGGCAAAGGTCCTGATAGCACCAAGGATCTATTCTTCCCTAAGACAGGAGGGCGGCAGTATGTAGGTAAACAGCAAGTTCCTGAACGTGCGGTGCTGCCCACAGGGCACTGGACTCAGATGGCGCATTATATGCACGATCCTTTAGCAGAACTGTATGCGGAAGGTAATATAGGGGCGAAAGTTCTATATGAGGCACTTCAGAATAAAGATTATAGGGGAGACCCCATAGCTAAGCCTACTGCTTTATGGTCTCCTGATTACATGAAAGAAGTTCCAGACGCGGTATGGAGGTACTTCAAATATATAAGTAACCAAGCTGTTACCCCCATCAGCGTGCAATCTTATTACAATCGTAACAAGGGTACAGGCATAACTCCCGCCGAGACTCTCATGGGGGGTAGACCCGCGCCCGCGTTCATAGCGTCTCCCGAAGCTACAGAAGGGTTTGAGAGGAAGGCTGACCAGAGATTGTGGAAATCTAAATTAAAATCTGACGCGCGGCTTAAGGCACGTCGTGAGAATGAGGGCTTACTACCATGAAGATACTAGTTATAGATCCTGCTGCGTCTTCCTTAGACTGGACTATGCGCTGCATAGCAGATGGGCATAAGGTCAAGTGGGTTGTTAAGAACGACCCTAAGGTTGTGCATGTGGGTAAGGGGATAGTAGACCGCATAGACCCTTCCGAGATTTATGAGTGGCTGCGCTGGCCTGATCTAGTATTCTTCACCGACAACACCACCTACTTGCAAGTGTCGGAGTTCTTGCGCAAGCAGGGCACGCCAGTTATTGGACCTACTAAAGAGACTGCGGAGTGGGAGCTTGATCGTGATGTTGGTATGAAGCTCATGAAGAAGGCTGGCATAGAAGTACCGCCTACCAAAGAATTTACTGACTATGATACCGCCATAGCGCATGTGAAGAAGACCATGAAGCGGTATGTGTCTAAACCCTCAGGCAGTGCTGACAAGGCTCTATCGTACTGCTCTAAGTCCCCTGCGGATATGATATACATGTTGGAGCGTTGGAAGAAGCTCAGCAAGTTAAAGACGCCCTTTATCCTACAGGAGTTTATCCCCGGCATTGAGATGGCGGTCGGCGGATGGTACGGCTCTGGCGGCTTCAATAAGGGCTGGTGTGAGAACTGGGAGTTTAAGAAACTCATGAACGATGACAAGGGCGTAGCCACTGGGGAGCAAGGCACTGTCCTGCGCTGCGTCGCTAAGTCCGCACTTGCTGCCAAGGTACTGAAGCCGATGGAAGATGCGCTTGCGCGAGCAGGCTACACAGGGTATATTGATGTTAATTGTATTATAGACGACAAAGGTACACCTTGGCCACTAGAATTTACCATGCGCCCCGGCTGGCCGACATTTAATATTCAACAAGCATTGCATACGGGAGATCATGCAGAATGGCTACTAGATCTAAGCGAGGGGAAGGACGCTCGCAATTTCCTTCTGGACACGATAGCCACTGGAGTGGTTCTTTCGATCCCAGACTACCCATACTCACACCTGACAAGGAAGGAAGTAGTGGGGATACCAGTCTATGGGATGACAGAGCAGAACAAACAGTTTATCCATCCTTGCGAGATGATGCAGGGGGAAGCCCCTATGGAGGTGAACGGGAAGATAGTGACCCAACCTTGTATGGTTACAGCGGGCGATTATGTGTTGGTGACGACGGGGACGGGCAAGACAGTGAGCCAAGCCAAGTGTGGGGCATACAAAGTGATGGAACAATTAGAGCTCCCGAACTCCCCGATGTATCGTACCGATATAGGCAACCGATTGAAGAAGCAGTTACCCGACCTGCAAAAGATGGGGTACGCAGCAGGGATGACGTATTAGACGACGAGGACGATGCCGCCTACTTAGCACGGCTGCGGAGCAAAGCTCTACGAGTAATGGAGGACGTACTGGATATAGATGTACCCAGCGAAGATGATCCTAACTTTGCTCGCATCGTAGTAGCTAAGAAGGATGCGGCTGGTAAGATCTTGGATGCCAACCTTAAGTCGGACGAAAACTGCTTTAGGCAGAAACAATCTGACGCGCTTGCTAAGCTGTACACTCTCATCCAGTTGGAGTTGAGTGTACAGCCCGCTATAGATGTCTCGGCGCAAGTTATTCACCAGCGGGGAATTGAGCATCAAATTTAGCTTCTAGCGCAGCGATAGCGGCTAGAACTGCGGTGTTGTCAGCCGCAGGCGCAGGAGCGATAGCGGCTTTCAGTTCCGCCACAGCAGCATCTACCTTATTAGAGATAGCAGAAAATAAAGACATGGTAATACCTTTCTATGTTAGATGGTTATACAGCAGCAGAGAACGGAGTAGCAGCGGTACCAGATGAAGAAGTCTGACCGCGCACTGCCCAAGTGTTAGCCGCAACGTCTTCTACCTCAATCCAAGTCCCCACGTTTAGACCACCTGTAGTGGTAGAGCTAAGCGTGATAGTGTCAGAGTTGGTAGCCACAGTACCTGAGTTAGCTGCAACGTAACCAGTAACAGTCGCGCTGTCAACAGTATCAATAATACCAATCATGAAGTCAGTGTTATTAGCTACTTTGATAACGTGCGGAGCAGAAGGTGCTGCTGCGGTTTGCAAAAAGCGGAAGAACACACCAGACCCAGAAGCTGCTGGTAGAGTTACTGTTGAGCCACCCGCCGCATTCAGATTGATAGTTTGGTTAGAGTTACCAGCTGTTAGGGTAAGCGCAGAGCCTGCATTGATAGGGACAGGACGACTGAACGCCCCGTTCGTAGCATCAGAGCATTGCGCATTGATAAGTATGAGCATCTCATTGTAGAGGTCTTGCAGATTATTGACTGGTTGGTTTAGTAATGTAAGTGGGAATATAGAAGTTCCATTAGGCACTGGGGAAGTCATATTATTTCTCCGTAGGTTAAGTGTTGATCCCGTCAGTATAGTATACTAGCGTCAGCGTGGGAGGCAACCTAAATATCAGATGAACTCCGTAATAACGACTATACCCGGCATCCCCGCACCTCCTTGACGTGCAGTTGCAGAAGTATTTTGAGCACCGCCAGAACCGCCACTTCCGTAGCTCAGCCCAGCGACGCCAGCATTTCCAGATACGCCAGTTCCAGCATCGGCAGATAGCCCGCCCGCCCCCCATATGGTAGAAGCTCCTTGCCCTGAATATCCTCCAACCGATGCGACGCTAGTTCCAAATGATGCAAACCCAGCCTGCCCATAGGACATAAAGTCACCGATACTTGGAGTTCCTCCCAAGCCACCGAGTGCGATGCCGCCTGCACTGCCCTTACCGCCTAGTCCGCCACCTGCTGAGCATTTGCTTCCTACTGATGTCGCGCCACCATTACCGCCTGCATTGTTCCCAGCAGCAGCAGGAGTACCGCCTGCGCCAACAATTACAGTTTGAGAAGCTCCAATTCCTGCGGCACTTACTATGGCTCTAGCATATGCACCTGCCCCTCCGCCACCACCACCACCAACAAGTGATGCGCTCGCAGCACAACTCCCACCAGCTGCACCGCCGCCTGTGGTTTCAATAATGCAGAATAGCATCCCAGCACTTGGGGTATAGGTGTAAGTTCCAGCTCCTACAAAGACTTGCTCAGTCACAGAGGTGAACATGTTAGAGCCGTTGCCGACAGTTATGTTGCCGAAGCCAGCATTTTGGATTGTGTATACGGAGGTAGAGTTTGATACGTTATTGGCAACGTAAGCGAATCTTCCCGTGGGATCTACAGCGATGCTTCTAGCGTTAGTTCCTGTAGCTATGGGTGTACCGATGGCAGTTAAAGCCCCGCTATATTGGTTGATGCTGTACTGGTAAACAGTGTTGGCAGTAGCGCAGCAGACGTAAACATTCCTACCCGATGGGTCGCAAGCAATCCCCCATGCTCCAGTACCCGCAGCAATTGCGGTAGTGATTGAGGACAGTGCACCAGTGAGCTGATTGATTTTGTACTGAGAAACCGTAGCGGCAGTTTGGTTTACCACATAAACGAAACGTCCTGACGGATCACATGCTATATTATAAGGACCACTACCAGTAGCAATATTCGTAGCCGTGATAAGGGATAGTACGCCAGTGCTCTGGTTGATGAGATATTGAGAAACTGTATTTGCGCCGTTATTTACGATATAGACAAATCTGCCAGATGGGTCGCATGCAATGCCGAGCGGAGTAGTTCCAGTTGCCACCGCCGTGCCTAAACTAGTAAGCGCGCCTGTAGACTGGTTAATAGAATACATGGATACAGTATTGGCTGTCGCATTTGTGACATATAGGAATCTCCCCGACGGATCGCAGGCGAGATATTCTGGGCTTGTTCCAGCTGCAATGGCAGTCGTAATACTCGTTAGCGCACCTGTACTTTGGTTAATACTATATTGCGAAACATTGGCGGTCGTGACGTTGCAAGCATAAACCCAACGACCCGTCGGATCGCAAACAACTCCATATGGGAATGTTCCAGTAGCAATATTGGTAGTAATAATGCTGGGAGTCCCGCTTGTCTGGTCTATACTTCTTTGCGATAAAGTATTGCCACCGCTATTCGCAACATAGAAGAAACGCCCCGAAGGATCGCAAGCTACGGATTGAGGACCCGCATCATTAGTTGCAAAAGGACTACCGCCAGCTAGTGTCCCAACCCCCTTGCTCAGGATAGGAAGGGGGGCAACCATGGGATATTTTGATGATGTCAAGCTAGTGATGGCACTGATGGATGCCGACAAGGTCGCGACGTTATTAGCTGTTATCCCGCCAAAAGCCGCATCACCAATATAGAACTGAGCTATGGTGTTATCATTGTAATTACAGACGTAAAGAAATCTATTCGTAGGATCTACTTTTATATCGTAAGCCCCAGAGCCACTTCCGCTAGTTATATCTGTGGCGATACTGGCAAGCAACCCGCTATATTGATTTATAGAATATTGCGATATAGTGCTTGCCGTATAGTTCGTAACATAAACAAAATTGCCAGTAGGGTCAGTAGCGATGAAAGTAGGACCACTGCCCGTCGCAACAGTACCGAGGCTTGTTAATGCACCAGTGCTTTGGTTGATGCTGAACATACCCACATTGTTGGAACTTCCGTTGCATACATAAAGGAATCTGCCCGTTGCATCGCAAACTATACCACTAGGAGCAGTACCTCCCGAGCTAATAGCGGTAGTGATTGAGGATAGCGCGCCATTAGCCCCGATACTGTATTGTGATATTGTCGCTGCCGTGCTATTAGAGACGTAGACAAACCTGCCGCTAGGGTCTGTAGCTATAGCGGACGCCCCTGTCCCTGCTGCGATAGCAGTAGTGATCGAGGATAAAGCCCCTGTACTTTGGTTGATGCTGTATTGCGAAACGGTAGCCGCAGTCTGGTTGACCGCATAAACATATTTGCCGTAAGCATCGCAGATGGCTGCTACGCAGTTTGTCCCAGCTGCAATATCTGTGGTGATTGAAGATAGTGCGCCTGTGGATTGGTTAATGCTAAACTGAGATACTGACGCAGACGTATTATTCGCAGTGTAAACCCAGCGTCCTGTCGGGTCGCAACATATTCCATTTGGATGAGAGCCAGCCGCTATCGCTGTTGTGATTACTGATAAGAAACCGTTCACTTGATTTATTGCGTATTGCAAAACTGTATTTGCCGTGTAGTTCGCGACGTAAACAAATCTGCCTGTCGGATCTACGGCTATAGCTGGACTATTGGATGGTGCAGATAAAGCTGCTACCATGGCGGCGAGTACGCCATTACCTCTATTTACTATAGGCTTGGGCGAAACAACCGAGTAATTAGATTGGATTATCCCAGTACTACCACTGCTAGGGGTTTGCCAAGTAGCTGATGTGGGACTTGTAGCGGTAAGAACTTGCCCTGAGCTAGGTGCGGTTGCAGATGATACATTCACAACAGTTGTAGCAGAATTTAGGGCGTTGGTTTGCGTGGCAGTGCCTGTCATAGTTCCAGCACTGAAATTGCCAGAGCTATCGCGCTTAACTATTGTGTTCGCCGTATTTGTAGAAACTATCCCCGCGTCTAAATCATTCAGTGCATTCTGGACGTTGTTATCAGTTGATGTGAAGAAGTTAGTGAACGAGCTAGTATTTACCGTGGTTAGAGCCGCTGTGTTAGAAGCTCCTGAAGATGTTATCCCGCCACGCAGGGTGGATTTCGCAATGGTTACGCTGTTGATAAACCCACCAGAGGCATTGTTCTGAAGGATAACATATCCAAGTTGTGCCATCTGTAGAGCCGCAAGCTCATTGGTCGCGATAGCGATAGTTCCCGCTGTGATTGCGGATAGTGCGGCGGCACTATTATTATAGAATGTTCCATCCATCACTGCGAAGAATTGCGGGGTCGTCGTATTCAGCGTAGATTTGGCAGCATAGACAGTATAAACTGCATATTTATTATTAGGGATAGCCGTAGGAGTTCCTGCATTATTATACAGCATTGGGAATTGGGCTTGCTGCGCATTGCGAGTCCATTGCCCTGAGCCGTTTGTATAGTAGAAGTTTAGAGTAATAGCCGCCCCGCCAGTGTCAGAAAGGGTGGTGCTCAGCTCCGCATCGTTGATATAATCAGTGCCGACTATTGATAGCTCGCGGTCAGTTACTAGAGTACCACTTCCAGTGGTGATGCGAGTTATGTTCCCGCCGCCATCCTCAATAATAGTCCCCACATTGGTATGAAGGAAATTAGTTACATCTGTATTGAAAGAATAATCATGAGTTTCGTTTACAACGACTAGATTCGTCCCATCGTTCAGCACCAAGAAAAGAGGTATATTACTTTGGTACTGGGCATCAGTGGCAGGGGCGGAGAAAATCTGCATGCCACCTGCATTGTTTATTCCGACAAGATAGCAAGTATGCGCGGATAATGTTAATGTCTGAGGCTGAGTCCATGATATAAATTTACCTTTTACATACCCATTACCAGTGGCTGCTAATGTAAAGTTACTACCAGACGCTGACCAGTAAGGTGATGCGCTAGTCCATGCTTTGAAACCCGTCTGTTCCATACCTGTGATGGAAGCATCTAACTGCTGTATGGATGTTTCAACACTTGTGCTAGTAGTGACATACCCCGTCATACTTGGTATGGTTACATCAGCAGCAGCTACGGAACTAGAGAAGGTCTTAGAGCCCGCTATAGTTTCAGTGCCTGTGTTATGAACTACTGCGGAGTCCGCTGCCGCCCCAGTGACTTGAGATACTGAGTAATCCCCCGTCTGGGCAGTAACCGCTCCCGTGCGTCCGAATACACTAGACACACCTGTCACTAACGAACTTATGTTGCCCACAATCTTATTGAATGCTGTGAGGATACTATCTGACGCTGTCACTGTCCCTGCGAGGGCGGAGAACCCCGTCAGCAACTTACCTGTTACCGTAGTATTAGCTATAACTGTGGACGACTGAGTGCCAGTTACATCTCCAGATAACGACCCTGTGAACGAGGTAGCATCTATCGCCCCCGTGCCGCTCGCGCTTATAGATGCTCCTGTCCCGACTATCATAGTGGCGGTGGTATTAGTCCCCGACGTGACTGCGTCAAAAGTAGTGGAATTGGTAGGGGTCACCAGTACATCAGTGTTGCCATTTCGCACAGCAACCACTTGGTCTGTAGCTGGGTTCACCGCTCCACCATTTGCTATCTGGGACAATTTAGAAACGGTAGTCACTAGCTACACCTCTTGGACATAAAATGTTACGCCGTCCTCAGCCACATAGAAGGTCGTATTGTCCTCGGCTACATACCCATTAGCGGGTGGTGGAGCTTCCCTACGTGGTTGGTTCTGCCATAAGTGGAAACTCAGATATGGCATAGGCTACCCCAATGCAGCTGCTGCTTTTGCTACCGCTGCTACTTGGAGTCGTTGTTGCGCTAGAGCTTCCTTGTCGGCAGCTAGTTGGGCTTGGGCTGCTGCTAGGTCTTCTTTGTCAAGGGCTAGTTCGGCTTGAGCTGCCATAAGTTCTTCCTCGCCATTAGCCAGCTCTGCTTGTGCTGCTGCTAGGGCAGCTTGCCCGTTCTGCAATGCAATGAGGTTGGTATTGTAGGCTTCTAGGCTAGCGTTCAGTTGGGCTCTGTCGTTGTTCAGAGCATCACGAGCAGCTGAGAGCTCATCACGAGTTTTCTGGATATCTGCGGCGGCAACGGTAGCCTTAGCAATAGTATCTTTGGCGGCGTCCAGCTCTGCTTGCGCCTCTGCGGTCAAGGCTAGCTGTTCATTAACAGCATCGCCAATAGCCTTTATGCTATCAGGAGTTGCAGTAGCCACTACTTGAAGGAAATTAGCGAGGAGGCTGTATACTTGTAAAGCTGGTGGAGCTGCGGGGGTAATATTCTGCTGCATAGTATCCTCAGTTATAAAAGAATGATATGTCACATGCGCCGCTAATAACTGCGTACGCCCCTATGGTTAGAGCCACGGGTAGCGGGTAGGATGTTCCTGCCGCACACACCATAGCATTGAGCAGTATAGTGCCAGAGGCGGCTGTGTTATCGTAGATAGTGACTGTAGGGGTACCCTGCGCTACTAAGAACCCCCCAAGCTGCCCGTTACCTGACCTGATTAGCCCTGAAGCTGTCAGCCGTTGGATTGAGTACTGTTCGTTAGGATTTAGCATGGATACCCCCTTAGCTATTTTCTGGTTATTATGCCAGCTTTTAGGCGTGTGTAAATAGTTATTTTGAGCCTAGTTGCTCCATAAGTTTTTTCTCAGGAGCGGTTAAAACCTCCAGCCTTACTTGGTTGCTCACCTCAGGATGTGACATATCTATCTCCCAGCATAGAGCCCTCATAGAAGGTATCTCTGTGCCAGCACCTAGATTTATCGCTCTGCTCCTGCCAGTCAGTATCCCTGATTCTGTTAGCTTCCTGCCCATGTTTATGAACGACGTATTATGCTTAGCGCACCAACGCTTCAGCGTGTCATTGTCTATGTATAGGCGAGCGGTCTTCATCTCCATGCGCATGCAAAGATTGCGGGTAGGGAATCTGAGAGGTGGCATGTTCGCTTTCTTAGGGTCAAACGCCCCTTGTACAGTGATGCACCCCCCGATATGCTCGCTAAGAAACTGGTTGAGCTTGAAAGCTGCCTCATTGGATACGTCTCCTGTGGTGCGGGCAGTAGCATGCTGCCCTACCCAATTCATAATCCGATCTATATCAAAGCATAATATGCCATACTTTACAAGGATATGCGCCGCTACTTCCATGGTGGCTAGCAGCCACACAATGAACCTATGCTCTGGGCGTGATGCTAAGAGCTTGCGGTACTTCTGCACAGTCAGCCCCACACCACCGTAGCCATCGTCACGGAGCTGAAGCTCTATATACTTCTTAATCTCAGGGTTAACTATTAGGCGCGCGAAGGCAAGACCTGCGTGACCCCTGTTAGCCATCATGGCACGGGTAATACCCCCGAGATTCTCAAGCACTTCTTTGGTTGGGCGCTCTATCTCAATCTCAAACACACGGTGAGCCATCGGTACGTTCACCATCCTGACGAGCTCGTACAGCGACTTATTGGACAGCGAGATAACTATAGTCTGGTATCGCTCTAGCAGACCTTGAGCAGCTCCGTCACGGGTCAGCCTACCACGGTCAGTGCCAGAGGTTAGCTTCTCCACTCCCAGTGCCGCTAAGATCGGGTCGGGGTATGAGTTCTCCTCACGGACTTGCGGGAGGTTCTTCTTACGCACTATGTCCTCAATCCTATGGTTCTCCGTAGTGTTACCAGTCAGTACAATGCCAGACGCCTCGCCCCAGACACTAGCCATAGCATTAGCCATAGGGGTCTTGCCGTACCCGCTGTCCTCACTGACTATAGAAAATATAGACCCCCCGTTGCCCTCGTCCACGCAGAACGGCATGAGAGCCGCTGCAAAGCTGGATAGTGCCATAGCACCTTGTGCCTCCGAACCGATGGCATAAAGTTTATTGGCTGCTGCCGACCACGCGTCAAGCGACCCCTTAGGATCTGGTTGGAGTGCTTTTATGTATGGGAGAAGCTTACTAGAGCCCGTCACTAGTTCCACGCTGCCGTCAGGCTTACATAGATGATTGCCTATTAGGAAAGAGCCATCCTCTTTCCATCCAAATTGGGTGTACTGTGTACCCTCTTTACCTTGTTCTCTTAGCATAGTTATAGACCTCGTTAAATATAAATCAAAGTACTTGCGCATGCCTTCATATAGTGTCACCCCATTTTGCTCCAGTATGGCGAAACGCTCATTGCCATGTAGCTCCTTTGCGCTCATAGAGAACCTGAGCCACCCTCTTAGGGGATGCCAGTTGGCGAACAGGAAACTGTTGGCTTGCCTATCCCCGTAGCCCTCCATGTTCAATACCCCTTCAAGGTACACAGGCAGCGGTGACATCGCTCTCCACTCTACCATCTTCTCCCCTAGATCAGAAACAGTCTCAGTATATACTGTGAGCTGCTTTGTCTCATTCCACTTGAACCCCTTTGGCAGGGTAGGTAGGGTATGGGTTGTGTCCATCTGCGGCACAGGATGATTGGATACATGTCGGCGCGCGATGCTATTCACAGTGGTGTGGATCTCATGCTCATCCAATGGGGGTACGTTCTTATGGTTCCACTTCAAGCATTCCTCCAGTACAAAGTCCGCAGCCCCGCCTTTAGCGAATAACGCCCCTGCGTATGAGGCACAGGCTTGGTTGCGCCCGCCTTCCCCCACACCATTAGATATCTCTGCCACCTTACTTATATGGATACCCGCTGCTAGGTTAGCGTTCTTCGGGGTTGGAACGGGCGCACCCATAACAACATCTCTGAAACGCTTGAAGTCTATAGGTTCTAGCAGATCCCAATCGTCTACTGAGACTTCCAGCGGTCGGCTGGGAATCTTAAAATTTTTGGATCCTGCGGGTCGTAGGATTGAGGCGATGTCGGCGGTGCGGGTTGGGTCAGCTCGCAGTCCATAAACCTCTGTAAGTAATTTAAGGCGCTGAGCAATAGGAGTCCATTCCATAGCAGGGATGAGTTCTCCGAATGTCCAATAAGCATGTAGTCCGTTCCCTGATCTAACCAATCCAGGAACGTCAAGGTGCAGCCTGCCGCAGAACTCGTCACATGCTTGAATGGCGTCTTGAATAGTAGCATACCCTTTACCTTCTCCTACGTCTAAGTCCAACCAGAATGACCCTGCGCCCAGCGCATTGTTAGCTCTACGATTCTGGGGGGTGACATAGACAGCGCAACCAAAGTAAGCATCAGACCCTCTAGCAGTTATAGCGGTCAGCTTGTCTGCTAGTTCTTCAGTAGTTTCTACGAGTCCTTGTGTTACTTTTTTTGCGCTATCTATTTCTACCCAGCATTTGTACCCCTCATTCGGAAGCACCTTCTTTAGAAATGGCAGCTGTGGCATAGTTCCTCACTTGCAGGATGTATGATTTACGTTGTGAAGCCCTAACATCTATAGGGACAGGGAGCTTATCAGGGGCATTTTTCAATGTCCACTCCAGTAGATCAAAACATTTCCGCAAATGTCTATACCTTATAGAATGAGGTATAGACTTACCTAGCACCCAACTCCTCACAGTTGCGGTGGGCAGTCCGCACCATAGCGACATATCGGTTAGTGTGAAGCTAACTGCTTCACACATCCCCTTCCAGTCTAGTTTCCCGTCTAGCATATTATACCCCCATCACATCTTTTAGGATGTCGTCCAATGCGCTAGAGCTAGCAGGCACATCAATAGGAGTAGCTGCTTGAGCTGGCAGACCTACTGAGTCTACCTTCTTGGCAGCTGCTCTGGTGCGTGGCTTAGGCGCGTCCTCATGCTCGTAAGGAGCTGGTGACGCCGCAGCTACATAATTCTGCTGCACTACTTGCTCAACCACTGGGGTAGAAGGAGTATGCTCAAGACCCTTTACAGTAGCCACCTTATCGTTCTTGCCTGTGCAGCGGTTTACTTCTTCAGTATCTAGCATAGCCACTACTGTGCTAACTTGGTCGGGGGTCGCCCAGCCAGTTGCGGTGAACATCAGTTTAGGGAAGTCTGAAGCAGCGTCAAAGGACACTCTGGTGATGAGCGCAGCAGCTGGGTATCCACGCTTAGCCAGTTGGTCAATGTACGAGCCCCAGTTCTTCAGTGACGCTGGTGGGATGCGCAACTCATACACGTGTCCTGCGGCATTATCTGCCATCACTACCGCCACTCGTTTAGATTCCGAACATGCCTTAATCTGAGTTCCAAGAGCAGATACCTTAGACCCCCATGCTGCATGCGGGCAAGCGGCGCAAGTAGCGCACTGCGGGTTCTTAGCTTGGTCAGAAGGTCCCACACCATTATCGCTGAAGCAGGACGGAGTTTGGTCTTCAGCATTAGGGTCATAAGTAGCTTCATAGTAGGTACGTGACAGCCCGTGTGGGTTAGCATCTACAATAATGATATCCATGTAATGGGTTTGCAATACTAACTCCTCCGCACCAGGCACTTTTAGCCTGAAGCGCGAGCCCTTAATGGACACACGTGGGCATCCAGATGAGAAAGTGCCTGAAGCTAGTGCGCTGTTCAGACCCGCCAAGCGGGGATCCTGCATCAATGCCGCTGCGTATGAAGGCACTTGTAGTTGTGGTAAATTGTCCATGTTAATTTCTCCTAATGTTTACAGTTGTTACGTACTCTACACCGACTCCAGGGACTGGCTTCTGTTCGGCATCTATATAATCAGTGATACCTTTCTTACCAGCTCTGAAGTCCACCATATCCCACATAGCCATACTTTTTAGAAGATATGCTATGTGGTCCGCCACTGACGGCGGCACATCGTAACCCGTTGAGGTTAGATATCTTTCTACTGCGCAGACCGCAGGGTCAAACACAAAATCTTTGAAAGCCTCCATGTCAGATGCTTTAACAGACGCTGCTCTAGCTTTGTAGGCAGTGCCTTCGCAGGTCTTGATACTGTCACATCCGACCATGTTCATCTGGTTGAGTAAATAGTTTTCTATCTTCCCCATGGCATCAGTTATGGGCTTCATCTCCTCGGAGTGCCGCTTAGCCATAGCAGCTTTCCTATCACGTAGCTCTATGTACTTAGCTACTACTTGTTCTGCTGTGTAGGTCATTTCGCTAATTCCTCTTCTATATAGGCGTCTCTCTCCTTCTTCAATCTGTGCAACTGGATTTCGCACCGTATCATGTCGGATTCTAACTTCGCACGGTATTCTAAGTTGTTATGCGTGACCTTAACCCCACGGTAATCATCAGTAGCATTTAAGAACGCATCGCGTGCGATTGCAATCTTCCTTGTTAAATCTTCTAACTTATCCATCTACTCACCCTCCTTTAATATGTTAGACACTAGCGTGGCGTAGCCAGCTATGTCATCCCAGTTATCCTTGTAATTATAGTCCCCGCAGATTATTCTAGCCACCTTCAAGAATATCATGTCTATTGCTACTCTATGTGTTGAGGGTAGGTGGTCTACATTTATAGACTCCCTGAGCGAGTCGTACGCGACCGCAACCTCCCAGAACTCGCCATAGCGTTTGCCCCTCTCACTTAGTAGCTTCTGTATACTTACCATTGTTTAGCCCTCCTTGATTAAGTTAAGTACCACACCTTGCATTTTCTCGCGGTTGTCCAGCCGCTTAAAAATCTCCCGCTCTATGCCCGTCGCACAAAGGCGCACTATTAGCATTGAATGTTTCTGCCCTGGTCTATCCATGCGCTTGTTAGCCTGCTGGTAGATCTCAGGTTTGTCTGTGGGTCCGAACCATATAGTAGTTGCTGCGGCTGTCAGAGTCAGACCGTGCGCCATCGTACCAGGGTCGGCTACTATAATTCTAGGGTCAGGAGAGTTCTGGAAGTCCCTGAAGATGTCGTTGCGCGCCTTGGCGCTAACTGCTCCTGTAACCTTCTCCACCGTATAATGTCTCCTAAGCTCGTTGTGTAACATATTCACCACGCTAGTTAGTGGGGCGAATATTATTATCTTGTGCGACGAGCGCTCTATAATTTCCTCAAGCACTTGTAGGCGAGGTGCGCAGTCCACGCGATGAACCTCCCTTTCTTCGCCGTATACTGCACCGCATGCTATCTGGATCAACTTAGTGCGCAGTACAGCCTCATTGATAGCACTGATAGTCCCTGAGCCCAACTGAGTACTCAGCGAGTCCTTCATGTCCTTGAACGCCTTCTTTTGATTAGCAGATAGCTCCACATCTAGGGTCTCTATCATAACGTCAGGTAGGTCTAGGCACTCGTCGCGCCCGAAGCGGATAGCGGGCTGCAGTATCTGCGCAGCCAGAGCCATGCCTTCCTCCTTTGGAACCATCTTGAAGGTAGTCAGCCGCTTCATCGTGCGCTCTTGGAAGCCTCGGAAGCTCTCTGTGTAGTCTCTGCGTACTGCGCGAGCTTGCGCCCATGCATTGGTGGGGTCTACTGGGGTGGGCGTGCCAGTTAGCCAGTAAACATAGTCTTTGTGTTCAATGAGTTGGCGCATAGCCTTATAGCGAGTGGTGGAGCTATCTTTATATACAGAGCCCTCATCAACTACGACTGCGCCAATAGACTTGTCATTGCGCAAGCACTCCCCTAGTAATCCTAGCTTATATCCGCGGTTGGATTTCTCTCCGCCAACGCCAACACCGTCATGGTTGATGATGAGGAAGTCAGCGTCAGTACGTTTGTAAGTCTCTATGCGCCGTTCGCGCGAGCCATGTAGCACCACTGCTTTGCGCTTACCTAGGAAGTGGGTGAACACCTCATCCTCCCAAGTGCGGTATAGTGTGGACAATGGCGACAATATGAGTGCTCTCTCTATAACTCCCGTTGTCATGAGATAATCTAACGCCCATAGGGTCGCCAAAGTCTTGCCCGTACCCATATCAGATAGGTTAAAGCAGCGAGGATGCAAGGTCATAAACGCCGCTAGTTGCTTCTGATGATTAAATGGGTGCGGGACTTTATGCGGGTTGCGCGACCAGTCGTACTCGGTCAAGATAGGGCTAAACGCTTCGTACCCTAGCCTACGCATTACCTGCATATTCTTTATATTGTGGGGCACAGCAGCGTACTCCCCGACCATCTTAGAGCCGCTCGTGGCGTCTATAATGAATTGCGGGGCAGTAGTGTTATACACCACAGTCTTTGTCGCAGCAGAATAAATCATTGTGCCTCCCATGGGAACAGCGCGAACCTAGCTTTGACATCATCTACGCTGGTTGCGACTACTTTGTGCCCACCTGCTAGATATATAGTGTGCAGCTCTCGTCTCTGCATCGGTGATAGCACACCTCCGTCGCTGTTCTTGGCTTCAATAGCGAAGAACTTACCCTTATAGCATCCTAGGAAGTCAGGTACGCCTCTGCGACCGTAGCCGTTAGGAACTGGCATATAGTACCAGCAGTCCTCGCCGAGGGACTTTAAGTAGGCTGTTATGTCTTTTTTAACTTGGGCTTCTGATTTCATAATTTATCCTATAGGTCGCTTGTTGTAGATGGTTCTGTCTTTGACAATGGCTCACTTCGAATCCATGGTTCTATTGGCTAAAATGGTTCACTTTTATGGAGTGGTTCTATAAGTGTATGTGGTTAATCTTTGACCCAATCAGGTTTATTGGGGATCTCTAGCTTATGAGCATGACCTAGATGCGCCATAACATAAGGTGCAGGCGGAGCCTTGCCGTATTCATGCCAATACCACACCTCCTGCAAATGAGATAGCAGAATCTTAGTCACCCAACGCAAACTACGCCGTTGAATGTGAGCGGGAGGTAATTTGCCGATGCTGTAGAATTTGTAAGACTCAGTGGTTTTAGCGACCTGTCCCGCTTTCTCCATAGCTTGCTCTTTATAGTCGCCTGCTTCATTCTTAGCTTGCTCATATTCCTTACGTTGCTTGTAGAGCTGCCCATAATAGGCATGTGGTTTGCCACTAACTTTTACGAAGCTCTCGCCAGCTAACCAGAGAATGCGCTTCAAAGCAGGGTTCCAATTCGCTTTCTGCCCCTTAACCCTCTTCTGCCCAGGGCATAGCCCCGCATAACTCCAGAAATGACCTGCTGTAGGTGCTTTCGTGATGTCTAGGTTAGAAACTAGCCCCGCAGCTATCACTGGACCTATGCCCGTATGCGATTTCAACCATGTACCTATCGGGTAGGAGTCTGTGTACCTATCTAGCGCCCTCTTAATCTGCTCTTCTAGCACCTCACTCTGCCCTGCTAGATACTTTATCACCTGATGCGGCTCTCCAGTTTCTTGCATAGCTCTGCCTTGACCATAGGCGCGTATCCTATCATTCTGCATGATGTAGTAATTATCCACGAGAAAACGAGCCTCGCTAATCGTAGTTACTTCCATCGCATCCATCAAGTCTTTTGTTAGCCTCTTAATAGGCGACCACTTATCTATTGATACTTCCATTTCGATTACTCCTGTATGCTAGTAGATGGACGTTTGAGTTCCGCCAAGTCAAACACTCTGCCGTCGCATCCGAACTGTTTCGTATTTATTTCATCCATCATAATAATCAAAATCTGGCGGAAATCCTCCTCAGATACGTTGTACTGCTTGCCTAAAAAAGTAATCATACTAAACCCTCCTTATAGTAATCTTTATAAGTTAGTAAGCACTGCGCAGTCCGTATCAGCCTGTCGCTAACACCTGACCCCGTATCTATTAAAATCTGCTTAAATGTACGAGCTTTCTGATCCACAATAATTATGTTTACTCTAGGGTGTTGTAGTAAGACCTCGCGCGCCGTAGAAATGAACTGCTCCCCAAAGATTTCCCCATCTAAAGTGCCGCATGTGAACCCCCCAGCAGGTGTATCTGTATCAGGAGGAATCATCTTCACTGTGTATTTATTTACTATATCTGACATCGTGCCCTCCCTCGGCGTCTAGTGGTAGCCCCAAGCACCAGTCGGGTGCTTTCTTCATTATCCTTGTCGCCCACTCCAGAGCAGAGTCAGCCTCGCGAGTAGGAGCTACGAACACTATCTCATCATGGCAGGTCATCACGATCTTGTACTGCTCTGCAATCTTAAGCATAGCTTGTGACATTACTACGCGACTTAGGGCTTGCACCACATTCTCCACCAACTTAGCACCGTATATATGGCTGCGCATATTGCGCTTGTTGATGGTGTAGAACCCTTCCTCGCGGCTATAATGTATATTGTTGTAGTCCAGAGCTGCACCATTGGGCATGACTATGAAGTTCCCCTCTATAGTCATTGGACCCCAGCTGTACTCGCAGCCACCTTCCTTAAGGTCTGCAAGTATCTTGTCAGCCATCTTCCACATCTCCACGACCTTGCTATGCGAGTCGCGGTAAGAGCTAACTGCCGCTGCCGCTGATATATCATCTAGGATAATAGGAGGACCCCCGAGCGCACCTTTGCGGCATGTGAGTTGGAATTTACTCCAACCCATGCCATAGCCGCAGCCGAGTTCCAAAGTCTTACCTAGGTGTCTTTCCACTTTGTCAGCCTTAGTTATCCTACGATTGTAGAACCTGCTCGCACCTTCTGAATACAAGTCACGCCCTTCACGGAAGGCATCTAGTATGTCCTTCTGCCCCGCTAACCAATTGAGCATGCGGCATTCTATCTGGCTTAAATCAATGACCACAAGGGAACAGGACGGCGGAGCCAGTAGGGAGAGTCGGAGGTCGGAACCTCTAGTAAAGTTTTGGAAGTTGAGGCTGTCCCCTCCTGACCAGCGTGTGGTGTGCGCCCCGCAGTAGTTGAGGTAGACTGGGAGAGCTCCTCGTTCTGACATGGCGAGCAGCCGCTCGGCTCTGGTCTCCCCAATGGTTGACTTTTGTCCGAGTCTTGCGGCGCAGAGTTGTTGTACGGTTGGGTTGCCATGTTCTTCTAGCTCCTTCATTGCATCGTCAGTTTTGGAAAACGCATAGATTAATTTATTACTATCTGTGGGGCTGGGCTTAACAGGTGGCTCAACGCCCTGAGCGCGCAGTAATTCTGCGAACTTGGAGGACGACTGCAAGTCTGCCTTATCCACGCCAAGTGCAGCCAGAGTGGATTCTTTAGCCTGCTTCACCTTATCAAGGTATGCCTGCAGACGTGGCTTGTCCAGTAGCAAAGTTGGCTCAGTGAACATCCTAACAGTCAAGTCTATGACGCGCAACTCCTCCTTCGGAACGCGCCGTACCAACCTTGTAAATAGTTGATAGGTTAACTCCACATCATCTGCGCAGCCACTAGCTAGAGCTTCGTAGAGTTCTGGAGACAGCTCACGCACGCCCTTAATGTCGTCGTAGGGAACGGTCTTAACCCCTAGCCCGTAGTAGTCGCTTAGAGCTTTCAGGCTGTGGCTCTTGAAGTGCGGATGAACAAGCCGCGCCATAGACAACGTGTCAAACCAAAATGCAGGTTTAGTATTATAGTGATGGCTTAGTATGAAGCCATCAAACTGAGCGTGGTGCGCGATAATATGGCATGACGCCAAGGCGGATGCGTTCTTGAGGTCTGGCATAGTGGCTGCACCCTTGTCGCTGCGCAAACCGACGCAATGCACTTTGAACCGTGGGTCGCGGACATACTCCTCGTTAGTCATCTTTGAAAGCGTATAGTCCTTATCAAAGTATGTCTCAAAGTCTAGTGTGATTAGTTGCGGTTTCATTTGTGTTCCTCGTAGGTCTCTAGGGCAGCGCGAAGTCTTATATATGCACGACGGAGCTTGAAGTGGAATTCGTCGCTCTCGTCATATCTTTTTGCGAGTTCGTGGAACTTCACATACTTAGCGGCTGCCTCGCAAATTCTTTCTAATTTATCTATGTTGTTCATAGTGATAACTCTAGTATAATTGTTAACTATGTAAACTCTACTATCTATAACATGCATAGTCAACTACTTTTTATTTTTTTTCGCATAGGCTTTACGGCGTGATGATTTTTCCACAGCCTCGGTGAACCAGCGAGCGAGGTCTGGCGGTAAGAGTTTGTAAATTTCTATAGCCAGATAGAGAGCGCGCATCTTAGGTGCTACGCCGTTCAGTTCTTTAATAATCTCGTCACGCTCTTCTATTGTCTGCGCTTCTCTCCATCTTCTCGCCATGGTGTAGGCTCTGCGGGCGCAAGATTTAATAGAAAGGTAGTCGCGTTTAGGGTTAGTTACCATGAGGTACTCCGCTAACGCGGTTAAAAAACGTACTATGCGGGTAGGCATCATTAACCGCATACAAAGCCTCGTTTGCCAGCTCCATAGCCTCCGCGTGGGTTGCACCATTCACCCGCAGAGCCAGAGACACAGCAAGAACCACGTCCTTTGCGTAAGGGTTAGGGACAATCTCGCTGGAGAGCGGCTCATCCAAAGGTTTTATCAAATATGGACGCACTATATTTAGAATAGTTGTTGCGTAGGTGAAGCCGAAGACTTCGCCAATCTTCTCTATTACTGCCGATTCAATTTTGTTCATTGTTAGCCTCCTCTCTTCTATTTGCGTAAATTTCTTCCATGTGCTTGCGGAATTTCTTTAGAGCTAAACGATTGCTTATCTTCTCCACAATAATACACAGCAGAAAACCGCATATGCTTCCTATTAGGCTTATAATCATTTTGACCACCCATCTTTGAACTCACGTATCAGGTCGTAAACGCAAAACGACAGCATCACCGTAAGTAAAATCAATATTATAGTCGCCAACACTTGGTGAACCCAAAATAAAATCATCATCTCACACCCCCATAATTTGTATAAAAATTGAATAAAAACCCACCATAATCAGAAAGAACGTAACCCCTATAAATTCGGAAATTGTTAGCATTATGTGCATATTATTGCCTTTCTTTCTTGTTCGCTGTTATCTAAATTGTCTTGCAGCAACAAAGCCGCAGGAATTTCAGTGCTGATAAGTTCTCCATTATAACGCCGCGTTACACATATAAGTGCCTTGGAATCAACATTGACAACTGGGATGGCAATTATGCTTTTTTTATTATGGCTCATCTCCTCACCTTTCCTTTTGTTTGTTATCGTTAAGTTTGTTTAGAATCACCAGAGCTACGGGCAGGCTAGTAGCGAACAGTGCGCAACCAAGAGAAGCATATGCCCATAGTATGGTGAGTTTAGTCATGAATCATTCTTCCCCATCTATAATTGCTAGAGCTTGATTTATCTGCTTGTGCTCGTCACTTCCTAGAAGGATTGCATCTCTATAATTTATAACCTTTTTTACCATAACCAAAGCATCCCTAGCCACTTCTAGCTTTTTCTCTGTTCTTTTAAGTTCTGCGGCCAACGATTTTGCCGCTGGGAGGGCGGAAGGATGCTTGCGCTCTGTACCCCAGCTTAGAGTTAATTTATCAACTTCCCCCTCGTATCTGGAAAGAGCCTCTACTACTTGCTGCGCTAATTCTAAGTTATTTGTCATTTCTTCTTCTCCATAGCTTCAAATTCTTGTCTGATATCCTCAATTCCCTGCATTTTACTTCTCCTTCTTCAATTCTTCTTGACTTCTACAGCAGCTCGCACAACGCAGATACTGCTCACGTTTTGCTTGATCAAAATCCATGACTAGAGTGTGATTCCCTCGCAAACAATCAACTGCCAGTTGCAACTTAGAAACTTGTTTCTCCAGCTCTTCAATCCTTGCATTATTAAACATAGTTATCCTCTCTGGTTTTTCATTGTTTATTAAATGTGTTTCTTTTTTAGTTGGGTAAGCTGGGCTTCCGTCAAGATGGTATAGGCGAATTGAATCACCAGCTTTTTCTTTAAAGTAGGGCTTCCCTCTTGCGCCTCCACCGCTGCCCCCGCCCACAGGGTTTGCCCATGCGCTTAAATCAGGAGGTTCAGGAGGTTCAGGAGTCTTAGGGGCTTCAATAATCCATTTTCTTCCGCCGCGATAAAAATCCAACGCATCCACCGCTTGTTCGTAGGTT
>Ga0228698_1000299_pt1 | contig 41992 bp, 41 predicted proteins | sample McNCre117_Aug_MG_FD_178015 | JGI IMG/M metagenome (GOLD analysis project Ga0228698, IMG submission 178015) | Freshwater microbial communities from McNutts Creek, Athens, Georgia, United States - 1-17_Aug_MG | ecosystem: Environmental > Aquatic > Freshwater > Creek | place: USA: Georgia... | reverse complement strand
ATTCGACGCCCGCCATGATCAGCGTGGTGGTGGTCAGCAGCACCTCGCGGTCGTCCAGGCGATCGCCGTCGATTTCGGCGAGCGCAAAGTTGCTGATCAGGTCGTTCTGCGGGTTGGCGCGGCGCAGGGCAATGACCTGGCTCGCGTAGTCCTGCATCCAGTTGTAGGCGGCAATGTGCTCCGGGCCTTTGGTGCGGGTGCGGGCATCGCTTTGCACCATCAGCACGGCGTTGTCGCGCACCTCCTGCTCGGGCACAAGCGCGTCGGCGCCCATGGGCAGGCCCAGTGCAGCCATCAGCACCTTGACGGTTAACTGCGACGACACCTCCTTGAAGTCGAACTCGGAGGCATCTTTCAGTTGCGCAAACACCTGCCTGGCCATGTCGCGGATGGGTTCTTCCAGCGCCAGCAGGTTGCGCTTCATGAAAGCGTGCTGGATCAGGCCGCGCAGGCGGTCGTGCTTGGGCGGGTCGGAGCTGCCCAGCGTGGCTCCGGCGCGGCCCGGCAACTCGGTCATGAGGTTGCCGCTGGCGCTGGAATAGGTTTGCCAGTCCTGCCCGGCGGTCACGATGTCGGTGTAGCGCGACAACACCCACATCTGCGCCTCGGGGCTCCAGAAGCAGGGGTGTTCGTCGCGCAGCTTTTTGTAGTACGGGAACGGGTCGGCGTCCACGGCCGGTGAGTACGGATCGAAGCTGAACATGCTGGTCTCCAAATGCGGGAATGGGTTTTGTGTGATGGACTTTAGGGTTTAACCACCACCCACGCACGGCACAAAATGCGGTTGAATTGGGTACTTTTGGTTCATTTTTCAAACATGCCCCGCTCCACCAAAGCCACTCGTTCGGGTTTACCCGGAGGTTCTTCTGCCATCCCACGGTTTGCGCTGTATGGCGAGGCACAGGGCGTTGCGCCCGAGTTGCTGCACATCGAAGAAGTGCAGGCCCGCAGCAGTCAGTACCAATGGGAAATTGCGCCCCATTTGCACCAGGGGCTGTACCAGGTGCTGTGGGTGCAGCAGGGCTCGGTGCTGTTCATGCTGGACGAGCAGCGCAACACCTTGCCGGGCCCGGTGGCCATCGTGGTGCCGCCAGCGGTGGTGCATGGGTTCCAGTTTGCGCCGGGTACGCAGGGTTGGGTGCTGACGCTGTCGGCCCGGTTTTTGTCGGAAGGCGACTTTCAAACCGCAGGTGCCGCCTTCGAAACCCTGTTCACCGCTCCGCGCGTGCTGGACATGCGCGAGGACTCTGCAGGGGCACAACGGCTGGATGCGCTGATGCGCGAACTGGCCACTGAATTCGCGCTGAGCGATACCTTGCCCGACGCACTCGATGCCCTCCCCTCCCCCACTCCGGGCTGGCTGGCCCGGGCGTTGCTGTGGCGCCTGGCCCAGGTTCAGGGTGCACAGGCCCCTTCTTCCACCGGTGGCGCGGCGTCGCACCGCCGCCAGGCGCTGTTCACCCGGTTTCTGGCGCTGGTGGAAACCCACCTGCTGGCGCACTGGACGGTGGCGCAATACGCCCAGCGGCTGGGCCTGTCGACCGCACGGCTCAACCGGCTGGCACGCGCCGCCAGTGGCCGCACCGCCCAGGAGCTGGTGCACGAGCGGCTCACCCGCGAGGCCTGCCGCCGCCTGCTGTATGTGGCCGCCCCGGCAGCCAGCCTGGCAATGGACCTGGGGTTTGAAGACCCGGCCTACTTTTCGCGGTTTTTCAGGCGGCAGACCGGGTTGAGCCCGCAGAAATGGCGGGCGGCGCAGTCAACCTGATTCTGTCATCCCGCAACGCTGCTGATGGGGGTCAGGTTGGCCAGCTGCGCGACCAGTTCTTTCTGACGGACCGAATCGGCACCACCTACCCATTTGCTGTTGATGGGGTGAACAGCGGCACTCCACGCAGTTTGAAAGTCGTTTTTGAAACCATCGAGGACCCCATACATCTGCAAGACCGTGGCCAGCACATTCAAGTGATCGACCTTGGTATCCACACGCCCTGGCTTGATGCGATTGGTGGGTCCAAAGAACAGCGTGGTGATGTTGTCCACACCGTACATGTAGCTGCCCTTGCCGCCATAGGCTTTGGCAATCAGGCCATCCATGCCCACATTGGCCACGCCGTTGCTGGCGTCTGTGAAGCCATCTTCGTCGGTGGTGACGATCAGGAGGCCGTCGTTCTGTGCTGCCCAATCTGCAAACGGCTTGATGTACTTGCTCAACCAGGCATCACAAGCGGCCTTGGTACCGGTGTGGATGTTGCTCTGGTTGTCTGGAACCACCAGCGACACCGTGGGCAGCTGGTCAAATGAAACGGCCTGCCCGTTTTTGTCGACACCAAAACCAGGGTACTTGGTACCGTCTGGGTCCGTGGTGTTGGCCATCGCCAGGTTGGACGACACGGGCAGTGTGAATCGCAGCTTGTCCGCCGCAACGGTTTTGCCATAAGCAGAGAAGTTGATCCAGTTGATTGCCGGGTTGTGGCGACGCGCATAGCCATCTGCCTGCCCGTTGGACACGGCAGCAGCCGCCTTTTCGTTGTAGGACGGATAGGGCAATGACTCGGAAAACGTGGCAAACGAGAAACCTGCGCCCATGATGGCAGCTCCCAAATTGGGAGTGGTAAAGGGCAAATTGACGTTGGGAAACGATGTCACCAGTTCATTCGACAAACCGATCTCGCCGGAGAAACTGGGCTTGGGCAGACCATTGCCATCCACCAATAAATTCCCGTATTGATCCTGGAAAGCCACGTTGTAGGGTGCCGTGCTGCCCAACATGCGGCCGGAACCGGGTTGAAGAAACCAGTCTGGCAAAAATCCCTGGTTGTGTCCGGCAAACTGGTAGAAGTAGTTGGTCTGACTGCCGCGAGCCGCCAACGGATGCACAAAAGCCGGGCCTTTGGTCCAAGTGGTGGTGGCCAGGTTGGCGGGATCGGTTGCGATCGGAACACCCCCGGTTGGCACGAAGCCATACGGCGTCGGGGCCGCGTACGACTTGGTCAGCAGAGCACTTGCTGACGCCAACTGATTCAAGTAGGGCATCAACACGTTGCCACTGCCGTCCTTGCTGTCAATCAATTCACTGAATGACTTGTTTTCCAGAATGACGATCACCGTGCGCTTGGGACGCCATGTGCCATCGCTTCCGCCACAGGCGGTCAGACCAATGGCGCCAGCGCCTGACAACAGACTGGCCGCCATGCTGCCCTTGAGCAGCTGGCGACGGGAAAGATTGGCTTCTGCCATGTGTTTGCGGTTCATGAGTGGTCCTGCAGGAAAAATGACCCCTGCATTTGAGTCAACCACCATGACGAAATGATGAATTTCGCTGGGCATGCCACATGCCCCCCAACCCCTGTGTGACGTGATGCACCCACACCCCTCGCAGCATGTGTAGATGCGGGGGGTTTCTATGCCAAAAAAGAGCGTGTCAGGGTGGGTTGTGACCCGACACCAGCAGAGCCCGCAACCAGCGGTGCGCCTCGTCGTGCTGGTGGCGCAGGTGCCACACCAGGTACATGGGCAGCGGCGGTGTGGGCACCGGCGGCTCTGCACTGGCCAGGTCGCGCAGCAGGTGCTGGCCCAACAAACTGGGCGCAGTCACCAGCAACGGGCTGTGCCGCAAAAAAGCCGCCACGCCCCCAAAGCCCGGCACGGTGGCCACAAACCGGCGGCGCACGCCTTGCTGTTCCATCCAGCTGTCCAGGCTGAGGGGGCGTTGGGCTTCGTACAGCACGGTGATGTGGTCGCTGGCCTGGTAGTCGTCCAGTCCGATGGGGGCGCTGCGCTGGGCCGGGTCCCAGAACACGCGGTAGTGGTCTTCGAACAAACGGCGCTGCACGATGTCGCTGCCCTCGGGCGGGCGGGGGCTGATGACCAGATCGCACTGGCCGCTGCGCAGCATGTCCACGCTCGGCACATTGGACGGCAACACCCGCACATTCACGCCAGGTGCCTGCGCACGCAACCGGGCCAACAAAGCAGGCAGCAGCACATCGCGCTGCAAATCGTTGGCGGCAATGGTCAGGTTGGCCTGCCAACGCGCGGGGTCGAACGCGCCCAGGTGTGCAAAGGCCTGGAGGCGCTGCAGCAAATCTCGCGCCTCGTCGGCCAGGCGCACGGCGCGGGCGGTGGGCACGATGCCCCTGCCGTTCTTCACGAACAACGGGTCGCCGGTGAGGCGGCGCAGTTTGTCGAGCTGGTGGCTCACGCCCGACTGGGTGATGCCCAGGGACTCCGCCGCGCCGGTGATGCTGCCCGCATCCACCACCGCCGCCAGCAGGCGCAGGGCATGGGCATCCAAGCGGGTGTGGGGATCGGCAAATTCATCGAATTGACTCATGCATTACATGATGAATGCACGGTTTATTTTTGGCAACAAGCCCGGAATACTCCGCACCCATTCACCACCCCATTCCCACCAGACAGGAGACAGACATGGCTGACAAACCACACTTCGACGGTCACCTTCCCATTCCCGGCACCGAGCCGTTTGACGACACCTGGGCGCGCAAGGGCTACGCGCTCAACAAGATGTGCTTTTCGTTCAACGATGCGGCCAACCGCAACGCCTTTGTGGCCGACGAAGAGGGCTACATGAAACAGTACGGCCTGAGTGAAGAGCAAGCTGCGGCCATTCGCGCCCGCAACGTGCTGCAACTGCTGGCCGCCGGGGGCAATGCCTATTACCTGGCCAAGTTTGCCGGCATCTTCAAGCTGGACATGCAGGACATCGGTGCCCAGCAAACCGGCGTGAGCAAAGACGAATTCAAGGCCCGGCTCGTGGCCGCCAACCAGCAACCCGGCCTCTGAGCCCCGACCCAACAGCACACAGGAGCACACAACATGGCACAACTCATCGGCGGCCTCGGCACCTCACACATCCCGGCCATTGGCGGCGCCATTCACCGTGGCGACCAGCAGACCCCCTACTGGAAACCGTTTTTTGACGCCTTCCCCCCCATTCACCAGTGGCTGGGCGAGCAAAAGCCCGACGTGCTGGTGATGTTCTACAACGACCACGGCCTGAACTTCTTCCTCGACAAAATGCCCACGTTTGCCGTGGGTGCCGCTGAGCAATACGTCAACAGCGACGAGGGCTGGGGCATTCCAGCCCTGGAGCCATTGCGTGGCGAGGTGGATTTGTCGTGGCAAATCATCAACCACCTGGTGGAAAAAGAATTCGATGTGGTCACCTGCCAGGACATGCTGGTGGACCACGCCTGCTCCCTGCCCCTCAAGCTGTTCTACCCCGAAGGCAACTACCCGGTGACGGTGGTGCCGGTGTGCATCAACACCGTGCTGTTTCCCCTGCCCAAAGCCAGCCGCTGCTACGCACTGGGCAAAGCCGTGGGCGAGGCCATTGCCAAATGGGACTCCACCAAAAAAGTGGCGGTGGTGGCCAGTGGCGGTTTGTCGCACCAACTGGAAGGCGAGCGCGCCGGCTTCATCAACAAGCGCTTTGACCTGCAGTTTTTGCAAAGCCTGGAGAGCAACCCCGAGTGGGCCACGCAGTTCAGTATTCACGAAATCGTGGAAAAAGCCGGCACCCAGGGCGTGGAACTGCTGATGTGGCTGGCCATGCGCGGAGCACTCACCGCCGCAGGCTCGGGCGTGAAGAAGGTGACGGGCAACTACCACATCCCCATCTCAAACACCGCCACCGCCGTGCTGGCCATGGAGACAGTGGACTGAGCTTCATACCTTCCACCCACAAAAAAGCCCGCGGTGTTCCGGCGGGCTTTTTTATGTTTTGAGCAACGCGGGTGCGGGTGGTCGCAGGGCGCATGGAACGGGGACGTTCAGCGTTTGCCCTATCCGCGCTTGCCTTTCGGCTCGTACACCTTTTTCAGCAGCTCGATCAGGGTGTTGCGCTGTTTTTCGGTCAACGCCACCGTCACGTCTTTTTCCAGCTCGGTGGCTTCGGCCTCGGCCAGCGCCATCATGGATTCGCCCGCCTCACTCAGAAACAGAGCCACGGCCCGCCCATCGGTGGGGTGCGGGCGGCGCTCGATGAGCTGGCGCTTGTCCAGCTGGTTGAGCAACGCCACCAGGTTAGGCGGCAGCAGGCCCAGGCTGGTACAGAGTTGGCGCGATGTCACGCCGGGGTTGTGCCGGATGATGGACAGCACCGAAAAATCCACCGGCCGCACACCAAACGGGGCCATGCGCTCCAGGAAGGTGCCAATGACCGCCAGCGCCGCGCGCCGGGCGTTGTAGCCCACCAGGGTTTGCAGGTAATCGGTGCGCAAGGCGCCGGCTGTGGCGGGCGTGTCGCCATCCAAGGCCACATCGGACTCGGGTGCGTGGGCTGCCGCGTCGGCGGTGGCAGAAATGGCGGTTTTGCGGGGGCGGGCCATGGGTCAGGTTCTCTTCGGCGGTTGTCCGTTGGCAACCGACTGGGCCCCACCCGCCAAACACGCAAGGGGACCATGGCCCCAAGCGGTTGGTACGCGGTGGAAATCAGTCGATCTTGACGTACTCGTAGTCCACAGGTTGCTGGTTGATGCCCATACGGGGAGGGGCAATCCAGGACGCGTATTCTCCGGGTTTGTGGTTGGGCTTCATCAGGCTGTTGATGAACGCCATGTCGGCTTCGTTGGGCAGCCAGCTTTCTGCGCCGGCTTGCCACTCGGCGTCAGACAGCAAGCGGCCATCGGGGCTGATGCGGTGGCCCGCAAACTCGCCAATGCGGCGGTTGAAGCCTTTGTGGGGTTGCTGCATGCGGAAGTCGATGCCGGCTTTTTCAATGGTTTTGTTCCAACGGTCCAGCCCGCCCTGGCAGTCTGCGATGTAGTCGTCCAGCAGGCGGCAGTTGATGGAACGCAGGGCAGGCACGTCTTCTTGCACCAGTTGGCCGTCCACCACGCGGGTGACGCTGTAGGTGGCATCGGCCAGCACGTGGTCGTCGCCCTTGAGGTTGGCTTCGTTGAAGCGACCTTTGAGGCCGGAGCTGAAGGCTTCGGCGCCGTTGGACGAAATTTCGGAGCCAAACAGATCGCGGGTGACGGACATGTGGAAGTTGGCCTTGCGCTGCAGGAGCGGCAGGTCCACCACACCCAGGGCGCGGATGCGCTCGGTGTCGTACGGGTCGGTGATGCCGGCCTTGACCATGGCGTCACAGGTGGCCTGGATGGTGCGGCCCACCCCGGTTTCTCCCACAAACAGGTGGTGCGCTTCTTCGGTGAGCATGAAGCGGCAGCTGCGGCTCAGCGGGTCGAACGCGCTTTCGGCCAGCGCGGCGAGTTGCATCTTGCCGTCACGGTCGGTGAAATAGGTGAACATGAAGAACGACAGCCAGTCGGGTGTGCGCTCGTTGAAGGCCCCCAGGATGCGGGGGTTGTCGGTCTGGCCGCTGCGGCGCTCCAGCAGGGCTTGTGCTTCTTCACGGCCGTCTTTGCCGAAGTGCTTGACCAGCAAATACACCATGGCCCACAGGTGGCGGCCCTCTTCCACATTCACTTGGAACAGGTTGCGCATGTCGTACAGGCTGGGCGCGGTGGCACCCAGGTAGCGCTGCTGCTCCACGCTGGCGGGTTCGGTGTCGCCCTGCACCACGATCAGGCGCTTGAGCAGGGCGCGGTATTCACCGGGCACCTCTTGCCACACCGGTTCGCCCTTGTGCTTGCCGTGGGAAATGGTGCGGCCTTCCACTTGCGGGGCCAACAGAATGCCCCAGCGGTAGTCAGGCATCTTCACGTAGCCGAATTTGGCCCAACCGGCGGGGTCCACACCCACCGCGGTGCGCAGGTACACATCGGCGTTCTGGAAGCCCTCGGGGCCCATGTCGCTCCACCACTCCAGGTATTTGGGGTGCCAACCTTCCAGGGCCTTGAGCAACTGCCGGTCGGACGACAGGTTCACGTTGTTGGGAATGGCGTCGTCGTAGCTGACTTCCACAAAGCGGTCGCTGTCAACGGCGGCTTTGTCTTCTACCAGGGTGTCGTCCAGGCTCATGGTGTCTCCGGGTCAATGAAAGGGTGCAGATGGAATGGATGCTTGGGCGTCGCCAGAAGGGGTTCAACCCGAACTCATGCATTTTTATGCAGAATACCCTTTTCAAATTTGACTTAAATCAACCATAAACCGAACTTCAATGCATTTTTACTCATTGCATTAATGCAATAAATTGCACATTTGAGTCACTCATGCGACCAACCGAGCCAGGCGCATGTCCAGCCCGTCCAGCACCCAACGCTGCAACGCTTGGTGGGGGGCCTGCCAGCGTGGCGAATCGGCACCCGGTGTGCTGGCAATGCGCCCCCAGGCCCAAGACAGCAGCACCAGCGCCAACGCGGGCAGGAAGTCGTCGGCCACCTGATACACCCACTCGGGGTTCTGAGCATGGCGGGCCAACAGGGCGTGCGTGGCCGTGCGCAGTTGGGCGGCCCGGGCTTGGGTGGCGGCATCGGCAGGCGCGTCGCCGGCAAACTGGCCGGTGCACAGGTCGTCCAGAAACGCGTACAGCGCCTGCCCCTGGTCGCTCGCCACCTTGCGCACCAGCAGGTCGATGGCCTGGATTTCGTTGGTGCCTTCGTAAATCATGGCAATGCGGGAGTCGCGCAGCACCTGCTCGATGCCCCACTCGCGCACAAAGCCGTGGCCACCAAACACCTGCAGGCAATCGCTGCTGCCGTGGAAGGCCTGGTGCGTGCAAGCCGCCTTGAGCACCGGGGTGACCAGCGCACACCAGCGCAGCGCCTGGGCTTTGCGGGCGGGGTCGGTGTGGTGGCGGGCAATGTCCAGCTCCAGCGCCGTTTGGTAGGCGAGCACACGGCCGCCGTCCACCCAGGCGCGCTGGGTATCCAGAATGCGGCGCACGGCCGGGTGGTGCACGATGAGATCGGCCGCTTGCCCGGCGGAATCGGCAGGGCGCGAACCATCGGCTTTGGCGGGCGCACGCATTTGCCGCCGCTCGTTGGCATAGGCGGTGGCCATCTGGCAGGCGGCTTCCAGCAAGCCCACGCCTTGCAAGCCCACATGCAGGCGAGCGGCGTTCATCATCACAAACATGGCGCCCAGGCCTTTGCCGGGCTCGCTCACCAGCCAACCGCTACCGTTATCGAAGCGCATGACGCAGGTGGGACTTGCGTGAATGCCCATTTTTTCTTCAATTCTCTCGCACACCACCGCATTGCGGCTGCCGTCGGGCATGAACTTGGGGGCCAGGAACAGGCTCAGGCCTTTGGGGCCGGGAGGCGCGTCGGGCAACCGGGCCAACACCAGGTGCACGATGTTGTCCGTCAGGTCGTGCTCGCCGCCGGAAATGAAAATTTTGGTGCCCTCCAGCGCATACAGCTGCCCCATGCCGTGGGCATTGGGTTGGTCTGCCACCGGAACGGCCTTGGTGCGCACCAGCCCCAGGTCGGAGCCCGCGTGGGCTTCGGTCAGGCACATGGTGGCCAGCCATTCGCCGGTGGCCACTTTCGTGAGGTAGGTGTCTTTCAGCGGCTGGCTGGCATGGTGCTTGATGCACTCGTAGGCCCCGTGCAGCAGGCCAGGCGCCATGGTCCAACCGTGGTTGGCGGCGCTGAGCATTTCGTACAGCACCTGGTTGAGCACTTCTGGCAGGCCCTGGCCGCCGTCTTCCTCGGCGCACGAGAGGCTGGCCCAGCCGTTTTGCCAGAAGGCGTCGTAGGCTTCCTTGGAGCCGGGGGGCATGGTGACGGTGCCGTTGCTGAACACAGCACCCACTTCGTCGCCTTCGCGGCGAATGGGGGCCACCTTGTCGGCCACAAATCGCGCCGCTTCCTCCAGCACCTGCTGCATCAGCTCGGTGTCGGTTTCGCCATAGGGGGCCAGCGCTTGCAGTTGCCCGGGGGCGTTGAGCACGTTGAACAGGATGAATCCGATGTCGTCGGTTTGGGGTTTGTGGGACATGAAAAGACTCCTTGTTCAATAGCTGACTGCGCCCGCCAAACAAACGGCAATGGCATTTATTTCTTCAAAAACAAACCAAGCATCCGATCAAGCGGGGGCCATGGGTTGGGCGCGATTTCCGTGGGCAGCGAGGCGCACAGCCTGCGGGTTGGCGCACGCAGTGCGCTTCGTCCTCTGACTGGCTGCGGTTGTTTGAACGGAGCTTTGCGCAGCAAAGCGCAGTGAGTTCCGCAGCCCAACCCACAGGCGAGCACCGCAGCGGTCAGCCCACGGTATGAGCACCCGGCCCATGGGCCCCGCTTGATCCACCCACCAAAGACCACCCACGCCAAGCAGAACCCTCAAGCCGCCTTCTTCGCCGCTCCCAGATAGGTGTCAATCACCCGCGGGTCGTTGGCCAGCTCGGCCGCCGGGCCATGCAAGCCAATGGCACCCATTTCCAGCACATAGCCGTGGTCAGCCACACCCAGCGCAGCCCGGGCGTTTTGCTCCACCAGCAGAATGGTCACGCCGGTGCTGCGCAGCTGGTCCACCGCATTCAGAATTTCTTTCACGATCAGCGGGGCCAGGCCCAGGCTGGGTTCGTCCAGCATCAGCAGTTCGGGGCCGGACATGAGGGCGCGGCCCACCGCCAGCATCTGCCGCTCGCCACCCGACATGGTGCCGGCCGCCTGGTCGCGCCGCTCCCGCAGGCGCGGAAAGCGCTGGTACACCGACTCCAACTGGTCCAGCCAGCCCGCATTGCCCAGGCGCTTTTGGCGGTAGGCGCCGAGCACCAGGTTGTCTTCCACCGACATGGAGCCAAACAGTTCTCGCTTTTCGGGGACCAGGGCCATGCCCATCATCACCCGGTCTTCCAGGCTCAGGCGGCTGATGTCTTCGCCTTTGTAAAACACCTGCCCTTTGGCGGGCAACACGCCCATGAGGGCGTTCAGCAAGGTGGACTTGCCCGCCCCATTGGGGCCGATGACGGTGATGACGCTGCGGGCATCGGCCTTCAGGCTGAGGCCGTGCAGCACCTCGGCGCGGCCGTAACCGGCGCGCAGGTCTTTGACTTCTAACAACGGAGTGCTCATGGCGTCCTCAATGTTCAGTGCCCAGATAGGCGGCGCGGACTTTCTCGCTGGCTTGCACCTCGGCGGGCGTGCCCTCCATGAGGTGGGTGCCGAACTCCATGACCACGATGTGGTCGGTCACGTCCATCACCAGGTCCATGTCGTGCTCCACCAGCAGGATGCTCATGCCCTCGCTGCGCAACTGGCGCAGCACGGCGGCCAGGGCCTGCTTTTCCTTGTGGCGCAGGCCAGCGGCGGGTTCGTCCAGCAGCAGCAGCGCTGGGTCGGAGCACAGTGCGCGGGCAATTTCCATCAGCCGTTGCGGGCCCATGGCCAGGTTGCCGGCCAGGTCGTGCATGTGCTCGGCCATGCCAATGCGCTCCAGCTGGCGCGCGGCTTCGCGCATGAGGCGGTTTTCTTCCTCGCGGTCCAGGCGCAGCATGGCCGACAGCGCGCCCTTGCTGCCGCGCAGGTGGCCGCCCAGGGCCACGTTTTCAAGCACGGTCATATCGGGAATCATCTTCACGTGCTGGAAGGTGCGGGACATGCCACGGGTGGCAATGTCGCGCGACGGCATGCCGCTGATGACCTCGCCACGGAACTTGACGGTGCCCGAAGTCAGCCCCAGCACGCCCGTGACGAGGTTGAAGGTGGTGGACTTGCCCGCGCCGTTGGGGCCGATGAGGCCCACGATCTGCCCCGACTTCACCTGAAAGCTGATGTCATTCACCGCCACCAGGCCGCCGAACTGCTTGCGGATTTGGTGCACATCCAGCACCACGTCGCCCAAGGTGGGTTTGCTCTTTTCGGGCAGAGGTTCGGCCTTGAACCAAGTATTCTGGCGTTGCAGGGTGGGGAAATGGCGACCCACCAGGCTCCAGGCGCCATCGGGCAAATACTTGAGCACCAGCACCAGCACGATGCCAAACACAATCACCTCGTAGCTGCCGCTGGTGCCAATCAGCTTGGGCAGCAGCACCTGCAGTTGGTCTTCCATGACCTTGGTGAACAGCGCGCCGGTGATGGCCCCCCACACATGGCCCACACCGCCCAGCACCGCCATGAACAGGTATTCGATGCCGAACTTCAGGCTGAAGGGCGACGGGTTGACCGTGCGCTGGAAGTGCGCAAACAACCAACCCGACAAACTGGCATACAGCGCCGCAATGACAAAGATGCCGATCTTGTGCTGCAGGGTGTTCACGCCCATGGCCTCGGCCATCTGGCCTGCGGTTTTAAGGGCGCGGATGGCGCGGCCGGTGCGCGAATCGAGCAAATTCAACAGCGCATAGGCTCCCAGCAGCACCATCAGCCACACCAGCACAAAGAAGGGACGGCCCGCACCCAGATCCCAGCCGAACAGGCCGATGGATGGCACACCCAGAATGCCGTCGTACTTGCCCAGGGCTTCCAGGTTGCCCATGAGGTAGTACAGCGACAGGCCCCAGGCGATGGTTGCGAGCGGCAAATAGTGGCCCGACATGCGCAGCGTGAGCCAGCCCACGATCAGTGCGCTCACGGCCGTGATGGCCAGCCCGATCCACACCGTCACCCAGGGCGAGAAACCGGCGCTCACGCACAGGTACGCACTGGTGTAGGCCCCAATGCCCACAAACGCGGCCTGACCGAACGAGGTGAGACCACCCACACCGGTCAGCAGCACCAGACCCATGGCCACCAGGCTGTATAGGCCGATGTAGTTGAGCTGGGTGATCCAGAAATCGGGCAGCGGCAGCATCGACACCAGCGGAATCAGCAGCAGCAGGAAATAGCGCGTGTACTGGCGCGGGAAATGGGGGAATAGCTTGGTCATGTCAGTGGTCTTCCCCAACGTGCTTGTCGGTCAACGAGCGCCACAGGAGGATGGGCAGGATGAGGGTGAACACAATCACCTCTTTGAAGGCGCTGGCCCAGAAGGAACCAAACGCCTCCACCAACCCCACGAACAGGGCACCCACCAGCGCCACCGGGTAGCTGGACAGGCCGCCCATCACGGCGGCGACAAAACCCTTCAGGCCCAGCAAAAAGCCCGAGTCATAGAACACCGTGGTGGTGGGGCCAATCAACAGGCCCGACAGCGCGCCGATGAGCGCCGCCATGGCAAACGTCAACTGGCCCGCACCATGGGTGGAAATGCCCATGAGCCGTGCGCCCAGCCGGTTGATGGCGGTGGCACGCAGCGCCTTGCCATACAGCGTGCGCTCGAAAAACAGCCACAGCAACACAATGAGCGCCACCGTGGTGAGGCCGATGATGATGGCCTGCCCGGCGATGTTCAGTGGCCCCACGGCAAAGCGTTCGTCCCAGAACGAGGGGTTGCGGAAACCTTCGGCCCCGAAGAACAGCAGACCCAGGCCGGTCATGGCGAAATGCACCCCCACCGACACGATGAGCAGCACCAGCGAGGTGGCATCGGCCAGCGACTGGTAGGCCACGCGGTACACCAGCGGCCCGAAGGCCGTGACCAGTGCCACCGTCAGCCCGGCCTGCACCAGCAGCGGAAACTGCTTGGGCGCGGCCCACATCGTCAACAGGGCAATGGCCACCGAAGGGGCTGCGGTCTTGAGCAGCGCCACCAGAGCCTCTGCCGCCGAGTGGTGGCGCTGAAAGGCCTCCCAGCCATCCATCAGCGCTGCCACACCCGCCAGGATGAGCAGCAACCACACGGTTCCTGGCACTTGGCCGGTTTGCAAAATGGCCAGGGTGAGCGCGCCGTAGGCGACGAACTCCCCCTGGGGAATGAAGATCACCCGGGTCACGGCAAACACCAGCACGGTGGCCAACCCCAACAGGGCATACACAGCACCGTTGGTGATGCCGTCCAGCATCAGGATGCTGGCAATTGAAAAGTCCATGGCTTGCGCTTCCGGGTGAGTCTTGGGGAAAAAAGAGGGGCGTCAACGCCCCCCGTTCATCAGATGGCCAGGCCTTGGCTTATTCGACTTTCCAGTCGCCGTTCACCACTTTCAGCATCACACCGGTTTCGTTGGTGTAGCCCCAGTGGTCGGTCTTGGTCCAGTTCAGCACGCCGTGGGCCAGCACGGTGCGGCCAATGTTTTCCATGGCATCGCGCAAAGCGGTGCGGAACTCAGGCGTGCCGGGCTTGCCCTTTTTCAGTGCCACAGGAACGATTTTTTCCATCACCAGAATGGCGTCATAGCCATGGCCGGCGAACTGGTTGCGGTTGCCAGCGCCATAGGCCTTTTCATACTGGGCCACAAACTCCAATGACACCTTTTTGGAGGGGTGGCTGTCAGGCAGTTGCTCGGCAATCACGGCGGGGCCAGAGACCACGAAGGCACCTTCCACATCCTTGCCGCCCACGCGCATCAGGTCGCGGGTGGCAGCGGCGTGGGTCTGGTAAATCTTGCCCTTGAAGCCACGTTCCACAATGCCTTTGTGGGGCATGGCGGCACCAGAACCAGAGGCCACGATCAGCATGGCGTCGGGGTTGGCAGCCACCAGTTTCAGGGCCTGGGCGGTCACGCTGGTGTCGCTGCGGGCGAAGCGCTCGGTGGCCACCACTTTGATGCCCAGCTTGTCGGCCTCAGCCGTGAAATCCTTCAGCCAGCTTTCGCCATAGGCATCGGTGTAGCCCAGGAAACCCACGGTCTTGACGCCCTGCTTCTTCATGTGCTCGGCCACCGCGTGACCCATCACGCTGTTGGACTGGGGCATGCGGAAAGTCCAGCCGTCCTGGCCAGGAGGCAGCACAGCGGGCGAAAAGCTCAGGTGCGGCGTGTTGGCCTCAGCGGCCACACCGGCCATGGGAATGGCCACAGGCGTGGCGACCGAGCCCATGATGATGTCGGCCTTGTCTTCAGTCACAAAGCGCTTGGCGTTCTTCACGCCGTTGGTGGGGTCGGTGGCGTCGTCCAACACCACCACTTTGAGCTTTTCACCAGCGATGGTGGTGGGCCAGAGTTTGATCTGGTTGTTGACCGGGATGCCCAGGCCGCTTGCAGGGCCGGTGAGCGGCAGGCTGACGCCAATGGTGATGTCGGCCAGCGCCGCGCCCGACAGGCTCAGCAGCGTGGCAGCAGCCAGCACGGTGGTTTTGAGTTTCATGGTTTGTCTCCTGGTGGTGGGTTGGGAACGGGAAACTGGGCAGACACTGGGTTCAGGAACACAGCGCCTTGATGTCTTCGGGCACGGGAATGGACTTGATGCGGTCGGGGTTTTCGGGTGGGTGCACCACAAACGCCCGCACTTCGGTGCCTTCGCACAGCACCGTGTCGCCACGCATGACCACATGCTTGTGCATGAACACCTTTTCGCGCCATTCGGTCACGCTGGTGTGGATTTGCAGGCGCTCGCCATAGGTGGCGGGGCGCATGAATTTGGTGTTGATTTCCAGCAGTGGGGTGCCCACAATGCCGCGCGTTTTGACCAGCTCGCGCCAGGGCGGCACGCCGCACTTCACAAAGAAGTTGAGGGACGAGGCGTCCATCCACTTGCTGAAATTGGGGAAGAACACGATGCCGGCGGGGTCGCAGTCGCCAAACATCACTTCCACTTCGTACACAACCGTTTTGCTCATCGGGGGCTTTCAGGTGCTTTCTGCGGGGCGGGTTCTCAGCGCGGGGCCATGCGCAGTGCGCCGTCGAGGCGAATGGTTTCGCCATTCAAATGCGCGTTGGTGACGGTATGGCAAGCCAGCGCCGCGAACTCCTCGGGTTTACCCAGGCGTGAGGGGAAGGGGATGCTGGCCGCCAGCGATGCCTGCACGGGCTCGGGCAGGGTTTTCATGAGCGGCGTGGCAAACAGACCGGGAGCGATGGTGTTGACGCGGATGCCGTGCTGCGCCAAATCGCGCGCCATGGGCAGCGTCATGCTGACCAGGCCGCCCTTGGAGGCGCTGTAGGCCTGCTGGCCCACTTGGCCGTCGAACGCGGCCACCGAGGCGGTGAACAGCATCACACCGCGCTCCCCGTCTTCCATGGGGGCCAACTTGCTGCACTCGGCCGCAAACAGGCGGCTGATGTTGTACGCACCAATCAGGTTGACGTTGACCACGCGGGCAAAGTCTTCCAGCGGGGCGGCATTGCCGTCTTTGCCCACCACGCGCTTGGCGGTGCCGATTCCGGCAATGTTCATGAGGATGCGTGCCGAGCCGTGGGCTGCCGTGGCCTGGGCCAGTGCAGCGGCCACGCTGTCGGCATTGGTGATGTCGCACACGCAGGCCACACCGCCAATGTCTGCCGCCACTTTGGCAGCCAAATCGGCGTTGACATCGAACACCGCGACCTTGGCACCCAAACGGGCCAGTTCGCGGGCGGTGGCTTCACCCAGACCGGATGCACCACCGGTGACGATGGCGGCTTGACCTTGAATTTGCATGACAGACTCTTTTAAATTGAATAGCTTGAAAACACCACCAATAAAGCGGTAGATGCCAATTTTTTAATAAAACTCGTACTCAAGCCGCACTCAGCCCGCGTTCGGGTTTTCCAGCAGCAGCGCAATGCCCTGCCCGCCGCCGATGCAAGCGCCGCAAATGCCGTAGCGCACGTTGCTGCGCACCATTTCGCGGGCCAGCGTCAGCGTCAGGCGCACGCCGGTACACGCCAGCGGGTGGCCCAGCGCGATGGCGCCGCCGTTCACGTTCAGGCGGCTCAGGTCCATGCCCAGTTCACGGCCCACGGCCAGGGTCTGCGCGCCCTGGGCTTCGTTGATTTCGAAGCGGCCGATGTCGGCCATCGTCAAACCGGTGCGCTCCAGCAGGATGCGGATGGCCGGTGCGGGGCCAATGCCCATGATTTCGGGTGGCACACCGGCAATGCCAGCCGCCACCAGGCGGGCGGCGGGCTTCTTGCCCTGTGCCTTGGCATACGCGCCCGACACCACCACGCTGGCCGCTGCCGCATCCACCAGCGCCGAGCTGTTGCCACCGGTCTGCACGCCGCCTTCGAACACCGGCTTCAACTTGGCCAGCACCTCGTAGGGGGACAGGCGGGCATGGGTGTCGGTGGCCAGTTCGGTCACTTTGCCTTGCAGCTTGATGCCACGGGTCTTGTAGCCTTCCAGCTCGAATTTCTCGGTGATGACCGGCACGATTTCACCGGCCAGGAAGCCGCTTTCCTGCGCCGCCACCGCCTTGGCAAACGAGGCAGAGGCGAACTGGTCCACCTCCTCGCGGGTGATGCCGTACTTCTTGGCCAGGTTCTCGGCCGTCTGGATCATGTTGATGCCAGCGGCCGGGTCTTTCAGGGCTTCCCACATGTAGTCCTTGAAACCGACCGGGGCACCCAGCTTGAAGCCGGTGCGGTGGTCGAAAGCGGCGATGGGGTTGCGTGTCATGCTCTCGGTGCCCACCACCAATGCCGCATCACATGCGCCGCTTTCGATCTGGTCCCCTGCCTGGCGAAACAGCTCGAAGCCGGTGCCGCAGATGCGCTGCGCCATGTGCGCAGGCGTTTCCACCGGCACACCGGCATACAGGCCGATGTGACGGGGCAGGAAGAATTGGTCAAAGTCGCCAGGGGCCATGTTGCCCGCAATGACGGTGCCGATGTGCTCGCCGGGCACGGCGTTGCGCTTGAGCGCTTCACGTGCGGCCTTGATGCCCATGTCGGTGGGCGACACATGGCCCAGCGGGCCGCAGTAGTCCACCATGGGGGTGCGCACGCCGTCCAGCATCCAGACGTCGTTGTAGGAGAAGTAAAGGCCCTTGGTGTTCGTGGTGCTCATGGCAAGTGTCCTGGAAGATTCGTGAAAGGGACGGTGTCGCAGTCGGTCAACGGTGGGGTGCGGCAGGCAGTTCAGGTTCTCAGGCCTGCGGCTTCAAGATGTGGTGCAAGCCATCGCTGTGCAGGCGCTCCACCGTGTCGGCCCGGTGCGCCAGCACCGCACGCTGGTTGATGGAGCCTTTGTCGGTGATTTCACCGCGGTCGATGGTGGGCGGGTCGCCCAGCAGGCACATACGGGCAATGCGGTTGGCACTGCCGGTGGCCGTGCGGGCCAGGTCGTTCACCACCTGCTGGAAGTGCGCCAGCACCGGTGCGCTTTCCAGCACGTCGTGGAACGACGCATCGGCCGGCAGGCCACTCAAGCGCCGCACCGCCTGCGTGGGGAACACCATGGCGCCCACTTCCTTCAGGTTGAGGCCGGTCAGCACCACATCCTGGATGTAGGGCGCACCGGCACCAATGATTTTTCCGCGCAACGGGCCCACACTCACAAACGTGCCGGTGGCCAGCTTGAAGTCTTCGGCAATGCGGCCATCGAAGCGCAGGCCCTGGTGCACGTCGGTCTCGTCGATCCACTTGACCGCGTCGCCCGAGCAGAAGAAGCCTTCTTCGTCAAACGCACCGGCGGTGTCGTCGGGTGCGCGCCAGTAGCCGGGTGCGATGTTGGGGCCGCGGTAGCGCACCTCGGTTTTGCCATCCACATCCACCAGCTTGACCTGCATGCCGGGTGTGGGCACGCCCAGGTCGCCCGCCTTCACGTTGGGGCTGGTGACGAACAAGCTGAACGGGCCGGATTCGGTCATGCCCAGGCCAGAGGTCATGACGATGCGCTGGCCAATTTCGGCCTCTTCGCTCTCGTACAGGCTGTCCCACACCGGCTGGGCCAAGGCCGCACCGGCGTAGAAGAACATTTGCACGCGGGACAGAAAGTTTTTGCGCAGGGCGCGGCCTTCGTCGCTGTCCACCTTCATGGCGTTGGCAATGGCTTCAAAGCCAGTGGGCACGTTAAAGTACACCGTGGGCGCCACTTCGCGCAGGTTGCGCAGGGTTTCGCCAATGAGGGCGGGCGTGGGCTTGCCGTCGTCGATGTACAGCGTGCCGCCGTTGTAGATCACCATGCCAAAGTTGTGGTTGCCACCAAAGGTGTGGTTCCACGGCAGCCAGTCCACCAGCACCAAAGGGGGCTGGGTGATGACGGGCATGGACTGCGTCATTTGCTGCTGGTTGGCGCACCACAGCCGCTGCGTGTTGATGACGGCCTTGGGCAGCTTGGTGGAGCCGCTGGTGAACAGGAACTTCACCACCGTGTCGGGCCCGGTGGCGGCCATGGCGGCATCCACCTGAGCGGTGGCTTCGGTGGCGGCCAGCTCGGCAAAGGTTGTGCTTTGCACGCCTTCGACGGTGCCGTTGGCCAGCACCACTTCCACGCCATCCTGCCGGGTGGCCGCAATGGCTTTGCCAAAGCGTGCCGCGTCGCTGGCAAACACCAGCCCGGGGGTGACGGTGCGCAGCACGTGCTTGAGTTTGTCGTAATCGGTGGACAGCAGCGAATAGGCGGGCGATGTCGGCACATACGGCACACCCGCCACCATGCAGCCCACAGCCAGCAGGGCGTGCTCCAGACTGTTTTCGCTCAGGATCACCACCGGCCGATCGACATTCAGCCCCCGGTTGATGAGACCTTGCGCAATGCGCCGTGCGGTGGCCCAGGCCTCGCCATAGGTGAGTGTTTGCCAGTCGCCCGTTGCCCCGGTTGCCAACACCTCGCGCCGTGCCATCCAGACCCGCTGCGGCTCAACTTCTGCCCAATGGCGGAAGCGGTCGGTCAGACGGTCAGGGTAGGCCCGCAGGGGCTGGTCAGCCTCCATGTAGTGCACGCCGTTCTGACCGTCACGCAGGGTCACACGGGTCACGCCGAAGGTCAGCGGACGAAACGGCTTGGGGTCGGCCTGGTTGGCGGGCATCTGGCTCATGGTGTCTCCTGGTCTTCTCGGGTTCTGGGCGCTGGGGCACTCGCAAGCGGCAATCAGCCCGCTTTGGCGTCTTTTTGCACCTTGGCGGCCTTGCCGTCCAGGAAGGCCTGGACCCGGGCCTTGGCCTCGGGAGCCGACTGGGCAATGGAAGAAATGAGCGCCTCGGTGAAGAACCCATGATCGGCCGATTGCTCGGCAATGCGGGGCAAGGCGTGCATGAGGGCGTAGTTGGTCAGCGGTGCGTTGGTGGCAATGCGCTGGGCCAGATCCATGGCCTTGGTGAACGATTCACCAGCACCCACCAGATATTGCGCCAGACCAATGCGTTCGCCGGCTTCGGCGTCGTACACGCGGCCGGTCAGCATCATGTCGGTCATGCGGGCCACGCCAATCAGCTTGGGAATGCGCACCGAACCACCGCCGCCCACAAAAATGCCACGGGTGCCTTCTGGCAAGGCAAAGAAGGTGGTGGCATCGGCCACGCGGATGTGGCATGCGCTGGCCAGCTCCAGGCCGCCGCCCACCACCGCACCGTGCAGCGCTGCAATGACCGGCACCGGGCCGTGCTGCACAAAGTCCAGGGCCGCGTGCCAGCTGCGGGAGTGGTGCACACCTTCGGCTGCATCGCGCTCTTTCAGTTCGGACAAGTCGAGCCCGGCACAGAAATGATCGCCTTCACCGTCAATGACGGCTGCGCGCGCCTCGGAGGGCAAGTTGGCGAACACATCGCGAAGGCCCGCCACCAAGGCATCGCTCAGGGCATTGCGCTTGGCGGGACGGCACAGGCGAACCACGGCCACAGCGCCCACCATTTCCAGTTGAATGTCTTGCATCGGCTTCATGAGAATCCCTTTCAGAAGCCTCATTGTGGTTATAAATAATAACCAAAACAAGATACTTTTTATAACTAATTATTGGTGTTTTCCCTAACCCACCCGAGCCCTCAACCGTGATGTGAATTTGGCTTTTTCGGCTTCATTCCGTGGGCTGCCCATACAGCCATGGCACACAAAGCCGCCAACATCAGAAAGGTCTCGTGAAAGGCCGCCATCCGTCCGGCAACATCCGCCACGGCGCCCGCCTCAGCCCCTGCGGCCAGCGACACTCCGTGGACTTCCAGTCGCCACTGAAGAACAATGCCGCACAGGCTCACGCCAACCGCACCACCAAACATGCGCGTGAAACTGACGACACTGGCCCCCTGGGGAATGTCACTGCGGTCCAGCTCACGCAAGGCACCCAGATTGAGCGATGCCAAGATGAGCCCCAAGCCCACTCGCCCCAGAATCGACCACACCACCAACTGCACCACCACGCTGCGGTCAGCTGGGGCTGAAAGCGTCAGCATCAGGGCAAACGACAAAGCCAGCAGCCAAAGGCCTGCTGCCACCAATTTGTGCGAAGCCATGCGGTCGGCCAGCCGCCCCCCCACAGCCAGCGTGAGCGCCAGCACAAACCCTGCGGGCAACAGAATGACACCCACCGACGATGCCGACAACCCCAACCCCATCTGCAAAAACACGGGGATGAGATAGGTGGACCCAAACAACGCCGTGCCGTAAATCGCAGCCACCAGGTTGCCCATGGCAAAGACGCGCACCCTGAACAACTGAGGGTGAATGAGGGGTTGCACCCCATCCCCCTCACCGGCAGATGCATGCTTGGCCCGGCGCGCCAGCACGATTTGCCACACCACCAGAGCCACCAGGGCCGCCACAGCCACCCCACCCAGCAGCACCGCCTGCACCGTCGAACCCTGACGCAGTTGCACCAGCGCATTCAACAACCCCAAAGACCCGACCGACACCAGCATCAGTCCGAGAACGTCGAGCCGCCCCCCGGAGTCACCCGCGACCACCCCTCCCGGCGCTGTGGTGGGCACAAACCGCCGCCCCAGCCACAACGACCCCAGACACAGTGGCACCACCATGAAGAAAATCGATCGCCAGCCAAACCAGTCCACCAGGACTCCGCCGATGCTGGGACCCAGCGCGGGGGCCAGCACCACGCCCATGCCAAAAATGCCGCTGGCCCGGCCCCGTTCTGTCTCGTCAAAAGCCCGCAGGATGATGATGGCCGGAATGGGCTGCACCACACCGGCAGCCAGCCCTTCCAACACCCGCGCCAGCAACACCAGCGAAAAATTCTGGGCCACACCGCCCAACACCCCACTCAATAGCAACACCCACATGCAGACGGCGTAGGTGAGGCGGTAGCCCAGACGGGCCAGCATCCAAGGGGTGGTGAGCATGGACACCGTCGTGGCGGCCATGAACCCCGATGTCACCCACTGCGCCCTGTCCTGCCCCAGCGTGAAGTGGTGGCTCATGTCCGGAATGGCCACATTGACGATGGTGGACGACATGACCGATGCCATGGTGCCCACCATCACCGCCAGCAGCAGCATCCAGCGGTATCGTGGCCCGTGCTCCTGTTGCAGGGCGGCCAGACTGCCCGGGGCCACCGCACCCCCCGAAACAGCACGCTCCGACTCAGCCACCCAACAGCTCCAGAAGCCGCGAAGCCACCCATCGGGCTTCCGACTCGTTCAGCCCGCTATCGGCTCCGGAGAGCCCCTGAGCGAGGCTGTGCACCACATCGTCATTCGCAAGACCCAGTCGGTCCCGGTGCATGCTCGCAGGCTCCAGCAGCATGTGCGCCGTGTCTTCGCACAACTCGTACCGCTGCAACACCTCTTCCCACGGCACACTGGGCCGAAGCCGCCCCGGCAGCACAAACAGGTCGACAAACGACTCGGGTATCAGGAGCTGGCTATCGGGCAAATGACGTGACATGGTGGCCATCATGCCGCCATTTCAGGACATCCAGAGTCTCTGGGGCGATGAAAGCGCAGATACCGGTACAGTCAAAGCCCACCTGCCCCTTCCCACCATGGCCGCATCCCTGTCCACCAAACTCATCCGCATCGGCTCTGGTCTGCTGCTGGTGGCACTGGCGTCCATCGGACTGACACTCTGGGTCACCTGGCAAATCGAGGGTGGCGCCGCTGCAGTCAACGAAGCAGGGAGACTGCGCATGCAAACCTGGAGGCTGGCCAGTGTCATCCAGGCCCATGCACCCAGCCATGTGCCCATGGAATTCATTGCCCGGCTGGATGAAACCCTGAAGCTCCTCAAAGAAGGCGATCCCAGCCGTCCACTCTTTGTGCCGTGGGAGCCGGAGGTCAGCAAGCGCTTTGCTCAGGTCGAGGCCGCCTGGCAAGGGCAGCGAGGCCGCTGGCTCTCGGGCGTCCCGGCAACGCCCGAAACCGTGCAGGCAGACGCCGAACAGTTCGTACAGGCGGTCGACGATTGGGTGACGGCCATCGAAGCGCAACTCTCTGGCCTCACCGCCGTTCTCAATCTCTTCCAGTTTGTGATGATGGCACTGGCCATTGGCGGTGCGGTGTTCATGCTGTACACCGGCTACCGCTATGTCATCAACCCGCTCGGGCAGGTGCGTGACGGGCTGAAAAAAGTAGAAACAGGGGATTTTTCCGTCCGCATCGACGTGAATGCGCAAGATGAGTTCGGCCAAGTGGCAGCGAGTTTCAACCGCATGACAGAAACGTTGCAGTCCCTGTACGCGGGGCTGGAGCGGCAGGTTCACGCCAAAACCCGCGACATCGAAGCGCAGCGCAAACGCCTGGAGGCGCTTTACAGCGTCAGCGCATTTTTGTCCAAGGCCAGCAGCATCGACGAACTGTCGCAAGGCTTCGCGAAGATGGTTCGCACCCACATGAAGGCAGATGCGGCAGCGGTGAGGTGGTCCGACGAAGCCAATCAGCGCTTCCTCATGCTGGCCTCCGATTGCTTTCCGGACGAACTGGCCGAATCGGAACGCAGCCTGATGGTGGGAGCCTGTGCCTGCGGCATCTCGGGCCCGGCCGACCAGACCGGTATCCGCGTCATTCCCATCCACAGTCTCGAAGAGGCGGCCCGAAGTCCGTGCATGCGGATCGGATACCGGACCGTGGTGAGCGTGCCCATCAAGCTTCAGCAGCGTCTGATGGGCGAGCTGGATCTGTTCTACAGCGATGTGGTCACCCTGTCGGTCGAAGAAACCGAGTTGCTTGATGCACTGGGAAGCCACCTCGCCAGCTCTCTGGAAAGTTTGCGAGCGGCCGCGCTCGAACGGGAAGCCGCTGCCGGCGAGGAGCGTTCCCTGCTGGCCCGCGAATTGCACGATTCCATTGCACAGTCGCTAGCCTTCCTGAAAATTCAGACCCAGCTGCTCCGCACCGCCCTCCAGAAGGCCCAACCCGACCATGTGGAACGTACGCTGAATGAGCTGGACGAAGGGCTAAGGGAAAGCATCGCCGATGTGCGAGAGCTTTTGATGCACTTCAGAACCAGGACGCGCACAGATGACATGGAATCTGCGCTACAAGAAACATTGCAGAAGTTTCAGCATCAAACCGCTTTACCCACACAACTTGAAACCATCGGCGAGGGGCTACCGTTGCCGCCAGACGTTCAGGTTCATGCCCTGCACATCATTCAGGAAGCCTTGTCCAATGTGCGCAAGCACGCCCGCGCCAGCCACGTTCTACTGCGCGTTCAAAAGGGCGCAAACTGGATGTTCCAGGTTTCAGACAACGGCAGTGGATTCGACCCGGCAACGCTGCACGATCCATCGCATGTGGGCTTGAACATCATGCGGGAGCGTGCCCAGCGGATCGGAGCAGAAGTCTGCATCGAATCAACGCCCGGACAAGGAACCCGGGTGACTCTGGTTTTGCCGGAAACTTCGCGGCTGACACGTGCGGGGCGAGAGCAGCCCACTTTTCCAGAAACGAGCCCCCCATGACTGAATCCCAACCGCCCATCCAAGTGCTGGTGGTGGACGATCACACCCTGTTTCGGCGAGGACTGATTGCGCTGTTGTCCCATGACACCCGCTTTGTCGTCAGCGACGAAGCGGCCGACATGGGTGAGGCCCTCCGATGCCTGCGGAAACACCAGCCTGACGTCATCCTTCTGGACAACCACATGCCCGGCGTTCGGGGCATTGACGGCATTCCGTCACTGAAAGAAGCCGCACCCAACGCGCGCATCATGATGCTCACGGTGAGCGAGAACGAAGACGACCTGGTCAACGCACTTCGAGCGGGAGCAGACGGCTATCTCCTGAAAACCAATGAGTCGGATCAGCTGACCGACTCCATCGTCAAATTGCTGGCGGGTGAATCAGTGGTGAGCCCAGAGATGACCTCCAAGCTGGTCGCGGCGCTGCGCACCTTGCCTGCCGGCACCAGCACGACACCGGCAGCCAATGGCACAGAGGCTTCCCGGCTGTTCGACGAACTGTCCGTCCGGGAGCGAGAAATCCTGAGCCAGATTGCCCAAGGTCTGAGCAACAAGGTCATTGGCCGCAACCTGGACATCGCGGAAACCACCGTCAAAAACCACGTACAGCACATTCTGCGCAAGCTGTCGCTGGCCTCGCGGGTGCAGGCTGCGGTGTACGCAGTCCAGCACGGCCTGGGCTGATGCCGCTTTTGGCCGTCATTCAGACGACATCTGCATTGACCCAGATCAACCCCAAAAGACAACCCACCGCCGGTAGTTCTTTGGAAGGATAGGCCCCCGCCCACACGGGTTCTTTCGGACACAGAAGCACGCCCCATTGACGGATACCCGCCCAAGCCAGAACCGCCGACAGTAGGGCATTGCATGGGGCAATGGCCCGTTGCAGTCCCACCCGCAACCGGAGGAGTGTCCTTTGAGCATATTGGGCGTTGTGGTCAGAGCCCGACCCGAACACCGTGAAATCGTGTCCACCCAGCTGACCAGCCACCCAGGCCTGGACCTGGCCGTGGACGCACAGGATGGCCGTTTTGTGGTCGTCATCGAAGACACCGACACCGTGCCCGCCGCCCAAACCATGGCGGCCATTGCCCAGCTGCCCCACGTCCTCAACACCTCGCTGGTGTACGAGTACTCGGGCCCTGACGTGGGGCAAGCCAACACCGCCTCCGGCAACGATTTCCACTACCAGGCATGGCGTGGCTCCCTCGGCCAGAACCCGAACACAGCGACACAGGCCGTCCCCCTTCGGTGACGGTTGTTGAGCCTACACACGCCACCGCTGACCCCACACCGATTTTTGCCCCCACCGATGGCGGGCCCCTCACCACGGAGAACACCATGGATTCCAATCGTCGCGATTTCCTGAAGTCCCAAGCTCTGGCCGCCTCGGCAGCGGCTGCTGGCATCCCCATCGTGGTGGAAGCCAAAGACAACAAAGCAGCACCGGCCACCGCCGCTGACGTGGCGGTGCGCTGGGACAAAGCACCCTGCCGCTTCTGCGGCACCGGCTGCGCGGTGATGGTGGGGGTGCAGGGCGGCAAGGTGGTGGCCACCCAGGGCGACCCGGAAGCACCGGTCAACCGCGGACTGAACTGCATCAAGGGCTACTTCCTGTCCAAGATCATGTACGGCAAGGACCGGTTGCAAACCCCGTTGCTGCGCAAGAAGAACGGCAAGTACGACAAGGAAGGCGAGTTCACCCCGGTGAGCTGGGACGAGGCCTTTGACCTCATGGCCGCCAAGTGGAAAGAGACCCTGAAATCCGACGGCCCCAACGGCATTGGCATGTTCGGCAGCGGCCAATGGACCATTTGGGAAGGCTACGCCGCTTCCAAGTTGTGGAAGGCGGGTTTCCGCTCCAACAACCTCGACCCCAACGCCCGCCATTGCATGGCCAGTGCGGTGGCGGGCTTCATGCGCACCTTCGGCATCGACGAGCCCATGGGTTGCTACGACGACATCGAGCAGGCCGACGCCTTTGTGCTCTGGGGCAGCAACATGGCCGAAATGCACCCCGTGCTGTGGAGTCGCATCACCGACCGCCGCCTGTCCAACCCGCATGTGATGGTGGCGGTGCTGTCCACCTACGAGCACCGCAGCTTTGACCTGGCCGACCAGCCCATCGTCTTCAAGCCACAGACCGATCTGGCCATCCTCAACTACATCGCGAACTACATCATCACCAACAAAAAGGTGAACACCGAGTTCGTGAAGAAGAACATCAACTTCAAGCAAGGCGCCACCGACATCGGCTACGGCCTGCGCCCGGTGCACGCCCTTGAAAAAGACGCCACAGCCAACGGCTACCCCGGTGCGGACGGTAAGCCCAAAGGCAACCCCAACGATTCCACCCCCATTTCGTTCGAGGAATACGCCAAGTTCGTGAGCGAGTACACCGCCGAGAAAGCCAGCCAGATTTCCGGCGTGCCGGTGAAGCAACTGGAAGACCTGGCCAAGCTGTATGCCGACCCGAAGGTGAAGATCGTGTCGTTCTGGACCATGGGCTTCAACCAGCACACCCGTGGCACCTGGGCCAACAACATGATCTACAACGTGCATCTGCTGTTGGGCAAGATCAGCCAGCCGGGCAACGGCCCGTTCAGCCTGACCGGCCAGCCCAGCGCCTGCGGCACCGCGCGCGAAGTGGGCACCTTTGCCCACCGCCTGCCCGCCGACATGGTGGTGACCAACCCCGAGCACCGCAAACACACCGAAGAAATCTGGCAACTGCCCGAAGGCACCATCCCCGACAAGATCGGCCTGCACGCCGTGGCCCAAAGCCGCGCCCTGAAGGACGGCAAGCTCAAGTGCTACTGGGTGACCACCAACAACAACATGCAGGCGGGGCCGAACATCAACGGCGAAATCCTGCCCGGCTGGCGCAACCCCGCCACCTTCATTGTGGTGAGCGACCCCTACCCCACCGTCAGCGCAATGGCCGCCGACCTGATCCTGCCCGCCGCCATGTGGGTGGAAAAGGAAGGTGCCTTCGGCAACGCCGAGCGCCGCACCCAGTTCTGGCGCCAGCAGGTGAGCGCACCCGGCCAGGCCCGCTCCGATCTGTGGCAGATGATGGAATTTTCCAAACGCTTCAAGATGGAAGAAGTGTGGCCCGCCGAGCTGCTGGCCAAGAAGCCCGAATACAAGGGCAAAACCATGTTCGACGTGCTGTACAAAAACGGCAAGGTCAACAAATACCCTGCGGGCGACCTCACCAAGGTCAACGCCAAGTACATCAAGGACTACACCAACGACGAGTCCAAGGCCTTTGGCTTCTACGTCCAGAAAGGCCTGTTCGAGGAGTACGCCGAATTCGGTCGCGGCCACGGCCATGATCTGGCCGACTTCGACGTGTACCACGAGGTGCGCGGCCTGCGCTGGCCGGTCGTCAACGGCAAGGAAACCCTGTGGCGCTTCCGTGAGGGCTACGACCCTTACGTGAAAAAAGGCGAAGACATCAAGTTCTACGGCAACAAGGACGGCAAAGCCAACATTTTTGCCCTGCCCTACCAGGCCGCCGCCGAAGCGCCCGACAAAGAATTCGACCTGTGGCTGTGCACCGGCCGCGTGCTCGAACACTGGCACACCGGCACCATGACCCGCCGGGTGACCGAATTGCACCGCGCGGTGCCCGAGGCGGTGCTGTTCATGCACCCCGACGACGCCAAAGACCGTGGCCTGCAGCGCGGCATGCAGGTCAAAGTGGCCTCGCGCCGGGGCGAAATCACCCTGAGCGTGGAAACCAAGGGCCGCAACAAGGTGCCCCGTGGCCTGGTGTTCGTGCCGTTCTTCGACGAAGGCCGCCTGGTCAACAAGCTGACGCTGGACGCCACCTGCCCGATTTCCAAGGAAACGGACTACAAAAAGTGCGCCGTCAAGGTGCAAAAGGCCTGACGCCCGGACCCCACGCTCAACCGCTCGCGTTGCCCCATGGAACTCAACCGCCGCCAGTTGCTGCAAGCTGCTGCCAGCGCCACCAGCGCCTCGCTGGTGGCCGGCGGTGCGGCGCTGATCGCGCTGCCCAGCGTGGCCCGGCCTGCGCAGGCGCTGCGGCCGCCGGGCGCGCTGGCAGAGGAACAGTTTCTGGGCGCGTGCATCCGGTGCGGCCTGTGCGTGCGCGACTGCCCGCCGCAGAACCTCAAGCTCAGCAGTTGGGGCGATGCACTCACCAAAGACTGGGCCACCAGCGTGGCCGTGGGCACTCCCTACTTTGAAGCCCGCAAAGTACCCTGCGAAATGTGTGAGGACGTGCCCTGCGCCAAGGCGTGCCCGACCGGAGCGCTCGACCACCAACTGACCGACATCACCCAAGCCAAAATGGGTGTGGCGGTGCTGATCGACGAGGAAAACTGCCTCAATTTCCTGGGCCTGCGCTGCGACGTGTGCTACCGGGTGTGCCCGGTCATCGACAAGGCCATCACCCTCGAAAAAATCAGCAATCCCCGCAGCGACCGCCACGCCATGCTGCTGCCCACCGTGCATGCCGATGCCTGCACCGGCTGCGGCAAATGCGAGCACAGCTGCGTGCTGGAGGAAGCCGCCATCAAGGTGCTGCCAGCCACGCTGGCGCGGGGCGAGCTGGGCCACCACTACCGCAAAGGCTGGGCCACCGAGAACCAGGTGGGCCGCCCCCGGTTTGAGCAGCCGGTGCAAAACCTGCCTGCACAGCCGGTGCCTGGTGACCTGACGCCCCTGCGCTCCGGCGCAGCGCCCTACACCGGCACCGGTGCCAAGGAGGCGCCATGACCGTGGCCACCACGCCCGAGCGCAAAGTCATTCCCATCCAGCGGGTGGGCGACGAAGCCGTTCACACCAAAGGCTGGTGGCTGGCTCACCGGTTTTTGGTGCTCCGCCGGCTTTCACAACTTGGTATCTTTGCTCTGTTTTTGGCAGGGCCGCTGTGGGGCATCTGGGTGGTCAAAGGCAACCTGTCGTCCAGCCTCACGCTGGGCGTGCTGCCGCTCACCGACCCGTTTGCACTGGCCCAGGTGCTGGCCACCCGCCATTGGCCCGAACTCACGGGGCTGCTGGGTGCGCTGATCGTGGTGGCGTTTTATGCCCTGGTGGGTGGGCGCGTGTTCTGTGCCTGGGTGTGCCCGGTGAATGTGGCCACCGATGCCGCCAGCTGGCTGCGCCGCCGCCTGAACATCACCACCGGCCGTGCGCCGCGAGAATTGCGGGTCTGGCTCATTCCGGCGGTGCTGGCCGCTTCCCTGGTGAGCGGCGTGGCGGTGTGGGAATGGGTCAACCCGGTGTCCCTCACGCAGCGGGCATTGATTTTTGGTGGCGCTTCGGCCTTCGGCGCGGTGGCGGCGGTGTTTCTGTTCGACCTGCTGGTGGCACCGCGTGGCTGGTGCGGCCACCTGTGCCCGGTGGGGGCCACCTATGCCCTCATTGGCAGCAAAAGCCTGCTGCGGGTGAGTGCCCAGCGCAGCAGCGCCTGCAACGACTGTGCCGATTGCTTCGCCGTTTGCCCGGAGCCCCAGATCATTCCTGCCGCACTCAAGGGCAAAAACGGCGCAGGGCCGGTGATATTGAGTTCGGCCTGTACCAACTGTGGGCGCTGCATCGACGTGTGCGGCCCCGATGTGTTTTCTTACGTATCTCGCTTCAACCACAAGAGAGTCTGATCATGAAACCCTCTTCCATCCGTTCCTTTGTTTCCCGCGCCCTGGGCGTGGGCCTGCTGATGGTGGGCCTGGTGGCCGGCGCACACGCCGCCGACAAGACCGATGCCGTCAAGCTCCAGGGCTTGCGGGGCGGCACACCAGTGTCTCAGGACAACTCGCCTGCCGCCTTCAAGCAGGAACGCGACCACGGCACCTCCGACCGCGATTTTGTGCAGCAGCCACCGCTGATTCCGCACACCATCCAGGGCTACCAGATCACCAAAAACTACAACAAATGCATGGACTGCCATGCGTTCCAGAAGGCCAAGGAAACCGGTGCCACCAAGGTCAGCGTGACGCACTTCAAAACCCGCGACGGGCAGGAGCTGGACAACATTTCCCCGCGCCGCTACTTCTGCACCCAGTGCCATGTGCCCCAGACCGATGCCAAACCGCTGGTAGAAAACACCTTCCAGCGGGCACGCGGCCTGCAATAAAGGGGATTGAGCATGCACAACGAAGACAACCAAGGCCTGCTGGCCCGCATCTGGGCGCTGGTGCGCACCAAGCAGTTTGGCGTGCTGTCGGGCGCGTTTGTGGCGGGCATTCTGTTCTGGGGTGCGTTCAACACCGCCATGGAATGGACCAACCGCGAGGAGTTCTGCATCTCCTGCCACGAGATGCAGGAAAACGTGTTTGTGGAATACCGCAACACCATCCACTACCAGAACCGCACCGGTGTGCGCGCCACCTGTCCCGACTGTCATGTGCCCAAGGAGTGGACGCACAAGATGATTCGCAAGATCCAGGCGTCCAACGAGGTGTTGCACAAAATCCTGGGCACCATCGACACGCCTGAAAAATTCGACGCCAAGCGCGCCGAGCTGGCCCAGCACGAGTGGGACCGCATGAAGAAGACCGACAGCCGCGAATGCCGCAACTGTCACAACTTTGCCTACATGGACTATGCCGAGCAGAACAAGCGCTCGTCGGCCGTCCACCAGAAGGCGTTTACCGAAGGCAAGACCTGCATCGACTGCCACAAAGGCATTGCGCACCGCCTGCCCGAAATCGAGCAGAACATCGGCGCCCCCAAGCAAAAGCACGAATAACCCCGCTTGCGGCCAGAGCCGGTGCACCGGCCACCGATCATCCGAATCAAACCCCGGTCAATGGATCAGTTGGCCGGGGTTTTCATTTGAATGGCGCGGGTTGGGCAAATGGGCACGCACTGGCCACACCCGGTGCACGCGTCGGGGTTCATCACCGGCTGAGCCACCCCACCCAAAGTCGGCTTGAAGCGGATGGCCCCGGCATCGCACACCTCACCGCACACGCGGCACTCGATGCGCCGGGTGGCCAGGCATGGGTTACCGATGTCAGCCCGCCACCGCCACGGCGCCTGCCCCGGTTGTTTGGCCAATGCCTTGGGCAAACAAACTGCCACACATCGCTCACACTCTGTGCATCCATTGCTCTCGAATTTGACAACCGGAAACCCACCATCTCCCCGGCTCAGGATGTGCTGCGGGCACGCGGCTATGCAGGCGTTGCAGCGGGTGCAGGTTGACACAAACTCGGGCTCAGCCAATGCCCAGGGTGGGCGGGGTTCACCCACGTCGGCGGGCTGTTTGAGGCCACCGCGCAAAAAGAACCGGCGTGAAGGGTCCATGGGGCGGCTCACTTCCCTGGCTCGGCTGGCGCACCGGGCGCTTGGGGTTGGCGGCGAGGGTCTTGCCCGGCCTTGAGCTGCGCCAACACCTGCGTCAGAGCCTCGTGGTCGGCACTGCCCGCTTCGTAACGGGTCAACAGACGTTGCAAGTACGGAATGGCCTGCGGGTAGTGGCCCTGATCCATGGCCAGCAACCCACTGAACAGGAGCACGCTCTCGTGCTCCGCGTCCAGCCTGGCGGCTGCGGCCAGCAGCTCCTGGGTGCGGGTATCGAACCGGCCTTGCGCCAGATCGAGCCGGACCTGAATCCAGTCGGCCAGCTCATCGACCCGCGTGAAGGCCAGTGCCTGGGCTTGCGCATAAGCCCGTTCGGCATCAGGCAGTTTGCCCAGCACCTTGTAGGAACGGGCCAGCATCAACCAGCCGGCCGGGTCGTCGGGCTGGGCTTGCAGCTTGGCGGCCAGTTTGCTCACCATGGTTTCTGCGGCGTTGTCGTGCAGGTGAAGCGCCGGGTTGGCCGCTACCGGGTGCCCCAGCTTGGCGTACACCGCCATGGCCAGCAGCGGCACACCCAGCACCAGGCCCCAGAACCACCGGCGGTCGTCCGCCGAGGTGTCGCCGCCCTGTGCCGCCCTCGCCAACCAACCGGTGGCCAGCACCACCATGGCCGCCATGCTCGCCAGCAGCCACGCAAACCAGGCCGGAAGTTGCCAGAGGCTCATGCGTTGTCCTCCATGGACTTTTCCACAGGCACCACCGGCCCGGCGGGCACAGAACGGTTGCGCCGCCACACCCCGGCGGCCACCGCCACAAACAGCAGCGGCCCACCCCACAGCAACAGGGTGCCCACACGCACCGGGGGGCGGTAGGTGATGAAATCGCCGTACCGGGCCACCAGAAAGGCCTTGATGTCCGCATCCGAGCGGCCAGCGGCCATTTGCTCGCGGATTTCGCGCTTCAGGTCCTGTGCCAGCGGGGCGGTGGAATCGGCCAGGTTCTCGTTCTGGCACACCACGCAGCGCAGTTCCTGCGTCAGCAGGTGGAAGCGCTCAGCCTCGGCGGTGGAGAGCAAGGCGACCGGGGCCTGTGCCCACACCCCCACCGGCAGGCCCGCGCACACCGCAGCCAACAGCACACGCTGTCCGGCACACCGCCAGCGCGGCATCGTGTCGCAACAGGTTGCCAACATCCAGCGCATCGGGTTCATGGTTTGACCTCCAGCAACGGCTGAATCTGGGTGCGGACGATGTCGGCCGTCAGCGCCCCGGCATGGCGGAACACGATGCGCCCCTCGGCATTGAGCACGAAGGTTTCGGGCACGCCGTACACCCCCAGGTCGATGCCCAACCGCCCGTTGGCATCGACGATGGAGTCGGCATAGGGGTTGCCGCCGCGCAGCAGCCACAGGCGGGCGGCATCGGGCTTGTCTTTGTAGTTCACGCCGTACAGGGTGTCGGCCTGCCCTTTTCGGGCCAGTTCGCGGTGCAGGTCCATCAGCACCAGGTGCTCTTGCTGGCAGGCCACGCACCACGACGCCCACACGTTCAGGATGCGGGGTTTGCCCCGCAAGTCGGCCTCGGTCAACGGCGGGTCGGCGCGCTGCATGCCGGGCAGGCTGAACGCGGGCAGGGGCTTGCCGATGAGGGCCGAAGGCAGCTCGCGCGGGTCGCGCCTCATGCCGTTGGCCAGCAACACCAGCAGGGCCACCACCGCTAGGCCGCCCACCATGAGCCCCCAGCGTTTGCCGGGGGAAACTGGGGTACTGGATGTCGTCGTCTCAGCCATGGCTCACCTCGGACTGCTTCAAACGGTAGCGGCGAGCCAGGCTGGCCATGCCAGCGCCCAGCGCCATCAGCACTGCGCCGCCCCACACCCAGCGCATGAAGGGTTTGACCTGCAGGCGCACCATCCACGGCCCGCTGGGTCCGGTACCCACCATGTCGGCCATGGCCACGTACAGGTCACGCGTGGCGCCCCACACAATGGCCGACTCGGTCATGGGCATGGCCGAACCGGGGTAGCTGCGCTTTTCCGGCATCAGCGTCAATGGGGCTTGACCCGGGCAGGACAGGTCGAACCGGGCCTGCAGGCTGTCGTAGTTGACGCCCTTGACTGGCGTCACCCCCTCAAACCGCAGGTTGCAGTCGGCCAGGGTGGTGCGGTCGCCAGGGGCCAGCTGCACGTCGCGCTCCACGCCGTAGGTGTTGACCATGCTCACGCCCACGGCAAACACGGCCAGGCCCGCATGGGCCACCGCCATGCCCCACACCAAAGCACCACCCCGCCGGTTGCGCCAGGCGTGCAACGCCGTGCTGGTCAGCAGCGCAGCCGCCAGCACCAGGCCCACCGCCGCCAGGGGGCTGACCCGGCCATAGGTGGCCTGCAAACCCCAAGGCAAGGCCACCACCGCCAGCAGCGTGAGCGCCAGCGTGGCGCGCAGTTGCCGCCACAAACGGGTGGCATCCACCGCTGCCCAGGTGAGCCAGGGCGCCACGGCGGCCACCAGCAGCAGCGGCAGCATGAGGGGCAACATGACGGCGTCGAAATACGGTGGACCGACCGAAATTTTCCCCAGCGCCAGCGCGTCCATGGCCAGCGGGTACAGCGTGCCCAGCAGCACCGTGGCACACGCAGCCAGCAGCAGCACGCTGTTGGCCGACACCAGCCCTTCGCGCGACCACGCGTCGTAGGCGGGCACCGCCCGCACCGGCATCAGCCGCGCCACGCGGGCCGACAGCAGCAAAAACCCCACCACCAGCGTGACCGCCACCAGCGCCAGCATGACGCTGCCACGCCTGGGATCGGACGCAAACGCATGCACCGACGTCAACACACCCGAACGGACCAGAAACGTGCCCAGCAGCGACAGCACAAACGCCGCCACCGACAGCACGTCCGTCCACAAGCCCATCACGCCCCGTTGCTCACGGACAGCCAGCACATGCAGCAAGGCCGCCAGCGCCAGCCAGGGCATGAGCGAAGCGTTTTCCACCGGGTCCCAGAACCACCAGCCGCCCCAGCCCAGCTCGTAATAGGCCCACCACGAACCCAACGCAATGCCCAGCGTGAGGAACAAAAACGCCCACAGCGTGAAGGGCCGCAGCCAGCGCACCCACAGCTCGGGCACGCCGCCTGACGCGGCGGTCGACAACATGCGCGCCAGCACCGCGGCAAAGGGCACCACCGTGCCCACGTAGCCCATGTACAGCAGCGGCGGGTGGAACACCAGCCCGGGGTCTTGCAGCAGCGGGTTCAGGCTTTGCCCTTCCTGTGCGGCCGGCAGCAGGCGCAAGAAGGGGTTGCTGGTGAACAGCACGAACCCCAGCATGGCGGCGGACACCACGCCCAGCACGCCCGACAGGTGGCGCGCGTGGGTGGCATCGCGGTACGCCAGGCTGCGCTCGGCCACCACCGTCCAGCCCACCAGAATCAGCGTCCACAGCAGCATGGAGCCTTCGTGTCCGCCCCACACGCCCGCCATGCGGTAGGCCAACGGCAGGTCGCTGTTGCTGTGCTGCACCACGTACACCAGCGTGAAGTCGTTTTGCACGAACGCTGCCGTCAGCGCCACAAACGCCACCACCAGGCCAACGGCTTGCAGGCGGATGGCGGCGCGGGGCAGGCGCGCCGGTGCCTGCGGCAGCAAGCCAGTCAAGCCCTGGAACAGCGCCCCCACCAGCGCCAGGATGAGCGAGAAATGCCCCAGTTCGCCGATCATGGCTGGGCCTTGCCGGGCTGAACAGCCGGGACGGCGGGAGCGGACGCGGCTGGGGCCGCTGCGGGGTGAGCACCGTTGTCGTCCAGCGCCTTTTTCACTTCAGGGGGCATGTAGTTCTCGTCGTGTTTGGCCAGCACCTCGGTGGCGGCCAGCACGCCGTTGGGGCCCAGCTGGCCTTGCGCAATGGCGCCTTTGCCTTCGGCAAACAGGTCGGGCAGCACGCCGGTGTAAGCCACCGGCACGGTGTGCCGGGCATCGGCCAGCACGAACTGCACCGCCGCGCCGTTGCGTTGGAACGAACCCGGCTGCACCAGCCCGCCGATGCGCAGCAGCGTTTTGCCCTGGGCCTCGCCCGCCGCCACCTGCCCGGGCGTGAGGAAAAACGCCATGTTGCTGCGCAAGGCCCGCGTCACCAGATACACGCCACCTGCTGCTGCCAACAGGACGGTCAGCACGATCCACATCCGCCGTTGACGGGGCTTCATGCTTCCACCTTCATAGCAATATTTTCTTTTACTTCAATCGATAAAGGCCATTTTTCTTTTGAAAATGACTCCAACATCAACGCCTGCTGACGCTGCCAGCGCCGGGCCTGCCCGGCCAGCATCGCCTGCTCGGCCACCAAAGCCACCACACACGCGGCCACCGAGCCCCACACGTACGCCCCGTGCTTGCCCATGGCAAAAAAGGCACCCACATCCGGCCACCACGGCAGGAACCAGTCAGTCAGCATGGGCGCCCCCGGTCATCGTGTCGTTGGTCATGTGGTCTGCGGTGTCGTCCGCCCATTCGCCCAGCCATTGGGTCTGCGCCTCGCGTTCCTGCAGCAGCAGGCCGAAGCGGCGCAGCGCCGTGCTGGCGGTGTAGGCCCAGGCGGCCAGCAACATCAGCAGCAGGGCCGCCAGCATGGGCGCAGCCATGGAGGCGCCTTCGGGCCGGATGGTGGCCCCTTGGTGCAGCGTGTTCCACCACCGTACCGAGAAATAGATGACCGGCAGGTTCACCACGCTCAGCAGGCACAGCAGCGCGCAGCCCTTGTCGGCGCGGGTGGGCGAGTCGTAGGCGTGCTGCAGGAACAGGTAACCGATGTACAAAAACAGCAGCAGCAGCGACGAGGTCAGCCGCGCATCCCACACCCACCAGGTGCCCCACATGGGCTGGCCCCACAGCGCACCGGTCACCAGGCTCAGCAGCGCAAAGGCAGCCCCAGTGGGTGCCAGCGCATGCGCCATGAGGTGCGACACCTTGGTGCGCCAGATCAGCCCGGTGGCGTGCCACGCCGCCATGAGCGCGTAAGTGAACATGGCCATCCACGACGCGGGCACATGCAGGTAGATGATGCGGTAGCCCTCGCCCTGCACCGCATCGGCAGGCGTGCTCACCAAGGCCAGCCACAGGCCCGGCAGCAGCAAGGCCACGGCCAGCCCCATCAACGGCCCGGCCAGCCGCTGCGCCAGCGCCAGCGCGCGCGCCGGGCTGGCAAACCAGAACACATAACGTTGCCAATGGGTCATGTCATCCATCCACCGCAGCACCAATGGCCAGTCCACCCACCCAGGGGCAGACGATGCCTGAAAACAAACCCATGGCCCCCAGCAACGCCAGCTCGGCCTGGGCAGAGCCGCCCCGCTCGACGGCCTGCACGGCCAGCGAGCTGAACACCAGCGTCGGCACCGACAGCGGCAGCACCAGCAGCACCGCCAGCATGGTGCCGCCGCGCGTCCCGGCGCTGAGCGCCGCGGCCACGCACGACAGCATCACCAGCACCGCCGTGCCCAGCGCCAGCGTTTGCAGCAAAGTGACGATGGCCGCACCGCTCAGGTTGAACTGCACCGCCACCACCGGGGCCACCAGCGCCACCGGGCACAGCACCAGCACCCATTGCACGGCCATGCGCGTGGCCATCAGCAGCCCCAGGGGCACACCGCTCAGCAGCCACTGGTCCAGCCAGCCGCTGTGCAGGTCATCTTGAAACAACCGTGCCGTGGCCAGCAGCACCGACAGCACCACGCTGACCCACAGCACCCCGGGGCCGATCTGGCGCAGCAACACCGGATTGGCCTCCAGCGACAACGGGAACAGGCTGCTCACAATCAGGAAGAACACCGCGTACAGCGCCAGGTCGCCGGGGCGCTGCCACGCAGCCATCCACTCGCGCACGGCCAGGCCGCGCACGGCGGGCCACCAAGGGCGGTCGCTTGCGTTCAACGGCTTGTTCACGCGGCGGCCCTGAGATCTGGCGCATGGGCAGGTACACCATCAGGCACCTCCACGGCCCCGCCATTCGACAGCGCCAGCACGCTGTGCCGGGGAAACGCTGCTGGCCCGCGTTGGTGCGAGGTGTAGACCATGCACCCACCGCGTTGCAGGTGCTGGTTGCACAGTTCGGCCAGCCACAGCGTGGCCTGGTGGTCCAGCGCGTCCAGCGGTTCGTCCAGCAGCCACACCCGACGCTCGGCCAGCGGCAACACGCACAGCGCCACCTTGCGTCGCTGCCCGGCCGACAACAGGCGCACCGCGCGCCCGGTGGGCACGGCGGCTGCGGCCAAGGCCGCCGCACAGCGCTCGCGCGGCACGGGCTCGCGCGCCACCAGAGCCAGCCAGAGGCTGAGGTTGGTCAGGGCATCCAGGTCGGGGGACAAAGGCAGCTCGTGCCCGATCAGCAGCACTTCGGCGGGTGTGCGGTCAATGACACCTGCCACCGGCGTGTGCAGCCCGGCCAGGGCCTTCAAAAAGGTGGACTTGCCGCACCCGTTCGCACCCGTTACATGCAGGGCCTGGCCGGCCACGGCCTCGCCCGTCAGCGGGCCCCACAGGCGGGCGTGGTTGCGGGCACCCACGATGCGCCGCCAGGCCAGGCGGGCAACGCGTGTCGGCAACTCGGAAGACTCAGTGACCACAGACGCCCCAGAACATGGCGCAAATTCTCCCATGTGCCACCGGCTGCAACGGGTCTCAAACCATGGCCCCCTCCCTTTGGATGGCCCGGATAGCTCTTCAGAACCCCCCTTGCCGCACGCCTTGCCACCTAGACTCAAGCCGCTTGGCACCGCTCCGGCCTGAAGGGGCAGTGCCGGCCCCCACCTCCTCACCGACCCACAAGGATCCACCATGAAACGGATGCGCAACCTGGACATCAGATGTCGGTTGGCCATTCCGTTTTTCCTGCGCACAGCCGTCGCGGACCGGCATTGGGGAGCCAATTGAACGCCGCACCGCCAACCGCCCCTGGCCGCTCATCCAGGACGGCCCGCGCACACGCGCAAGGCACCCGCAGTTGGTCGCCTCGGCAGTTGTTGCAAGCGCCGCATCGGTTGGCGTTTTTCATGGCCATGGTGGTGTTGGTGGCCAGTGGCTTGTGGTGGTGGCTGGTTCTGCTTGGCCGCCAGCCGTGGGGGCCTTCGGTGCCACTGGCCCTACCGCCCACCATCGCCCATGCGGCGGTGATGAGCCTTGGTTTTTTCCCTGTGTTTTTCGCAGGCTTCCTGTTCACGGCCGGGCCCAAATGGCTGGGCGTGACAGAGCCCGGCGCGCCAAGTTTGCGGCTGCCCTTGGGGTTGCAAGGCGTCGGCTGGTGGATGTGGCTGGCGGGCGCCGCCTGGCTGGAAGGCCTGGCCTGGGCCGGGCTGGCACTGGCCGCCTTGGGCCTGCTGGTCATGTACGCGCAGTTCTGGCAACTGGTGCACCGCAGCCCTGCCTCCGACCGTTTGCACGCCCAGGTGGCTGCCGCAGCAGGGGGAGTGGGCGTGGCGGCCCTGCTGGGCACGCTGGTGGCGTTGTGGCTGGGGCGGGTGGAATGGGCACTGCCGCTCATCCGCACCGGTTTGTGGGGCTGCGTGGTGGTGACATTTCTGGTGGTGGCACACCGCATGTTGCCGTTTTTCACAGCCAGCGCATTGCCCACAGTGGCACCCTGGCGGCCCCGGTGGGTGCTGTGGTTTTTGCTGGGCATTGCGGCCATGGAGGCACTGGCCACCTGGGCGCCCTTGCTGCTGGTGCCAGAGCCCGGGCAAGGCATGCGCACACCGCGCGCCTGGATGCTGGCCTTGGGCCTGACCGAACTGGCCGCTGGCAGCCTGGTGCTGTGGCTGGCGCTGACCTGGGGCCTGGTGCAAAGCTTCAAGGTGCGGCTGCTGGCCATGCTGCATGTGGGGTTTGCGTGGTTTGGCGTGGCGCTGCTGCTGTCGGGCGCATCGCAACTGCTGGGGCTGCGCCAGGGCGTGCCCTTGCTGGGCTTGGGGGCGCTGCATGCGCTGACCATGGGTTTTCTGGGCTCGGTGCTGCTGGCCATGGTCACCCGGGTGTCGTCCGGCCACAGCGGGCGCTCACTGGTGGCAGACCCCATCGTCTGGGCGCTGTTCTGGTTGCTGCAAGCAGCCACCGTGCTGCGCATCGCCTCGGCACTGGAACACACCACGGGTTGGCTCACGCTGGCCGCCGCCACCGGCTGGCTGGTGGTCATGCTGCTGTGGGGAACCCGACTGGCCGTTTGGTACGGCAAACCCCGATCAGACGGTCAACCTGGCTGACACCCGCTCCCATCCACCTCTTTGCCCCGGCTTGTTCAAGCGCCATGTCACCCTCCACCCCCACGGCCGAATGGCCCGAAACCGCGCAGCAACTCCTGTCGGCCCGGCGTACCACCCTGCCCAAGCGGCTGGGCGCCCCTGGCCCCGATGCCGCGCAGTTGCACCAGTTGTTTGCCGCCGCAGCCACCGCCCCCGACCACGACCAGCAACTGCCCTGGCGCTTTGTGCACATTGCCGAACACCATCGCCCCAAGCTAGCCGATGTGTTTGGCCAAGCCTTGCGGGACCGCGACCCGCAAGCCACGCCTGACCAAGTGGCCCAGGCCCGCGAAAAGGCCTTCCGCGCTCCGTTGCTGCTGTTGCTGGTGGTCAACGCCGACCAAGGTGACACCTCCATTGACCTGAACGAACGCATGCTGTCGGCCGGTGCGGCGGTGCAAAGCCTGTTGCTGATGGCCACCGCTCAGGGCTTTGGCTCGGCACTCACCAGCGGCAAGGCGCTCAAGGCCAAGTCGTTCCGCGACAGCTTCGGTCTGCAAAGCGGCGACGTGGCACCCTGCTTCATCAGCATTGGCACGGTGTTGCAAACCAAGCCCGGCAAAGCCAGGCCGGAGCCCGCTTCATTCGTCAGCACCTGGGGAGCGTGAGCCACCCGGCGCAGGTACGCCGGCACCTGCCACTCGGGCACCGCCCGCTGCACCGTGGGGCGAGCATCCTGCCAGCCATGGGGCGCAGAAAGGGTTTGGCCCCCCGTGTCACCCCTCTTGCCCGCCACACCCCACGCATTCAGCCACTGTCGAATCATGTGCGTCTCCTGGTTTCAACCCCCCAGCCGGGGGCGTACACCAGAAGGTAAAGTGCTTGCGCATCAAAAACCGATACGCAAATTCACCTCCCCCACCCTTCCCAACCGCACTGCACCACATGGCCGACATCGACCGCCTGTACCGCTACAAAAGCCTGCTGACCAGCCGCCATGCCGTGCCCACTGACGAGCTGATGGCCCGGCTGAACATTTCCATCGCCACCCTCAAGCGCGACATGGCGCAACTGCGCGAGCGGCTCAACATCCCAGTGGTGTACGACCGGCTGCTGGGCGGCTACCGACTGGAGGCGGGACACACCGCCAAGGAGCTGCCCGGCCTGTGGCTCAGCCCCGACGAACTGGTGGCCCTGGCCACCTTGCAGCATGTGCTGAGCGGCTTTGCCCCTGGCGTGCTGGCCGACAAGCTGCTGCCCCTGCGCAACCGGCTCGCCCACTTGCTGCACGACGTGGAGCTGGACAGCGTGCACCTGGCCGAACGCATCCGCCTGGTGCAGGCCGGGCAACGCAAGCTGCCACCTGCTTCTTTTGAGGCGGCCGCCACCGCCACACTGGGGAGGCTGCAACTGGCCATCACCCACCTCAACCGCGAAACCGGGCATACCGCCGAGCGGGTGGTGTCACCCCAGCAACTGGTGCACTACCGCGACAACTGGTACCTGGATGCATGGTGCCACCTGCGCAATGGCTTTCGGAGTTTTGCGGTGGACGCCATCTCCAGCGCCCGGGTGCTGGCCGATGCACCGTAAGCGGTCAACCAACTACGTCTTCCCACAGAGTGCTTGAGAGGGGAAGCTACGCGTCCATGTAGAACAAGGTGGACACGTATGTCAGAGATCGACACAGAGGTGGTTCGCAGCCTGGTCAAGGGTCGCAAGAGCGATGGGCGGGCCGTGTACGACCCGCAGGCCAAGGCCGAGGTGGTGCTGGCTTGCATGAAACCGGGCGTTTCGGTGGCGCGCATGGCGCTGCAATGCGGCATCAACGCCAACTTGCTGCGCCGCTGGATCACTCAGAGCATGGGTGCGGACATGAAGGCGAATCGGGCCAACCTGCCGACCGTGGTCATGGCCGCCACGGATACTTTTGTTCCGCTGCGGCTTGCAGCTCCTGCGTAAGCGGTCAACCAACTACGTCTTCCCACAGAGTGCTTGAGAGGGGAAGCTACGCGTCCATGTAGAACAAGGTGGACACGTATGTCAGAGATCGACACAGAGGTGGTTCGCAGCCTGGTCAAGGG
>Ga0228698_1000298_pt1 | contig 42010 bp, 56 predicted proteins | sample McNCre117_Aug_MG_FD_178015 | JGI IMG/M metagenome (GOLD analysis project Ga0228698, IMG submission 178015) | Freshwater microbial communities from McNutts Creek, Athens, Georgia, United States - 1-17_Aug_MG | ecosystem: Environmental > Aquatic > Freshwater > Creek | place: USA: Georgia... | reverse complement strand
AAGTGCAGAGAGAACGAGGGCGAGGTTGGTCAGAGTAAGCATGTGGCTCCTTGCGTGGCTGAGTGTTTGATTCCTAGAGAAGTGAGCATAGAAGAGAGAGCTTTATAGGGATCGAGGATTGCCTCCTCGTTCGTGCACCGCGCAACACGCCACCCCAGGCGGTTGAGCTTGGCTGTACGTTCGGCGTCGGCCCGGCGCTTGGCCGGCTGATTGTGGGATTTGTCGTCCACCTCCAGGATGACGCGCAAGGTGGGCAGGGCGAAGTCGGCGAAGGCGCTGATCGACCAGATGGGGTGTTGGGTCCGGTAGGGGATACCCAGCGACGCGATGGCTGGCTCGATGGCCACCTCGGCAGGCGTCTGGTTTGAGTACAAGGCAGCCCAGCGGGCTAGGTGTCGATCGCGCGACCACGCCATTACTTAACTCCGGTGATCCCGAGCAGGCGGCCCCACGTATGGACGAGCGGGGCTGGGTCTAGATAGAGGCGCATAAGGGTGATGCCGCGGCGACGGTCGGAGGGGTGGGGGTCGGCCGGCAACTCTTCACCATCCAACGTGTAGAAGTAGTCGGCCGTCCGGGCGAGGTCCATGCAGTGGTCACTAAATATACATAGCTCCAGAGCGGCCACCTCGTCGGCGGCCATCTCCTCCATCCCGGTAATGGGGAGGTCCAGTTGGCGCACCATCGCGTGCCCCATTTCGTGGGCGGCAGCGAACCGAGCGAGCCAAGGGCTGTACTCTACAAGCTCTCTGCAGACAACAAGGTGCTTCAATTTTGGTTGATAGTATGCATTGACCTGCCCGCACTTCGCAATCTCCCACGTCACTTCCATTCCAGGGAATGTGAGGTCAGCTACGATCTGGGCAATGTCCAGCCTGGACTGGGCGATGGGTTCAGGCTCAGTAATGGCTAGGAGCAGAGTGACGGCGATCACGGCTGGTCCTGGTAGTCGATGCATGTGGCGGCCATCTCCATCCAGCGCTGTGCATCCCGGACCCATAGCCAGACGGCAGCGGCCTCGGATGCGGGGAGGACGACCGTGTCACCTTGGCCGGAAGCCGATAGCGGGGGGAATGGCCCCAGGGGCGGCAGTGGGCACGTTAGGTGGGGCAGGACTACGGGGACCCGCTGGACTTCCGTGCAGCTGGTTAAGCAAATTAGCAGCCCCATTACCAGTAATGCCAGTCGTAGCTTGTACATCATTGTCGCGCTCCTGCAATTGGCGCCTAGCTAGGGCAGCCTCGGCCTGTGTGGCCCGTAGCGCCAGCGCATCCGTTGCTGCCGTCAATTTCGTCTGGGCGTCAAGGGTTGCAGCCAGTTGGCCACTAACAACGCCTAGCCTCCATCTATAGTACAAGGCAGCTAGTGTGCCTACAAGCACAGATACGCTGGCGGCCAGCCACGGGGCCCAGTTCATTTGGTCCGTGCCTTGCGGGAGGTCTTACGGGGTGCCTTACGAGGACGCAGGACCTTGGCCTCTAGGAGGCGGACCCTATGTTCGGTGGCCGCGTGGCGTTTATCCGACTTCGCCGCCATGTCCTTGAGGGAGCGGACAATGGGCCACAGGAGAAGGCCGTTGACGAGCCCGAGGATGCCGGACAGGCCATTCAATTGGTCAAGGTTGGGAATTTCCACGGGGGCTCACAGGTGGGGAGGGACTTGGCGGAACAGACTGAATAGGTTGGTATCGGTTACACCATAGATGGTGTTGTCATTCACGGTCAGCACGGTGGGTACGGGTGCATACCCACTGGTGGGGAAAGGTGCGACAGGTTCCATCGCAAGGGAATCCGGCTGCACAGTCCAGATGTTGCCACCAATGACGATGTAGATAGGGGCACCTGGGGCGAGTGGGTCCTGGTAGGCGGCCTTGGCTCCGAAGAAGGGAGACGGCTCCACCGTTTCATCCAGTTGCAGCGCCTTGACTAATTGGCGCTTGCTGATGTTTTGGACGTACATGAACCCAGATAGCGTGATTCCACACACCAGTTCTCCGGTCTGGCACGTAAATAGGTAGCCAGTATCTTGCATACCGGGCACCACGGTTTGGCGGTCCACCTCGGTGAGCGCTTGGTTGTAGATGACCAGCTGGGCTTCGGACGGCTGACCCACCCCACCATTAAGGTTGCCGCTCAAAACTACACGGCCAATCCCGTCCAGTACCGCCAGCCCGCTTGGGTCCAGGAACTGGAGACCCGTGTTGGTTCCCGCAAATACACCCGTGCCCACGTTGTTGTAGCCGATCGCGCTCCCCACGCCCTCACGCTCCCGTCGGCCAGACGCATAAAGCCGATTGGTCGCCCAGCTATAGGCTAGGTGGTAGTTGTATTTGACGCCGGATGACGTGTAGCTACCGACCAGGACAGGGTTAACCCCCGGCACATAGGCCGCGTTGGGATTAAAGCGTAGTAGGCGCCCATTAGGGTAGCCGCACATGTATAGGTTGCCATCGGGGGTGACCAGCCGTGCCCCCTGTGAGATCTGGGACGTGCCGTTTAGGACGCCGTACCAGGTAAGGGAGTCAGTGGCCGGGCTATAACGGAAGATGCCCGAGTACTGGTCCGTGGTCCCAATGACATCACCGCCGGGGATGGCTGTGATGTTTTCGATGTTGGCCGGGGATTGGTTGGACGTGGTGTAGAGCACCGTCGTCCAGGGGTCGTTGACGGGGTCCGACCCGTTGGGTTGCCACTTGACCTGGGGGACGCCACCGGAGTCGTCGATGTTGGGAGGAAGGACAAGCGGATTGCTGGCTGGCGTGACGCTGCGGGTCGTGAAGGTGAGCGACCCCGGCAGGTAGCCGTTTACGTACTTCTGCGCCAGGACACCATTGATGCACCACCATGAGTCCACGCCGCCCGTCGCGAAGTCGGCGACAATGCCTTCGGGCAAGTAGCGCAGCTTGATAATGCTTGTCGACGGGTTGATGTGCAAGGACGTTTGCACACCCGTGGCGATGTTGAGCGCCACTAGCTCCCAGGGGGACTGGCCCACCACGACGTAGATCCAGCCGTCGAAGGTATCGGCAGCCATGTCGTAGGCATAGGATAGACTGAGTGTATGGGTAGTACCTACATGGCCCACTACTCGCTGAGCTAGGGTGACCGGGTCCGTCTCTACAACGGCAGGGCCTACCACGTAGTGACTAGACTGAGTGCCGCTATAGAGTTTGCCATTCTGGGCAAACACATTGGAGTAGAACACCGCATCCGTTTGGACGTGGAGCCCGCCGATTACCGTAGTGTTGGGGAGGTCCACCACAAACGGCAACTGATGCATGGTCTCATCAGCGGGGTCGTAGTAGGCGAAGTTGTTCTGCGTCTCTGGGAAGAAGATGCGTCCATTGCTGGCGCGCAGCTGGTTCTTGTAGGTGAGCGCCTGGTGGGTGCGGGCCGTAGAGGTACTTGCCAACTTGTCGTTCATCACATCGACGGGAGGTTCCCAGGTGGTGTATGTGCCCGTGTCCAGATTGACAAGTGTCCATTGCGTTGGGTTCGGGTCGTGGAGTACGGCGGCCTGGGTAATGAACCGCCAACCCCCGCCCGCAAGGGGCACAAGGGCAGACGTCCATCCACGCACAGTAAACACAGGGATCCCGTTGTCGCGAACGGAATAGGAGGGTCGGATGATTGCTGCCACGCTTGTGTCCATTACTGGGTTAGTGGTTAATGACTCGCCGGTGTACCAGGAGAAGGCGGACCCCTCGGACCGCATTGCTGCACTAACAATCGTGCTACCGCCAGTTGACGCACCAACCCAGCTGGCCGATGAATCGCCTGTCCATACTGCCGTGCTTGTCGCGGTGGCGAGGCCCAGGAAGCCTGTAGTGGCAACGCCAGTCCCCGCGTAAGCGCCAGCTGCCGTGGTGCCTGCTACGTAGCTAGTAGATGCTGACCCTGACGCCACAGCCACGCCCGTTGCTCCAGCTGATCCAACGTAGGTGGCAGTAGAATCCCCTACGCTAGCCAAGGCACCGGTTGCGGTGGCAGACCCCGCATAGGCAGCCGCTGCCGACCCCGCCGCAACGGCAACCCCGGTAGCAACGGCCGACCCAACGAAGCTTGTAGTTGAGTCGCCTGTGGTAGCGAATGTAGCCGAGACCGTTGAGCCACCCGACGTCGTGCCATCGGTCAGCTTGACGTTATTCGGGTTCGCCTCTCCTGACCGGAGGACGACGTTCGCCATAAGCTACACCGCCACGATACCGGGTAGGGTGCAGCCGGCTAGCGTGCCCGCAGCATTGAACGACACGACGTAGAACGTTCCCGAGTTGGCCGGCAGGGTGAACGAGTAGTTGCCCGACCCGTCGGACGTCGAGGTTGCGACAAGCGAATCGTCGCCTACCCGGAACAGCTTGACGATGCACGACGCCAACGGCGCCCCGGTAGAGTCAACCGACTGGCCAGACACGACGAACTGCGCGGCACCCTTGGGTGTTACGACGATGCTTAGACGACCAGGCGCACGACCCGGCGCACGACCCGGCGGCCTCCGCTGCAGCTGCAACGGGAACGAGGGCACGTTACGTCAGCTCCTCGAGGAGGTACTGATGAACGGTCAGCGATCCGGTCGCCGCGGTCTGCGTGAAAAACACATCCACCGTGTTCAGCGCCGTGTTGTCAAAACCCGTGCCGAGCGCCGGTGCAGCGTTCCATGGCAGCATTGCGACGAGTGAACCCTTTGGCGACGTAGCCGGCGTGCCGAGGATGTCCTCGCAGGACCATTTGCCGACGCCAAACAGCTGAGTCGACGTGCCCGTGCCGACAGCCCGACACGTGAGCAATACCTCGAGCACCCATGGCATTGTGGTGTGGCCGGCCACAGTATCGAGTAGGATGGCCTGGCTGTCCCACGCGACGACAGCGCCAATGCGCAGATCGAACCGCGCGGTGCCCGGCGTCGTGATGACCGTCGAAATGCGACCGTGCATCGTGAGCCGCCACGTCCGGCCGATATACCAATAGTTGTTTGGTAACGTCAGCTTCTCCGGCGTCGGGATACAGGATGCCGCAGCGGCAGCGGTGAGCGTCGGGCCGTCGACTTTACCGACGGCAAGGACCTGGGGAAACGTTTGAACGCCCATGTTTACGACTCCGTGATTGTGCTAGATGTCGGGATGTTAGGAGTGATCCCATTGCCCGTGGTGATAGAGGGAGTGAGGGCCGCTCGATAGAGCACCTCACCCGCGCCGGATGCATCGCGGCCGACAGCAGCAAAGGTACAGACCTCGCCACCGCCCGTGCCGGCCGGGAAGGTAATGGCAGCAAAGGGGGTCACAGTCTGTCCAGTTACGGTCCACCCCGCCGTGGAGCGCGCAACCGCCACGCGGGCATAGCTCGTGTAGGCAGCCTCGGAAGTGGTCTGCGAGCCACCCACGCCAGGGTCGGCAGTGTGCAGACTGACGTACAGATTGCCAGCTGCAGTGCTGCCACGCACGCCCGTTGCGTCACCTAGGTTTGCAATGTTGGTATTGTTAAAGATTAGCTTGAGTAGGTCGTTGATGAAGGTGTTGGCTTTTTGGCCCATAAATCACGTCCAGGGGATAGTGGCGCCAAGGGTTTGCATCTCAGCCTTGACTGCTGCGTCACTCATCTCTGCACTGGCACCCGTGCGCATCCAGGCCAGGCAGATGCCGCCCGTAAAGCTGTTCCCGAGCACGCCGCCGAACCCCTTTTGGCCGTCCGTGGCGCCGGCTGCATAGGTGCCGACCAGCTTCTCCTGCTCGGTGTACACGACGCTGGCGCTATTGGTACGGTCGTATTTGACGTAGATCAGCTGATACCCAGCCACCGCGGTTGGATCCGCTGCAGGTCCAGTTGAAGCTACGTTGACGGTCAGACATTGCATTCGCGGCGTGATCGTCACACGCGCTGACGTCATCTCCGTGGTGTTAATTCCGCCGCCCATGATCATCCGAGTCCCTGCCTCTGCCTTGATATTGACATAGGCGCAGAACATGATGGACGTCGTGGACGGGTTCGGGCCGACTGCAGCTGCAGCCGCGAACCGCTGGGATGCGATCTGGCTAAACCCCCAGCCACCTCGCGACCATCCCGTGGGCGCCGCCTGCTGGTAGATGGGCGTACCCGCGGCAGTCAAGACAAGGCCGCCGATCACGTCGGTAGCATTGCCGGACGCCTCTTGACAGAGCCACAGGCCTGTGGGGGCGACCAAGCCGATGTTGGTCCACTCCGTTGCGGTCAGGGGCGTGAACCTATTGGAGGTGGCATCCCGCGTTGCCGTAGGCCCACCGCCGCTGGCCGCTTCGTCGTCCGTCGCGCTCCCCACCTTAGGCCCATAGATGGATAGGGAGCTACCTGATCGGGTACCAATCACACCGACACGCCCTCCACCTTGGCGTGCAGGATGAGGCTGATCGTGCCACTAGTCCGGGTCACCTTGAACCGGATGTACTCCGCGAACACATTACCCACGTTGATAAAGGTATTGGCGACAACACTAAGGTCCAGGGATGCGATCGAGGCATCTTGCACCCAGTCGGCATCCGACGTCTCGTCCGGGTTGGGTAGGTTGGAGTACCACACCGTCAGCGTACCTACTGGCGTGGTCCCTGCGGCCACCTGCGCGTGGTAGCAGAAGTGGCCCACCCTCTGGGGGCCCTTGATTTTGCGGCTTGTGGTGGCAGTCAGCAGTTCGGGCACCCGTTGGTTAGAGGGGCTGGCTGGGACGAGTGGATCACCACCGAAGATGCGAGTTGGGATGCTATTGAACTGGGACATGTTGAGGACCTCTTGATTTATGACGCGGGGTGACTATGTTGGGAGTGGGACCCAAGGGGCACAGGGTGGCTAGGGTGGCTAGGGGGCTAGTTGCCAGGGGCTCTGCCGCCAATGGCCTGGCTAGGTAGGGGTGGACCGGAGAAGGGTTGGGGGTTGGTGCCACCACTTGAGGTGCTAGGCTGGGACTTCAGCTGGGCATTTGCGACGCTCAATTGGGACCGGGCTTGCTGCCTGGCCACGGCTGCAGGGTCGGCCGTGGGAGTCAGCGGGACGCCCGTGATCAGCTCAATCTGTTTGAGCCGTGCCCGTGGCAAGGACATCAGGGTATCCGGGTCGGCTAGCAGCGTCTCGTTTAGCATGCTGGCCACTTCGGGATGGCAAGCCCTAATTGTATCAACTACGTCCGGGGTGACTACGCCACTTTCAAGTAGGTGTAGCGCATACCCGGCGTCATTGGCACAGCGCTCCTTGAGCTTGAACCGCCGGACCTCGCTCGCCGCTGGGGGCGTAATCCCCCACGCCTGCATTAGGTAGTGGGGCGCTGAGATGGACAGGTACTGTGCCCGCTTGAGTGCGTTGTCGACCACCAACCCGCCAACCTCTGGGTCCGCGTGCATAAGGGACTGGATCCCGGGCGCGCTCATAATGCGTTCACGGGCCGCAGCGGGGTCTGCGGCGATCATGTGCAGCTGCTGGATGCGGGCTGCCACGTCCTTGGTGGGCGGCGTACCGTCGTAACTGTAGGCCTTGTCCTCCGACATGGACGCGATCGTACGGGCAAGGACACGGGCCGATGTCGGGTTGAGCAGCTTGGCCGCCACGTTGACCAGGGCCTTGTGTGCCTTAGCAACCGCACTGGAAAACCCGCCCGCGCCGCCCAAGGCCGATCCGACGATCCAGCCGGGCCCACCCAAAACGGCAGCACCAACCTTGCCACCCGCGCGGGCGGCTAACCGACGGACCAGCAGGTTACGGACCCCATCATGGCTATCCTTACCCACTTTGGCGCCGCGGGCTGCCTCTGCCACGACGCTGGGGACTTGCCGAACAGCCCAGAGTTGGCCGGCCTTTTGGGCTAGTACGGATTCCGCGTCTCCAATTTTGGCGCCTAGACCCTCGGCTACCTCGAGAGCGGACGCGTGGGTCATCTGCTCGCCTGCCACCTTGTGGAGCCGGGCGACGGCATGTTGCGTCTCTGCTGCAACCTTAAACGCGGGATGGTCAGCCTCTGCCGCCCGCATGTACTCAGCCGCCATGGGGTTTGGGGGCCGCGGTACGCCGGCAGCCAGGTAAAACTGGACCTTGGCTGCCTCAAATTTCTTGTCCGCCTTATCAGCAGCTTTGTTGGCCTTTACCTGATCGGCCTTGTACAGCTGCTTAGACGCAGTATCCCGGGCCCTCTCTGCCTCCATGCCGGCTGCATCGGCCTCAGCTAGCCGCGAGGCCAATTCACCCCCGGACCCTTCATGTAGGCCAGGCACGGACTTCGAGCCGTGCATCACAAGGCCCGACCCTTTACCGGCAGCAGACCCCTTTACGTATACAACCTTAACGTCCTTACCCAGCTCAATTGCCGCCCGGAGCCGGTGCCTACCATCAATTACCTCGAGGGACCCGTCGGGTCCGACTGCAATCTGTATAGGATCGCGCTGTCCCCCCTTAATTGCTTGCCTAGCCTTCTCAAGCCGTACGCCACTATCAAACCCTGCCTCTGGCTCGGAGTAGCCGCGCCTTGCAATGCTCTCTGCACTTACCGTGTGTACCTTCATTTCACTGGTGATTGCGTCACCCGATCTGGGTATACCCGCTTTCTTTCCAGCAGACGTCTGCTCCGGGCTTAGCGCCTCCAGGTACTCAGGCCGGCTTCTGATAATATCCAGCTCACTGCGTGGTAGCTGGTAGTGGGGGTCGACGTCCTGGGCCGCGCCAGCTTCCGCCGCGCCAGCCCCATCCGTGCCAGCTTCCGCATGTGCTTCCCCGCGCCAGTGCTCCGGGATACCCGGTAAGCGCACCGTGTCCGCCAGGCGCATGTCTGGCATGGTAGGTGCCAGAGCGGGATCTTGCACGCCACCACCGGCGGGGGCCGGCTCCTTAGCAACTGGCTTCCTGCCCGAATTGGTAGCGTCGCTTACACTGCCCTCTGGCGGCAATGGTTCGGTCTTTGACCCAACAACGGCGCCGTCAGGTACCTTTTTACCGCCACCCATCTCCCCCAGCATACCGGCATCGTGCAGCCATTCTGGGTTTGGGATCTCGCCACGTTCAATGGCGTCCATAACACGATTGCGAGCGGCTTTAGCTTGCCGATCAGCCCACGCCTTGTTGGGCTGGTCACGATAGGGGGCCTCGGGGGAGCCCACCTTAACGTCAGCTGAAGGGGCCGGTCCGGGGCCATCCACCACACCGGGCGCCCCATTCCAGGTCTGCAACTCCAGTGGATGCGGCCGCATGGCATCACCAAGCGCTGCCACCTTAGCCTGGTAGTCGGACAGGAGCTTGCGTGCCTTGAGGTGGTCCTTGGGCGATGCGTCAGCGCTCAGCGCTTCATGGAGGTCAATCTTCTGGAGGGCATCCTGGGCCTTCTTGGCGTCCTGGAGCGCCGCGGCCCGCGCGCTGTTTAGGTCCTTGCTAATCGGAGGTAGGTGTCCGTCAGCATCCAAGACCTGGTACTTATCCAGCCTCTGCCCGTACTCTTCGACAGCACGGTAGTGGACATCTAGCGCGTCGTCGAACGCGGCACGTGCCTCCTTTGACGCATCGCTTCCTAGGTCGTGGATGCCCTGGCGCTCCATCGCCCGTGCACTTGCCCCGGCAGCCTTGCCCAGTAGCTTGGCCGCAACCGGGAGTGCGCCACCCAGGATGAGGTCGGTACCGAGGGTATCCGTGGCATGGCTAGCAGCGAAGGGCTTGTCACTCGTTAGACTGCTGATCGCGGAGCTGGTTAGCTCGGACCCGGCAACGACGCCAGCATTGGTGAGCGCGCCACTGGCAGCAACGGTTAGCAGTTCTGCTTTTGACCCGGCTCGGGCTGCTGGGATAGCTGCTTCGGCTGCCCGTGCGAGGGCCCGCTCTGCATGTGTAAGGGGGAGCGCCTTGGCGGCTGCCCCGAGGCCCACCTTCTCAAGGGCACCCGGTAGGAAGTAGCCGAGGGCCTGACCAGCAACCGCACCCGATGTGTTGACGTCATCCTCAATGGCCGCATCCACGCTATTGTCGGTAACCGCCCCAAAGCTGGCTACGTGCGTCAGGTTGCGGAGGAATGTCCGCCCCCACCCGCTGGCATTGTCTAGCCGGTCACGACGGTCCTGCCTAGAGTGGGCAGCATAGTCGCGCTCCCCCTTGGTTTGCGTAGTGCCACCGCCGAGCTTGAGAGGGGCAATCCCTGCCGGCTGGGACGTGACAGCACCCCGGTAGTTCAGGCTTGCATTGCCCTGTCCAGGGATCGGGGCGTAATTGCCACTCTTAAGCGCAGCGTCATACTGGCTTGCCGCAATGTTGACGGGGGCCTTAAGTGACGTGTCCCACACCAATACCGTGGGATCCGTATCACTACCCACAGATGGGTCGCCTGCAACAGGTGCAGGGGGTCCAATTGCGTTAAGTAGTGCCGCCGATTTGTCTACATTATCTGGCATAGGAACCTATGGTGCTGCTTGGAATCCCGCTCGATGCCCGGTGGCCACTCCATCATCCACTATGACCGGCTTAGATGGCGCTGCTGGTCTTTGTGGCAATTGGCTCGGCTTCGTTATGGGCTCGTTGGCTCCCTGCAGGCGGTCGATTGCATCGCGGACCTCGCGGACAATGGCTGACTGCTCACCTGCCGGCACGTTCATCGCCCCCTGGACCTTGTCGAGGATTTCCCCCGTGCTTGGTGGCCCATCATGGGACAACTTCATGTCTAGCAGGGCCTTGGCCGCGATTGATTTGACGATGTCTGCTCTGGTCTCCTCCGACTTTAGTTTGGCCGTGGCGATCTCCACCTCGAGGTGCTGGATAGCCCGAGTCTTGGATTCGGGGGTCAAGTCCCCGGCCGCCTCGAGGGCGCGTAGAACGTCCCGACGCATACCTGGCTCCGCGGCGGCAATTCCCTTTACCGTTAGGATCTTGCCTTGCTCGGGGTGGGCCATGTCGGTGGTGCCATAGAGGCCCATCACCTTGTCATTGATGACAGAGTCGGCAGCGGTCTGGCGGATCGGCTCACCGGCCTGGTTGAAGCCGCGCCGGGCATCTGTTGCGTTCATTGGCAGGGGGTCAACCCCTGGCACCGCGCCACCATGGATCCCTACAAATCCATCAGCATCCAGCGGATCAGGCAGCTTTGCAGTGCGCGGGGGTGGACGGAAATTTAGCTCCCCACCATTTAGCTTCAGATTGTACCGTTGCTTTAGCGCGGCCTCGGCGTCGGTCTGTTGACTCGCCATCTTCCGCTTGAGGAGGGATAGGTCGGCGGTAAAGTTGCCCCTACCCAGCTCTCCCAATATGTCAGACACACTGCCTAGTCCGCCAAATCCAGCTACGCCGATGGTAGCGAGGTGATTCTTGACCTCCTCCTTGGTGAATGCCTTACCCGACGCGTCCTTGATTTGGGGCATAATGTAATCGAGGATGGCGCCCCTAAGCTCTGGGTCTCTACCAAGCACTGCACTCCACTTCGTCACCTTGTCAACACGGGCAAGGATGCGAGCAGCGGCATCGGATTGCCGCGACATGGTGTCTAAGTCGGCCCCGATCTTTAGGCGTGTCTCCTTGTCGGCGACAACTGCAGGGTGAAGGTTGCCATTCCTATCGCGGATAGAGAGGCCAGTGGCTTGTGGGTCGATCTCTACTTCGTCAATCGCCTTCTTGGCCGCGTACTCCTGGGCACCCAGCCCGAGGCGTTCCCGAGCCATCCGATCTTCTTGCTCGAAGGTACGCTGCTGCATTGCGTCGGAGTGGCCAAACTCACGCGACTGCTTCTTGAGATCGAAGGCTTGGTCGACCTTTTTGACCTCCTTAGCCGTGGCGACCTCTGTCATCTTAGCCACGGTGTCCATGGCTTTTGTCGCAAACTCCGCATGGAGCGTAGCAGCCGCTGCTTTGGCATCCAAAGGTCCGGGTGCGTCTGCCTTGGCCTTTGCATAGGCGGCAAGGCTAAGCTGGCGCTGGAGGACCATTCGGTAGCGAGCCTCTACATTGCTCTCCTCGTACTGGTTCTCCTCGCGCTGCTGGGCAACCCCGAACTTCGCACGGTCAATTTGGATCGACTGTTGCTTGAGTTGCTGGTCAACGTCATTGTTGAGTTCACGCTCTAGCATGGCCAGGGCCTGGTTTGTGGCACCCGGGTTCCGCATGTTTCCAATTGCCTGGAGCGCAACCGCCATGCCCCACATAACGCGTCGGAGCCCCCCACCCTCGCCCGAAAAATAGTGGGCTGGGTCGGGCTTGGCGGCAACGGCCGCGTCGTATTGCTTGACCTGCTCGGCCGTCTTTTGCTGTGCCAACGTGTGTGCGACAATTACAGCTTTCTCGTGCTCGGCGTCGATCTTCGCGCGCTCCTCTACATCCGCCTGCATCGCCGCCATCTCCCTGTCGTTCTTGGACAGGGCTGCGGCCTCTGCTAACCGACGGGCGTTCTCCTTGGCGTTCTCAGCGCTAGCCGCAATCAGGTCTTGATTGTGCTTGGCCTCTTCCTCAGTCTTAGGGATAGGCAGGTCGGCCAGCGACAGCTCAGGGAGTAAAACTGGCGTGCGGTCGGGGAACCCGTCCTTGCCCATTGGAGGTGTAGGCGCAGCGGGGGCAACAGGCGCGGCACCTGGAGGGGGAGCAGGTGGTGCGGGGGATGCAGAGGGAGGAGGAAGAGACCCGGAAGCTTGTTGAGAAGTGGGCGCCCCTTGCGCTCCGGGTTCCGCGAGCCCCCTCCCAGGGGGTGGCCCGAAGTGGCCGTCAACAATGCCCGTGGACGCGCCCCCCGTGGCTGGATTGAAGTTGCCCCATCCGCCCATTGGGTCATAGAGCTGCCCGGTGCTGTCGCTGTAGAACCCACTGGGGCCAGGCACGACGGGTGCCAGGCCAGGGTCGGACCCTGTGCCAGGATCGGGCTCGCCTGCAGGGTTAAACAGCGGGATGTGGCCACTAAGCGCCGCCAGCGCGGCTAGGGCTTGCTGCTTGGTGTCGTCGGGGGCGACGGGCGGTGCTTGTGGGTCAAGGGGGCCCATGCCGGTGTCGAGCGGGCCTGGCATCAGACACCCGGCCCTAGGGCGCTAGCGCGTTGATTGCGCAAGGCCTCCGCCCGTGCATGGGACTCATCAATCCTTGCCTGGGATTCCGCGTCGGCACGTGCCGCGTCCTGCTGCCCCCTACTAATCATCGCAGCACCCTGCAGGCCCTGACCGAACACAGACATGCCTTGCTGGAAGTCGGTGGGTCGGCTCAGCGCTGCATTGCGCATCTGTAGGTTTATTGAATCCCGCTGGAACTGGCTCCCGCTTGCTGCCTGGATGGCCGCCAGCAGTTGTTGTTGTTGGGCCATGCGCTCACGGGTTGCTGCCATGGCGGACCCCGCGGCTAGGCCTTGACCTGCTTGCCCCATGCCCATTTGGGCCTGGCGAGCAGCACCCGCGCCACGCCCGTGGCTCATCATCAGCATGTTGTTGATGGCTTGCTGATTGGCTTGGTTGTACTGCTGGGCAGCCAGCGAGGGCCCATTGTTAGAGCGCAGCTGGGCAATCAGATCGTTATAGTACTTTGCGTAGGGATCGGCCTGCAATTGGGGGGTGTCATCACCACCCCCAATGCCCAGAGCAGACAGTGCACTTGCGCCCAGCCCCAAGGCCCCGCCCACCCCCGCGCCAACAAGGGTGCCAACACCTGGCACCATCGTGCCCATAGTGGCTCCCAGGGCCGCGCCGCTACCTACATTACCCCAGGTACCCATAAATGCCTCCAATCATGCTGTTCTCCACTTTGCAGGGGCACGTCCGGTGCCGGGTTTGACTTGTAGCTCTAGTGCAGTCCACACAGCATTGGCGCTACCCGTGGCGTATACAGACAGCGACGAGCACTTTTGTTGTGCGAGCATAATCTCTGGCGCATATCTAGTTGTAGGCCAGGTGGTGACTGTAGGGGGTGCAACCGTGATCACGCCCGTAGTCAGCGTGTTTACGGAGTCGTAGGTCAACTCCATCGTCATCGTATGAGTGAGGGCCGGGTCAATCGATCCCAAGAGCTTCACCGAGCGAACCCGACCCCACCCCAGGCCGTCCGCGCCATTTGCCGGGATCTCATTTGACCTAAACGACATGTTGTAGGCGACCGTGGCCGCCCCGATGTCAGTGCCGCGGGTACCACTAAACTTGAGTGGCTCCGCGCTACAGGCCCAGAGCACCCCAGACACGCCGCCGATACACAACGGGGTCGTGTCGACTGCCGTGGGGTACGACCACTTGGACCAGGTGTCAGTCCGCAGGTCCCACACCAAGATGCCACTGGTCAGGTTCACTGCGACCAACTCACGTTCGCGTACGTACGTGACAATGGGGGCCGTGATTACGTTAGAGGCCACCTCATCGACTAGACGGGAGCTGACCTGGACCGCAGGGCCCTGCCCTGTCAAGATCCACAGGCCACCAACGTTGCCGTCGGTGTTGGCTGGGAGGTTAGCCCAGAATACCACACCTTTGGACGTTTGCACGACACTTGCAGGTCCGGCGCACCCCACCTCGGCCATCTTTACCGGCTCCAGAAAGTCGGGCCCATTGCCCGCATCATCGGGGCCCTCGCCCGCCGTGACGTAAACAGCCCGTTCACACAGGATTACGACCTTGTCTTCTAGCGTAGACAGGGCCACTACCCGGCCGTGCGACTGAGGTGGCGTAACTGTAAGCGGGCCTACATCCGACCATGCAGGGGCGTTACCGGGGGTAAGCAGCTTGCTGGCATAGACAAGTAACCCGTCAGACGTCCATACCCTGCGCCCAACGACAGCTAGACCACCACCACCGCCCACAGGTGTGGAGATAAACCCACCACCGTCCGTGTATAGGGTGGGGGACGCGGTGTTGGCAGCAGCGGCAGTAAACGTAAATGTGGGCCCGGTGCCAACAAGGTAGTGCGCGGCTTCGTTATCTGGGTTCTTGTCCGTGGCATACCACTCCGTAATAACCGTTAGCCCAGTCATGAAGGTGGTCCCGCCGGGTCCCAGGTTACCAAGTAGGGGAGGAGGCGCCGCACAGGAGAAGGTGGCTGTGTCTCCCGTGTTTAGCCCAGTTATTGTATGGGCCGGGGAGGGGGCCGACCGATGGGTATTCCCGTTCTCATCCGTATACTTCCAGACGGTCATTAGGGTGTAGGAGTCGCTAGACCCCGACGCGCCCGTGTGGGACGCATAACGGATAACCGGATAGCCAAGGAAGGTGGCCGGGCGGCAGGTACCCCCGGAAATGGTCGAGATAGCTGACCCGGCCATAAACGTGGCGTCCCCCACCGACACCACTTGACAAGGGCCAAGCGTGCACACATTCATAGCCATAGAGCCCCCGTCGCCTACAACAGATACTAGGGGGGATTTGTTTGCATCCGTAGCAAAGACCGTGTAAAGCGTTGTCTGGGGCGGAGCCGCGGAGATGTCATTGCAATCAAGCGTGGGGAACGCCCAGGTGTTTGCGGATAGACGTACTGCTGCCGACGGAAAAGGCGGGGGATATGTGCCGTCAATTGGGCCCTGCGCAACGATCGGAGGTGTAATGGTAGTACCAACCGCCGACGGAGATCCGGTGCTTAGAACAACGTTCCCATAGCCTAGCCATTGGTCAGTAAGATCTAGTGTGACCCATGTACCTAGTGTGTTGCCGACTGTGTTTGCATAGACCACGCCGGGGCTATAGGAGATCGTCATCAATACCCGGCCACCGGTTGCCCCTGTGGAGCTGATCGGCTGGTGGACAATACGAATGTCAGGGTTGCCACCCGCATTGACGCCAAATGCCGCCCCCGTAGAGAACATGGGGGCATACCGCGTGGACGGCATGATGAAGGCCACCTGGGATGTGGCAGTGGTCACTGTACGGGTATAGATAAAGAAGCCCTGACCGACAGCATAGGCAGCCGTATCCGCGGTGGTATACGCGATCCAGCAGTTGCCGGGTGCCACCTTGCTCTCTGCTGCTCCACACACAACAGTCGATGGAACATAGGTAGTTAGGTGGATGGCGACTGCCGTTGTTACCAGGGTGGTCGCGTTGTATACGTCACTGTGCACCCCCGTGGACGTCCCCGCCACAACGACTAACCGGTCCTTATTGTCGTTGTTACAGCACCATACGGACGTCACATTCCCGCCAGGGGTATAGGTACCTGTAGTTAGGACAGTTCCCGTCGTGTCGACCCGGAGTACTGTGATGCGGGTGGATGGGATGGCGGAGGTATCAATGTAGGCAACCCAGAAGTTCGTGGCACCATAGTCGGAGCACACAACAGGAATCGCGCCGGCAACGCTGCCAGGGTCGCGACCGTTAGTGGCCAGCGTGACCTTGGTAAGCACGTCTCCGGTCCGAAGAACCATGACTACATTGGTGGACCCCGGAGCCACATAAACGAGGGCAGTGACGGCGCCACAGCGCGCGCTATTACCCTGAGCAGGGTCGACGCTAACGCTGGATGACAGCTGGTCTCTAAACCCAGAGCTGTCTAGCAGCACTGCAGTCTGTTTGGTGTTGTTGTCTAATAGATTGGCTGGCCCGAAGTTGTCAGCACATCCCACAAAGTCTGCATTGGTCACGAGTCGGCTAGACCCTGACCTTCCCCGATCCCATGAGTACGTGGAGGTCGAACGCAGAACGGACGTAGACCCAAAGGCGCCACGGTCAGCCCAATGAGTCTGGTCGTAAGTGAAGGCACGCCCCGCCGTAAGCAGGAGGGGCCGCTCCCCCAGGCGATCCCGATACCTAGACAAGGTAGTGGGTGCGTAGCCGGTGGACGCAAGGGTAACGGGGGAGGCGACCCCAGAGAGGATGCCACCCTGCGTATTGAGGGTCTGCATGGCAAACCCCGTTGTACGCACCACCCCGGGCCGGCCGCGGAGTGACCCCTTAACCCCGAAGTCCACATTGTCCATTTGCTGGAAGCCAATGGCATCCATGGACGCCACGGCCATGTCGCCCGACTCATCAAGCCCAGACGCGAGCGGGATCGTTAGTGGCTTCCAACCTTGCATGGGACCTCAGATGAAAAGGAACCGGACACTGCATACAGCGGAGGAGTTGACCTCCCACTTGCCGGTGGCCCGATTCAGCCCAATGTCGTAGATGTTGCTGACAGCCGACTGGAACGCGGTAATCCTGCCCACGGGGCTCGCCACGGTGGGGGTGATCGCATTCACGCCAACTGCCAGGGTGGTGAGAGGGGTGAGCTTCCCGACCGCCGCATCCCCAAGGCCGAGCGTTGTCCGATTTGTAGCCGGATCGTGCTCCCCAGCTAGGGGTGACAGCTCGAGGAGCGCCTTGCGTACCTGGGTAAAGTTGGCGTCCACGTCCTTGTCTGCGACGGGACCCAGCCGAATCGGTTTCCCTGTAGATGGCATTAGGTGTCAAACGGGTTGTTGCCGACCTGGTAGTCAAACCCGAACTTGAGGTCCGCGCGGCGCACATCCCGGATCTTGGGCGGGTTGCGCATGTCCATCCAGCTAGACCGGCTTAGGACCTGGTCAGCGAGCACCATGTACTCCTTGTCCAGTGCAGCCGCATCCGCCACTTCACCCTCCTTACGGAGCGCCTTGGCAGCTGCCAGCAGCACGATCATCTCATCGGACCCACCAGGGCCATACCACTTGTCGGCGTCATTGGCGAACCCAGGGTGGTCCGCAATGTAGTCGACTCGGTAGGTGCCGCTTGTCGGCTTTGGGAAGAACTCGATGATTAGGCCGGCTGCTGGGTTAATGCGGACTTCATAGTAGCTAGATGGGTTCGAGGAGTTGGTGCTGCGTAGGGCAGCCAAATCGCTCTGCTCAACTCGCTGCATAAGCTGGAGATTGCCACCCACATTGGCGTAGACAGCCTGGACAAGGCCCGTACCGGCCACGACTGTGTAGGTCTGTGCGCCGTTTGCCGAAATGTTGATAGTGGTAAAGTCGACTGGCCAACCCGCCCCAATGAGTGCGTACCACACCGTCATGGCACACTCGTCTAGCAGGTAGTTAAACTGCGTGTCGTCGGGGTACTGCCCAAGGTCCTGGTCCGCTCGTATGCGGGCCCGGGTACGCAAGACAGCGCGGGTTGGGTTGGCCATGGGTTATTCCTTGCTCAGCTCAACGAGCGCCTCAAGGGCGTCGTCGCGATCGTCATCAGTGGCGTCAGGCTTGAATAAAGCCTCACGCACGAGCCGGACCGCGTCACGACGGGATGCCTTAACTGGCGTAGTCGACACGCCAGCGGTGGTGATGACGCGACCGGGGGTCACAGCGCCAAGCCCATTCGGTTGGTTTGGAAGATCACCTGGAAGCAAATGGTCTCCGCAGTGACCCCGTTGTTGGCCGCCGCGCCACCAACAGTGGCAGAGGTGATAACAGTAAACTGGATATCACCCTGGGCGGTGCCGGAGGTGGGCTGAGTCAGGGTCTGCACACGGGCAGCCACGGCCGTCCCAAGCGCGCCAGACCCGAATGCCAGCGGGACGACTGACGCGTCAGCCCAGAGCGGGACAACTAGAGCGCTGGCTGCTGAGGAGTTCTTGTAGGTGACCACATAGGTCCCCGCGCCCGTCTTGGACACCGAGATATTGTCGCCGCGTCCCGTGGCCGTAACACCAGCGGGAAAGCTAACGTTGGTCACCGCGCCTGCAGTGTCGATGTCGAAAGACCCCTCGATTTCGAGGCGGTCATAGTTTCCGTAAACAGATTGGCTAGTAGGCATTGTAGTTCCTTGGAAGGGAGCCGATCCGCTCCTTGACCCCCTCGGCATATCACAAGAGGGGGCGAAGGAACGGACCGACCAGGTTAGTAGTCAGTCCTTGCCAGCTACTTAGCTGACAGCGAAGACCCCATTCATACCGGGGGCCAGGCAGACCAGCTGCGCGTAGTAGCGGCAGCGGATCTCGATCTGGTCGAGGCCGGGCCGACGGAGCGCGGACAGACCGTCCGTGGTGACGATCTCGGGGAGGCCCAGGTGCTTGATGCGCCAGGTGCTCATCTCGAGGAGGTAGCCGCGGTCCTCGGGGCAGTCCGGATCCGCGTAGACCGGGATGTGACCCGCCGACGTGGCGATCGAGAAGGTCATGAACCCGTGGGCAGCATTGCCACCTGCACCGTCGTACTCCACCTTGGCGCCGAGGCGCTTGGAGATCTTGGTGAACTGACGGGGGCTAACGATCGCCATATCGGGCGACGCGCCGCGCTCGTGCATGACCTCGGCCAATGCCATGATCGAGTCCTCGGCCGGAGCCGTTGGGTCGTTCAGGCGGTTACCGGCCAGGCGAGTCGGGTACACCGAGCGGTCGACACCCCAGAAGCTGTCACCACCGACAGGCGCCGTGAGCGGGATCCAGGCCGCGAGGCCCCGGACCTTGAGCAGGGTAGCCGACGTCGTATAATCACCGACAGGGGCGATGAAGTCCGTATTGGCAACAACTGGCGAGGTAAACACCAAGTTCAGTGCCGTAACTGCCGTGGTTCCATCCGAGAGGAGTCCGAAGGTGATCGTGCCTGCGTCCTCATCAACCTTTGTGACCATCGGCTTAAACGTGACGCTCGAGTTCTTCGCGACACCAGACGGCGCACCACCGACATTGGCAATGAAGTCACAGACCATGCCCGTGGTAAAGAACTTAGTGTCGGCCCGGTTGGACAGCGTAACCACGTTACCCCCAACGGCCCAGGCACCATCGCCCCTGCCAATGGTGCCATCCCCTGTACGATATAGGGCATGAGCAAGCGAGTTGCCCAGCTGACGAAGGAGGCCGTCAACCTCGAACTTCCGGGCGTTTACAAACGCGCCGCGGTCATTGGCCGCCTTGCGGATCGTCAGTTCATTGATCCACGTGGCCGCGTAGTCGCTTGCCAGAGAGACCAGGAACTTGATGGACTTGGTAGGTCCAATGGGGCTATCCGTCGAGCCAAGAACCTGTGCAATCGTGGCGGACCGGCCAGCAGGGTTGTCGTAGACCACCGGGATTGCCATGTGGTCACCGTACGCATCTCCATCCTTCTGAACCTTGCTCAGAAAGACATGCTTGCGCATCATAATTTCGGCCGGAAGGCCATCAGGGTAGAGTTCCTTAAGTAGTGCGTTCCATTGAACGTCGCCCAAAACAGTAGACATGTTGATTCCTTATTTGGTTTTGAATGCGACGGCCATGGCGCGCTCAAGGCGCTCCGCTTCGGTCATCGCCTTGGCTCGCGGGGCGCCGCCGCCGCCGAGCCCTTGTGTGCTGGTTGGTTCCGCGGACTGTACTCCGCCGGCCCGAGGGGCCATCTGTGCTGGGGGTGCGCCTGCTGCTGCGCTCTTGCGCCGGGACAATCGAGACTTGATTTCAGCCTCGAGAACGCCGGCAACCGCCCTAGGGCTGAGGTCCGCTACCTCACCGCGAGCCGCTGCCGCTTGGGCCAAGTTGTTGGCCGTAGCGAATAGCGACTGGGTATATTCGTCATGGTTCCCGCCGAACCACGCCACAGACTCCGGCACTGCCGTCTCGTCCGCGGAGGTCACAAATCCCTTGAGGGACTCCGTGTATTGGGTAACTTGCTGCTCGTACTGGCGACGCTCGGATGCCGCGGCCTCCTGGGCTCGCCGCTCATCGGCCAGGCGCGACTCACGCGTCGTCTTGGCCTCAAACTGCCGGATGCGCCAATCGGGCGGCGCCTTATCCGGGACAATGTCATAGAGGAATGACTGGCCAATTAGGGCCATCTCCTCCTTCGTCAGCCCATTGGCAGTGGCCCACCCCACTGCGTCCGACACGATGTCCTTACTGGACAGCTTGGCGATCTGGGCCTTGAGCTGGGCGTTCTCATCTGCAATCGTCTTGGCCTGGCTCTCCGCGAGGGCCTTGGCTTGCCGGTCCGCACGCTGGGACGCAATCAGCTCAGCCAGCTTAGTCGGCTTCTCCGGTTCAGGGGCCGGCGCGGGGACAGGTGCCGCTTCAGTGGGGGCCTCGGGGGCTGCCTCTGCAGCTGGTTCCGGGTCAGACGACACGGGGGTGCTGGGGCCGAAGCCGCCAATGAAGTTCAATCCTGCGCCGGGCTGGGCAGGTGCGCCATCTGCGCTAGTAGTGGGCATAGACATTTGTATCAACCTGGTCCTGAGCTAAAGGGGAGTGGCATGCCCTGTTGGGATGCCGTGGATGGGTCACTCGGGACGCCGATGCCCTGCTGGGCCTGGGCGGCGGCCTGAGCGGACTGGGCGACGCGCTGGAGCGCGACGTCAATCCTGTCTAGGAAGTCACTGAGTGCGTCAATAAGGTGCTGGGGCGCGCCCTTGGTAATCGAGAGCAGGCGACCAGCACGGATCGTAGAATCAAGGATGGACAGATCAGCATAGTCATCCACTTCGACGTACTCGCCGGTGAGGATGCGCTGGAGCACCATCTCGGCGTAGGCGATGGGAGCGTTGTCCAGCTCGTCCGACCGCAAGAGGTCAGGGTGACCCATCAACCGGCGACCTTCACCGGCCCGAAGCAGGCCAGTTTGCTGCAACTCAATGGCGGCCTGGATACGGCTCGCAGGGGACAGCGACTCCAGGGAGCTAGCGGCAGCCCGGATGAGGTAGGCGTGCTCCTCTAGGTCGGGCCACTCGATCTGGCGCATCATGTTGCAGTCCGCCCATCGCTGGGTAAGGGTCTTAGACCCCGAGGCAGCGGCGCGCTCGCGGTACAGAGCCGTCATCTTCTCGGCCGTCTCCACTGCAACGGCATGTTCCCAGCGCTGGCTAACAGGGGCGAACCGCTGGCCTTCCTTGTAGCTGTACTCGCGTTGGGCAGGGGCCGACTCGATGCCCGTGGGCAACTGGTTCTGGGCAGATGTCTGGGAGATACCCTCGTCCTCGTACCCCCCAGCTTCCAGGTTATTCAGCCATTGGTAAATTTCGGGAGGGCAGACCGCCTGGGTCTGGAACACAGGCGGCTTACGGGTCATGATGACCGCGCCGATATCATTACTCATCTGCAGCGTGGGTGTGCCACCTGCCGGATCGACCCATGCCTTGGGGGTGGCGAACAGGTCGTGGCAGCGCTGGATCCAGCGGTACATGTAGGTGATGCGGGACTGCCGACCATACTGGCGATAGGCGATCCCGTCTCCGTAGAAGCCGCTGATCGGGGGAGCCCAATGTAGGACAACAAAAGGGTGCCACGGATGCTTCCACGCACCGTCCTTGATGACCGCGCCTTCGACGCACAGCACCCGCCGACCATTGCCACCGTCGGGGTCGACAAAGTAGGCCTCGACAAGGATAATCTTGCCTTTTGGGATCGAGCGGTTGGGCCAGCTGGAGACGCTGCTAGCTGCCCGAATCTTGGATGCCAGTTCGGGGTTCTTGCTGGCATACCGCTTGATTAGCGAATAGGGGCTCACCACGACGCGGTGGTACATGCACGCTGGCATCAGGTTGTCGTGGCACTCATCCTCATCCACCACGAGGTCGTCTGGGAGGACGCGGTCACAGGCCACATGCCAATCGTCGCCAGTCCCGCGCGGGACTAGCTTCCAGGCGCCCGTGCCGAACACTGTGCTGTCGTGGAAGCAGCGGGGGGCGACCTCGTAAATCTTGGAGCGCTCGTATCCGCCTACAAGGAATTGGTCTAGGTCCTTGGCCTGCCGCTGGATATCCCAATCGGCCCCATCAGTGACGATGGTCGCCTTGGGTCGCGAGCGGACGATGAGCGCGGTGGCCGTATCGCAGACCGACCGAATGACAGCCTTCGTCGCCTCAAAGGGGGCACGCACATTGGTACCGGGACCAGACGACCAGGCCATCCCATTTGGAAGATAGCCGGCGTAGATACGGGCGTGGCGCCGGTTGCCTTCGAAGATGGAGGTCTGGCGCTGCTCGATGTCGCGCACCGTCTCGATGATCGTGCGGGCAACCTTGTCGGGCTCGTCCTTGTCGACCTCGTACCAGGGGATGGTGTCGTCGGTCGGGGCTACCCAGTTGCCCATGTGCTTCGTGCCGCCGCCGCTCACTCGTCATCTCCCATGGAGTCGAGCGCCTCGGGGCCCTTCCACTCTTTCCAGCTACCCGGCTCCGGCTCCTCCCCACCGGCCACCAGCGTCATGTCGGGCCCAAGGGTGACGGACAGCTTGGCCATCGTGGTTACCTTGGTGATGGCGTCCACCACCGGGACCTCTAGCCCAAGGGACATCACATTGTGCCGGCGGGCAACGGTCAGGTAGGCGTCGAAGTCTGCGGGGCTCATTAGGACCACCAGTCAGTATCAAGGGTTGCGGGTGCGTTACGTGCCCGAGCGCGCTCCTCCGCCTGGGCCAGTTCCTCGCGGGCGACCTGGGCATACCAATCGGGAGTGAACATGGGCTTTGCAGGAGTACGGGCCCGGGATTGGCGATGTAGGCACCACCGGAAGGCATATAGGGCCGCATCGCAGGTGTCATTGGGAGTGGCTGGGTCCTCGACCCGCCGGTCCGTGCCGATCGACTTCTCTAGCCAGCGGTTCTCTAGCAGTTCCTTACTGAGTGCCGAGCCGCGGCGGATGTGGATGAGACCCGCGTCTAGGTCGGAATTGAAAAGCTCGATATGGTCAAGCTTCTGCTTCTTCTCAGCTGGCTCCAGGTACACCTGGTGTTCTGCTGCCAACGTGTCCATGACCATGGTCGCCAAGCCGGCTGGATCGCACACCCACCCAACGAACGGGCCATATTCCGCCTCCAATTCGTGGTACCAGTCTGCGATTACCTGGACGTTCAATGGGCGCTCGGGAGTCGACACGCGGCGCTCGCTGTAGACCTCCCATAGCCCTGGCTCTGTGGGGGAGAAGGCCCACACGACTACTGCCGTGCCGTCCCTAGAGCCTAGGTCCCACCCAATACAGGTCCGCCAGCTAGCGTCTTTGTCGCCAGGCAGACCCCACCGGGTATCGTGGCAGGGCAGGTAGTCGTGGGTATAGGAGCGGTAGCGATAGACGAAGCGGTTTAGGTTAGCGACCCACTTGCCGAGGTACTCACGGCACCACGTGGGGTGATCGTCTGACCAGCCGTTCTTTTCTTTGCGCTTTACTGCCTCATCCCACAGGGTGTACTCGTCCCCCGTGTGGATATCGACAAACTTGGTCGTGTTGTCCTGCAGGGTCCAGGTGTGCAACGACCACACAGCTGGGTGCTGACTCTCGCACCCGAACAAAACATTGGATTGGCGCTTACCATTTGGGGTGTCGAATATGACCGGCTCATCCGTGGTGGCCAGGTAGAAGGGCCCGTCCAGGACGTCGCCAGGGGTGCCAATCAGCAGCATCTGGCCGCGACGGTCCATCAGCGCTGGTTCAAGAACGTCATTCAGCAACTCGTCAAACACCCCGGGGCTGAACGACTTGGACTCGTCCACCACCACGCCGTCGTATTTGCCGCCGCGGAGCTTCTCGATCTCAGAACGATTCTCAGCCCCGACAAAGTAAACCCGCGACCCATTGGGGAACGTGGCGACCAGCTCCTGATGCTGGAACTTAATCCCCAGTTCAAAGGCCTGGTTTAGCTGCTGCAGGGCCAGCCAGTAGATGCGCTTGACGCTGGGGCGGGTCAGGCCGATGACCACCCATTCGCTACCAGATCGCTCCAGGCAGCGTATTCCGACCAGGAACATGGCGCCCGTCGACTTGCCGCAACGTCGCGCAGAGCGCACGGCAACGCGAGGATTGCGGTCCTTCTCCAGACGGGCCTGGGAGGGCATCAGGAGGGACCGGAGGACGGCGGCCTTATCCAGCCACTTGTCCGTGACGCGGCGCGCCACTGAAGCAGCCCGCAGGGAGCTGAACAGGTGGGGGAGCAGGTCCTTGGTCTTACCGGCCATGGCTACTTAGGTGTGGCAAAAAATATACAGGTAGACAAATCGATCTGGGAGTTGTATTGTCGAAGACGGGTCCCAAGGGGCAGAGGGAGAGAGGGTTAGAGCACAAGGACCTCGGCTCCTAATACCTAAAGGGGCTCCGATAGCGACACCACAAGGCCTTATCCAGGAATGGGTAGGGCCTTTAGTCTATGTAGGTGTTAGACCAATTGGCCGTGCAATAGGTAGTGGGCACGAACACCTTGTACCGGGTGGTGTAGAGTGTTAGACCTACCTCGGGCTGGTAGTTGGCCATCGTCACGTATTCACAACCAATCACGTTGTTAGTCCGGTCGCCGCAATGGAAGATCCCATTGAAGTAGTAGACCCGGGTGAAGATGTGCGTGCCGCTGTCCCACGTAATGAGGTGGGGGTCGCCTTTTAGGTTGACGTACAGTTCGGCTACTTGGCGGCCGTCAACGAGTGCGATCTGCTTCGGCGCAGCTGGCGCGACCGGCGCGGGTTCGGCAGGCGCTGACGTCCTAGCGGCGTCATCCACTCGGCTGGCGTCCCTGGACCCACTCCGGCTTGGAGCAGCAGGCGCTTTGCCAACCCTTGCTTGCGTAGTCCCTTTCGAATCTGAACCCATACTAGCCTCTCTTCCGGGTATGCGACGACGAAGCCCAGGATCTCATCGGGCGCGTCAGCAGCAGCAGCCACGAGCACAACCACTCGGCGGTCACTTAACGTGCGCTCGATGTGGGACCTGTGTGCGGCGAACCACAGGTCATCGGGAAGGGCACTGGCGTCGGCGTCCCGCAGGTCACGTAGCCATGTGCTAAATACGTAAGGCAGGTCACCTGGGGCGAGCTGCCTAACTAGAACTGGATCACTCATTGGGCCTCGGCAGGGCAGGTACGGCCACAGGGGCCATCAACGCGGTCTCGTGCTCGTCCATTTGCGCCCGTAGCTTGACGCGGTAGGGCGGGGGTAGGTCCATGTACCACTCGATAAACAGGGTGGCGCGCTCGGCAAACGACATGGAGTCGACGGCGTCCTTACCATCAGCCTGCAGCTTGCGGGCGGCCTCTAGCACCTTGGCTGCCGAGTTGGACAGGGCGAGCAGGCGGTTGAGCGACGTGCTATCAGTCTTGTCGGCGTCTAGGAGCGCACGGTAATGGCGTACCTGGGAGCGGATGCCGGCGATAACCTCGGCGCTCACCTGGGCCAAGCTAGGGCGCTCCTCGTCGGTGTCACCAACGGCTACCAGCTGCTTGCGCATGGAGTCACACACCACACACCCGTGGGCGGCGGATAGGGCGACTCGACAGGTGCGGCATGCAAGCATTGAACCTCTAGCCCGACTGGGCGACCCCACCATCCGCGCCATGATTGACAAGCGGAGTTGCGATGCAGGGTCTAAATGTCGGTAATAGCGGCCGGGGTAGGAGTCGAACCTACCTGCATATCAACGGTTGGAACGTCGATCTGCTCCCACTCCAGCCTTAGTGCCCCCTCTACTGCCAGGTCGGCCCGTTTGGATTGGGCGCGCCGCGTATCGAGAGCTGATATTTATACTGCCAGGTCTTTAGGGGGTTGACAAGCCCTAATTTACCATTAGGCGCCATGTGGTGTGCCAAATTGGCACAATTTGCCCTCACGCGCCATAATCCAGGGCTGGATAGGGGTTTGTGCCCCGGAAGCTTTATAAACAAGGTCGCCCTAGTGGGCTCCGGGACAACTGACCTGCATATCCCGTCAATTGGGCCCTACTTGCGTGCTGGGTCTGACGCACTGCGTCAAACTAGCCAGCGAGGCTGATTTTTAGGGGGGTTGTTGCGGATATTGGCACAGTGGGTTGCAGATTTGGAACTAGTAGACCGATTCTTAGTTAGATCCCTTACAGATTTGGTCGAAAGGTTTTGGGGATTGGGCACATAGGCCGTTGCGCCCCTCATGCCAACTATCCCCCAGAGGTCGACGGGTGGGGGTCCAGGCCCCAGGTGGGTGGGGGAGTACCCGGGGGGTGGGTAGATTTGTACCCGGGGCCCATGTCACACATCGCCGCTAGTGTGCCGGCTCCCCTCGCACGCTAGGATGTAGGTGCTGCACCCACAACCGGCCAGTGGGGCCAAACCCCCGGGGTGGGACTGCACCCCCACCTGTGGTTTCAGGCACTTGGCCGCTAGGTGGCGACTGCACCCCCACTTGGCCCTGGTCCGACCACGTAACCCCCTGGAATCACTACGCGCAACCGTGGCACACGCCCTGCACTACTCCTAATCATGCAAACGATGGCGATCGCCGACTGGCACCACCTCGAGAGTGTGAGGGCAGGATGACGCCACCACGCTGCTATAACAGTAGGTGCTGGCACAAGATGCATCACGACGGGCCGTGCCATTACGGACCGGTGTCCACGCCTGCCGACGAACTGGCCGATCTCCGTGCCCGCGTCGCCGACCTCGAGCGACCCACAGCTGTGAACGTTGCCGCGCCGAGAGGGCCGACCCGTGATCGCGTTTCAGATGCTTGACACCACGTAAATCTTGGTTATGTAGCGACCTAGGATACCCCACCCTTCAGAAAGGTCGGGGAGACCTTGAGGGCCACTAGCGGCCAATACGCCAAACGCTAGCCAATGCAGCATGCGCTATCCGGCCCGATTGGGTGGACGTGCAACGCAATTGACACTTGCGACAGCCCCTATAGATACCTATAGGTGCTCTCGGAATCGTCAACCCATTGCAAGCAAGAAGGATACCAAATGTCTACCACCGTTATTTGCCCCACCGTTCACGCGGCTAACCTGCTCACTCTGATGCTGACGCAGGAAGGCGCATCGGCTATGTGGTACCGCCGCTCAGAGGACGGCAAGCCCACCGTGCTCACCACGGCCAACGGCCGACTCATCTCCAGCTGTATTGACTCCGTTGCTGGGATGGTGCGCTAATGTCCGACGCTCAATTGTCCTTTGACTTCGATAGCTTGTCGGATTCGCTCACCGATTACGACAAGGTGGCCGCAGAGCGCATGGACGAGTTGATGCGCGATGCCGACCGGCCCATCGACACTTTAGACATCTTCGAATTGCGCGATGAAGCAGGCCAAGCTGGCGACACTGAAATGGTCAAAATCTGCAATCGAGCCCTTGAGGGTGCCAAATGGGCACATAAAGTCTGCTCTCACACTATTATTTCCGGCCGTAAAGAGTCACTTCAACGCTAAGGAGCCACCATGCACAAATTGAACGTGTACCTATCCACCTACGAAGGCGACAACTTTCCGGATGCTGATGAATTGTTCGAAACATATGTGCGCAGTCAACTTCGCCTGCAGTACCCAGAAGCCGACGTCCTTGTGAGTACAGGCCAAGGTAACACGAAGGTGTTCGCCGATGGTATGCCAGATGAGGCCCTGGCGAGCGAGATTTGCCAGGATTGGTGGGAGACGTTCTGCAGCGAGCAAGACCTAGATCGAGGTGCGCTCAAACACGGATCGTTTCGTGGCGATGTCTCTATCGCGGAGGATATCTCCGCGTGGGAGACTGGGCCCGTTGGTCACCATCGCGATTCGGGGCTGCTCGCCGAGTCGAATTGGGAGGTTACGCTTGCCAGGCTTGAGGCTGTCGATCCTGAGGGGCTCGATCATTGTGTCCTGAACTACGGCCATTTTGCCGTTGGTTGGGTCGAGGAGATCGCTACTCGGCCGGGTTCACAATGTGCCGCGATTGCGGCAGAAATCGCACGGGATCTGGAGTCCTACCCTGTATTAGACGAGGATCATTTCTGTAACCTGGAACACGAAGCGTTTATGGAGAACCTGCCTCAGATCCTGCGAGACCTACGTCACACGATCTATCAGTTTGATTTGAGTGAGGATCTAGAGTCACGATTGGAGAGTCTTACGGACGATCAATTGTGGGAGGTTGCGGCTGATCTCGGCGAATCGTCCGAAGGATGGCATACGTGGACATCGTCTAACGTTGTCGAGATTATCGAACGGTTGATGGTCGAGGTTGAGTCGTGAGTGAGACCTACATCCCGCGCGCGCCCCGTTGCCATGGTTGCCATCGGGTTGAAACATTTTCTGTTGAGTCACTCGACCCAGCACCATCCATTTATGGTGTCAAGGCTGCACACATTCGCCATCGCCAATACTAGCCCCGGACGGTCACAATGAGCAAACAACACACCCCCATCGTCATCTATCACGGCCCTTCCGTGCTCGACCACGCGCCCATTGTGGTGCTGGCCACCGTATCGAGCACCAACACCAAAACCGGCCCCATGGTCCAAACGTGGATTATGCGCGCTGACACGGCCCCAACCGACGCGTCTAAGCAGGGCCTAGACGGCTCAGTGTGTGGCCAATGCCCCCGCCGCCACTCGCTAGGTGGTGATTGTTATGTAACCATTTTCCAAGCGCCACGTTCGGTGTGGGCTGCATGGGACCGTTCTGGCCGGCCCGACGTGAACTACCACAGCCACCTAGCTCGGCTGTCGAAGGCGGCCCAAGCCCATGGCCTACGGCTGGGGAGCTACGGCGACCCTGCCGCGGTCCCATACGATGTGTGGCGCAACCTGATAGATGACGTGAAGCCGCGCATCCATACCGGTTACACTCACCAATGGGCTGTGATGTCCGCAGGTGTTGCGGTGTCCCTGGCGGCCACCAATACGGTGGAAGCGGGCCAATGGCTCCACATGGATTGGTGTCGGCGTAACCTCATGGCTAGCTGTGATAGCGGCGCCGACTTGTCAGCTGCAATCCTGAGTGGATGGCGCGCCTTCTATGCACGACGCCCCGGCCAACGACTGAACGTGGCTGCAGCCATGGTTGAGTGTCCCGCTACTCGTCTAACTAAGCGCCTTACGTGTGAGCAATGCGGCATCTGCAATGGGGCACAAGACAGGGCAACGCGAGCCTCTGTGTACCTAGATGAGCATGGCGCACGTAGCAACGCCAAACACAAGCGGTCCACTGCCCTTCGTGTTGTGTAGCAACATCGCTATTCCGATAAGTTTATCGCTAGATCGATAATTGTTCCCAAAAACCCACCAATGCCCGATTTTGCGTACAAGGACGTCTATATGACCAATTTTAATGACGAGATCAGCTACGAAACCGCCACCCCCTTCACTTCTGCGCAGGAAGCGCCAACCAAGCGCACGGATGACTTGCGCCTTCGGGCCGAATCCGACTATCGCGCGCTTACCCAGCTAGGCCTGCACACCGGGGAAACGTACTTTCCGCCAGGTACGGCTATCCAGTCGCACGCAATCCGCCGCGCCCGCACGGCCTTCAATGCACTACCCGACGCACATAGCGCTCTTGAGAGCCTAGCTGACACCGTGGAGGCCGAGGACCGGACTGACATCGAGCTTAAGCTGGCTGATAGCGAGATGACCCCCTGCCCCTGGGGTGGCTTCTGGATTGGGGCACGCGGAACCGTTGTTTCCCCAACGGAAACGGCCATGAAGCAGCTATTGGCGAAATACCCCGGTGGGGCTGCCGCCCCGTCTGACCTGCAGGCATGGTGGACACAGGTGACCCCACATGACGTTAAATTGCGTACGCGCAAGCTACCGACCTCCCGTGATGGGCTAAAGGCGGACCGTGAGTTATACGCGGTCGTGTCTCCAGCCTATGTGAACTATGACCTTGACGCGGTCGCCGACGACCTTACCAGGGTGGTACCGACCCATAGCAGGGCACGCATCCGCTACACCGGTGCGCGCGCCCGCATTGACGTCATCCTACAGAATCCCTACATGTTGAGCGACGGCACCACGGCGGGCGGTGTGGGCGAGACGCACCGAATCGTGCTGCGATGCGCAACGGCTGACAATGGAACGGGTGGGTATAAGCTTAGCTTGCTAGCGGAGCGGGCGCGTTGCATCAATCTGACGTTGCTACACAGTTCGAAGAGCCTATTTAGGGGGACGCATCGCCAGTCCAATCTCCGCGACCTAGTGCAGCGCGCCATTGACGAGGTGGAGCCCCTCATGGCTTCCTTTGCCAGCACATGGGAGTCAGGTTGGAACACCTACTATACCGAGCGGTACTCGCGCGCCACGTTGTCGGGCGCCGACGCATTGGCCCGAATCGTCCAATCCGGCAAGTTCCGCATTCCAGGACAAGGTACAGACGGCACGCTTGCCCGCTGTCTTGAGGCCCTGGCCGAGGAACCAGGTGACAGCAAGGTGCATGTGCACAACGCCATGACCCGGGCTGCGCACATGGCTCCTGTCACGTCTAGGTCCGTGTGGGCAGACGATGACGCGGAGGAGATGGCGAGCGCTCTTCTGTACCAGACCGTCAATGTTCTCAACCCGCTGGAGGCATAGATGACTGTAGACATCCACCCCATCCTTGCTGCGTTACTATTCGCAACCGTGGCCTACATCGTCCATTGCGTGACGGAGCGCCCCCGTGGCTAAGAGGCATCAACCCGCCCTGCAAGACCTGGAACGGCTGCTTAGGGCCTTCCTTTCCCAGCACGAGAGCTTGGCCCTAGATGACGAGCGCGATCGTGCGGTGCTGGCCGCTGAGTTAGCAGCCTACGTGGTATGGCTGTGGCACAGCTGTGTACCGGCACCTCCTATCTAGCCACCTAACCCACCCTAGGCCCCCTACCACCTACGCTCTCCCTTAGGTCCCAGGGGCACCCTCTCCCAATGTAACGACAGAAATCCTACATGCAAGTGTGGCAAAAAATTCACACTCAATGACCCTATGCTGAACTTTCCCAACTTGCTTGAGTTCAGAGCTGAATTGGCCTTAGTAGTGCATAAACTGTTTACTCAGCGTATATTTACCCCATCAAAACTTATTGGGGGCCTATATGTCAGCGTAAACGATGGCGACTTCTTTTCGATGGGGCTCGACCCAACGGCTCGCACCATTGTCTCAATACCTGACCCACAACACCCCCTCCTATCACGCATGGAGGCCGTTGTTTTCTGTACAACCAGTGTACCAATTGGAGTTATGGAGGTTAGTGTATGGGGGCTCACGACATGCATCTATTGGTATAAGCCCGTTAGCACCCCTCCCGCCCCCGACAAGGGGGCCCCCTCCGAATACCCCCCACACTTGTCGCTTTTGTGGTGGGCCTGCATACATGGGCATCGTGCCATCTAGCCCCATCTACTGCCAGGCCGAATGCGCTGGTGCCCTTACCACCCACAGGACATCATGAGCCGTCCCGACCCAGTAAAGTTCAAGATTGCAACCGCGTTTCTGGAGTGCTATAGCAGGCCGTGGGCCAACAAATGGCACCAATGGCTGGCGTGGGCTCTGATTAGGGCTGCGCGGCGTGGTTGCCCCAGTATCTACGAATGACGTCCCGGAGCCCAATAGGGCACCTACTTCTCACCAGCTTCCGGGGCACACGCCCCTCAAAGGACACAAATCAACTTGAACGGAGCAACTATGCAGAACCCCACCCCCACCCCCTGGCAACTCCGCACCCTCATGATCCTCGTCCGCATCGCCGGGGTTGCCCTGCTGGCCTACTGTCTAACACAAACCAACCACCTGTCATGCTGAAATATATATCACTTGCCCTACTTATTGGATGTGTGGAGCCCCCTCCGTCCCCGCCTACCTGCGTACCCGTTTGCACATCACAAACACCCCATGCGGCATGCATTGCTCCGGACCATTGTGGCGTGCCCATGGACCCGGGCGAGAGCCCTTGCTGCAATCTGGCATGTGACGCCGACATGTCGCGGCCGGAGTGCACACCGCGGGCGGGCGAGTGTTTGACGTGGGCTTGCTATGACCACGATAGTGGTTACCAGTATGAGGCCACCACCTGTACACCATTGGGGACCCTGTGATGGGCGAACTAGCCACAGCGTTGGCCAAGTTCGGGCTAGCCGGTGGGTGCGTGTTTGTGGTGGTGTCCTTGATAGTTGGCCTTTTCCAGGGATTTAGGAGCCATGATGACTGATGATGACCGAGAGCAGGTGGTCGAGCTTCTGCGATGTGCGGCGGATCTGATTTGCTCGGGGGCAAGTCAGTCGTTCCGCGCGCTTAGCGACGCGGAGATGAACCTATACGACTCATTCGCTGAGTGGAAAATCGGCAACTTGGCCGCCGACGCTGAACACGCCACTAACGGGTACATCGACCCTGACTATTGGTCGAACGATCGCATGTGGTTGCTGCTAGAGGCCGCGCAACGTGTCGAGGAGGGGAGCCATGACTAGGCGCCGCGTCAAGACTGAGACCCAAATTGCTAACGACGCCAAGTTGGAGGGAATCATGGTCAACGCCGCAACGATTCTTGATCAGGCCGAACGCATTGCCGAACTCGAGGCCGGGCTTCGCGAGGCGCTTGGGCGAGCCGAGAAGGCTGAGCAAAAGCGGGACGAGTTGCGCGAAACACTCGACGAGTGCTGCGAGGTTTGCGAAGAGAAATGCCCACATCGCCAATCGAATGGAGATGAGCCATGAGTGATCGCTCGACTCGTCCGTATCGGAGTGTGGCGCAAGTGATGGCGATGGTTTGTGCAGCGGAAACGATAGGTGGCGCTGTGACCACGGCAGTCGTGCCACGACTCGGCCACTACGTGCCGGCCACAACCGCGCATGCGATGATCCGCGTGCGGCTCGTGCCGTATGCCCCGAGACAGCAACCGGTAGCTACTGACGTCCCGCGTTTCACCAAGCTGCGCAAGCTGGCAGGTGAGCCGTGACTGACCCAATTGACATCGCCGAAGCTCGGCGGATCTGTGACGCGGCGACGCCTGCGCCGTGGCCTGTTACCGTCTGGATCGAGACCGACGGCAGCGAATGGCGAGCAACCGGACCAGGCCATGATAGCGAATCATCCGCAGCCGCAGAGCCTGGATGTACAGACGAGCAAGCAGCGCAACGTGACGCCGCGTTCATCGCCTACGCCCGCACCGCATTGCCCGCGGCACTCGACGAAATCGAGGTGCTACGCGTCAAGTTGGCGGCGAGTGAAGAGCGTTTGATTGAGCACAACCAATTTCTGCGAGACGAACGCGACGCCGCAATCGCCCGAGCTGAGGCTGCCGAACGGGAACAAGACGACATTGGCTACACGCTTGCGTGCATGAACGAAGACCCGCGCGTGGCCGTGTTTGGCGAGGCTTGGAATGGCATCGAGTACGAGAAGAAGCTGATCGCTGGTGTCGAGAAGGACACCGCCGAGCGGATCGCGGCGTGGCTCGACAACCTGGCCGATGACTACTCGGGTCCGTGGATCGCTCGACTCATTCGCAGGAGGTGGCGCAAGTGAGACGGTGCAACGATCGGAACTGCGAGCGCGGTTACGGCCACAAAGGCATGCACGTGTCTCGCGCGTGGGACCCGCAGAATCTCATGGAAATCATCGACGAGTGGACGGTGTGGCCGTCGATCCTCGGCCACAACCTAGCGACGGCGGGCGCGTTGTGCGCGGCGTTTTGGCTCGGCGACGCTTACAGTAGCAGATGGTACCGAGTACACGGAGAACCTGCTTGGCAACCCGGATGCGGCAGACCGGCGGGTAAGCTGTGAGTTTAGATGACCCCGAGGAGGACTGCCAGGGCCGGTTCCGTGAGTTTGCTGCGGGTGTACCACCATTGCCGACGTCACTGATGGCGGCCGCGTATGATGACGACACCTGCCCCCTTTGCGGCTCTGACACGCTCTACCCGGGTTCAGCCGACGTCAACACTCAGCGCACCCTCGAACTAGCCGACGAGTACCGGGAAGCCACCAAACCCATCAAGGAGTTGTGGGATGCAATGCTGGCGGAGCTGACGGGTTCCGCCCCCATGGCAACCTGGCAGATTGGCATGGGTCCAGCCCGAGCCGCGTATATGTCACAGTGCGCTAGGGTGGCGGTAGCGAAGGCTGCCTTATTGGATCACATTCGCAACGGTGCACAAGAAACCTAAGGAGAGACCCATGCTTACTGCAACATTGACCCAGAACCGATGCGACCAGGCCCGATTTGTGAGGCTGGTTACGTACGAAGCGCACACCACAGAGAACCGATTTATTCCTATCCAACGGACCTATGAGGTGGTGGATGGCGGCCTGAAATGTGTTAGGGTGCGCGAGCTGAAGTATAGTGACATCAAGCGGGAGGAGTTCAACTCATGAAAGCCATAGAGGCCACATTAACTGTCTGGTCCGAGGACGGAGACAGAGATAGGTACTACTCCGTCTTAGTCCATGGAATGACGCCGAGTGTTGTGTGTAGGCTCTTGTTGGATTATATCAAGTGCGGGTCCTTGCCCTGTACTGACCAGCAAAAACAGTGGGTCCGCACCGTTCTTGGCCATTGGATTGAGTCTGGATACGAAGATTATGGGGTCAAGCTCAAGGCGGCGGATGGTCGGGTCACACTCGCAAAACTGAGCGCCTATAGGTTTGAGGTTCACGAATGATTAACGATCGCGGCATAGTTTACGATGACGAGTATGGTCCGATGACCTGTCGCCCCGGCGCCATCCTTGCCTTGATGGTTGAGCTACGTAAGCGATGTGGGGTGCTTAAGGCCGTTGAAAAGGACGGGGTCCGGTTCAAGGTCCGGTCCGCCGACACACTCGTTGACCGGCTACGTGGCATCTGCAACGACCTGGGTATTCTCATCTACCCGGTCCAGTCGGTCGGCAAGGGGGAGGTCATCGAAGGCAACAAGCCGGGCTCCCATGGCACCATGGCGGAGGTCCAGGTCCGGATCCGCATCCAGGCCGTAGAGGACGCGAGCTACATCGATGTAGCGGGCTATGGCCAAGGCGCTGACAGTCAGGACAAAGCCGGCGGCAAGGCTGGTACCTACGCGTTTAAGCAAGCTCTTGTCCAGGCATTGCTGGCGGGTGGCATGGAGGATACAGACGACCAGGGTGAGCCCATCAAGGGGGGCGTGCGTAAGGCCCCCAAGGTCCGGGTGCCTACGCTAGACGAGGTGACGGCCCACTTCAAGGCGAGCACCACCATGGCGCAATGGGAGATGGCGCTGAAGCTGGCAAAGGAGATGAAGCCAGAAGACCAACTGGCCATTGGCGACATCGCCAGGACGACCAAGAATGCCCTGGGCGCGGGCAAGTAGCCTCCATCGCCACATGGAGTGTACGGCCGCTAGCTACCTGCCTCGGCTGGATCGCGGAAAGTGGTCAGACGGCTACATGCCGTCATTGCACAATGATAAGCGGCCTCTTACCGACCCCCCTGAGGGGCCAACTGCGGCAGCCGATTGGGGTACGGCAATGCACCTAGCCAAGGCCGACAGGGAGGCGGCGGCCGAGCCCTTTGCGTCGATGTGGGACCCTTATAGGGTGAACCTGTACCCACCTAACCTGGGTCGCCACGAGGTGGCGCTTAGCTACGATTGCGCTACGGGTGCGATTGAGCGGGGGCCATCGAATCGGCCCACAAGTGAAATGGATGCGTGGAAAAATACTCGAGCTGCTTCTTGTGTGGTTGGCACGTGTGATTGGCTGGGTGTGCTGCCATCTGGCGTGGCTTGGGTGGATGACCTCAAAACTGGATGGCAAATCCCGGATGTTGTGACGCCCCAGACGCTGTTTTACGGGTTGGTGGCGTCCAAGTTGACCCGGGTGGAGGAGTGCCAGCTGTCGATTACCCACTGGCCCAAGCGGTCTAGGGAGCCCACCCGCGAGAATTTGTGGTACAAGGTTGGCCCCCTGGCCTTGCTTAGTTTTGAGTCGGAGTTACAGGAAGCGTGGAAGCGCATGACGTCCCGGGTGGTCGAGCGCCCGGGTCCCTGGTGTAAGTATTGTCCGTCTGCAAGTGTTTGCTCTAAAGCTGGAATGTAAGGAAAAGGACTACAAAATGAACAACTTCTCTACTGTCGCGACGATTGTTAAGGCCCCTGAGTCGATCAAGCTGGGCGAGCGCCCCGGGATGCGGGTGCGCCTGGTGGATAAGACGTACGGCAAGAAGGCCGTCGACCGGTTCTTTACCGGCATCTTTAGTGGACAGGACTTGGACGTGCTGGCGCGCCTCAAGGTGGGTGACCAGATTTTTGTGAGTGGCGGGCTCATTCAAGAGGAGTACACCAACAAGGCGGGGGTGGTGGTGAAGGACGACAACATGCCGTACGCCAAGTTGCTCCAAGTGGCCAAGAGCGCGAGCTTCTTTGCCAAGAAGGAGGAGGCCGACGACGTGCAGGCGACCGCCGCCCCCGACCTCACGGCACCCGCTGGCCCTTCGCCACTAGACGGGATCTAGTCATGGCGCTGGGGTACTGTCCGAAGTGTGACAAGCTGGTCAGCATCCGGCCAGGGCCCCAGCGTTGGGGCTCCCGCGAGTGCCCGTGGTACCCGGTTCAACACGACGGGTGCGACGGTCATAAGCGAGAGGTCAAGTGAGGAAGCTGTCGCTAACCAAAGCGGAGCACGCACTACTAACGGAGTTGGTTGGTGCACAGTCTTCCTCCCCCGTCGTCCGCTCTGTGGCCGCCAAGCTTACGGAGCTGGTAGCGCCTACCGTAACGGGCATTGCATCCGGCCCTCTGGAGGCCGCCCTAATTGGAGCGAGCCGTGGCAAGGTCGTACCGCTTAATAGCGGCATGGGCTATGCGAGGGCGTCCAAATCGGCGACCCAGCTAGAGGTAACCGTGGAGCAATGCAAGGTGGTGGGCGACTGGCTAGCCCGCCAGGGCTGGTTGCGGGGGACGCTGACGCTCATTGACGTGCTAGCGAAATGGCCACAATGGCACGCTAAGGCGGTCGCGGAGGTGCCGCCATCAATAACCGAGGGGTTCGATGAATTACGCACAGGCACTACGCCAGCGAGCCCTGGATTTACGCCGGGACGTCGCAAGCCGGGCTTCGGGTAACCAAGTGCTCACGCACATCCCCACCGGGTTTACCGAGATCGATCGGGTGTTCGGCGGGGTCCGTATCGGGCTGGCCACGGAGCTGCTAGCCCACACGGGGGACGGTAAGAGCGCCTTCCTGCGCCATTTGGCAGAGGCGGGGGCAAAGGCGGGTGCCAGTGTGCTATGGGTGCTAGGCGAAGACCCCGAGGACGCGACAGCTGAGCGCCAATTAGCGGGGGATACGGGTGTCGCGACCAACGACATGGGCCGGCTGGACCTGTCACAAGACGAACTGGCTCGCATAGATTTAGCAGCAGCCCAGGCCGCCGGGTGGGCGTCCAGGATTGAGGCCAAATTCGAGAGCCCCGACGTTGCTGAGCTGTTGGCAATGATCGACACGTGGGTGGAGGAGACCGAGGGGACCCCGGCAAGGCTGTTCCTGGGGGACTACGCCCAAATATTTGGGGAATCGCGGAACCTGGAAGACGACATTGCCAAGCTGGGTGTCGGACTGCAAAAGCGCGCCGTGAAGCACCGAATGGCCAGTGTAATCGCCAGCCAGGTGAAGTCTGACGTGATCCAGCGCGGCAGGGACCGATGGCAGAATAACCGGGACATTAACGGGATCCGGCCGTCGCTAGGGGACACGGAGTACTGTCGCCGGCTGGAGAAGTCGACAAAGGCCGTGTGGAGCCTGTTTAGGCCGGGACGGTGGCAGAGGGAGTGGGGAGAGTCGGTGGCAGATGATACGGCAGAGTTACACGTGATTAAGGCTAACTTCGGCCCTATGGGCTTTGTCCGGCTGGGGTGGAATGGCCCAGCGACACGATTCGAGAACCTATGAACCCTGATGACTACGAACGCCCACCAGTGGGCACGATTCCTACGATCGACAGCGACGAACCAGTGTCCGACTACCAGGACTGGAAGCGCGAGGACACGCGCGTGGTGTCGGGGCCATTGGGTCCGACGTACAACTACCCGGGTAAGATGTTCCACACGCGAGAGGCGGCCAAGCGCTGGGCTAAGGAGAACTTCGGCACGATCTACGAGGAGAATTACTGCCCAGGCCGCTACTTCTTCCGGGTGAAGCGTCAAGTGCCCAAGTGACCTATTATATTCCTATTCCCGCTTTTATGGCCTATGTGGGTGCTACACCTACACCTAGTACACCGACTTTTGTTGCGGACGAATCTGGAGGGTCTATGGATGACAAAATTAATCCGTCGCATTACCGGGCGGGTCAGATCGAAACGATCGACTTTATTGAGGAAAAGGGCCTCGGCTACCACCTAGGCAACGCGGTCAAGTACATCACACGGGCGGGGCTCAAGAGCCCGGACACGTTTGAGGAGGACCTGCGGAAGGCAATCTGGTACCTGGAGCGGGCAATACTAAAGGAGGTTCGATGAGCGCCACTAGTGTGTACAGGGCAAAGGCCAAGCGGGATGGCCGCCGGCTGCGCCCCCAGAAGACAGGGCCCAAGCCTAAGCGGAACACGGCCGTGCTTACCCTCCATGCTGCCCCTGTTGGCGTAGTGCTGGAGAGCAAGGCAGGCCTATTGGGTCACCCGGGACGCGGCATGCTGTCGGTGTCCGCGATGGACTTGGTTGCGGCACTGGACGACAACCAGATTGCAGCCGAGACCATGGTCAAGTTCGGAACCTGTGCACTGGTTGCACTACTCCGGTACCCCCTAGGGACCCAGGGCACCAGTATCATGGGGCTACTGGAGAAGCTGGCGGCCCATGCCGGCGTTGACGTGCCTGCCCTGCGGGTGATGGCTGCCAAGGAGGAGCTGGAGAGGCAAGCGGCGGACGGTGAGGCCGAGGTGGCCAGGCAGGCCGCCCTTAAAGATGCTGCAGGTTCGGTAGATGCACCCGTGGAGCCGGAGCAATTGGAGTTGCCACTGTGATCGTCACCGATGTGCCCGTGCGCACGGGCGATTGCTGGCTAATCCCAGGGGATATCCACTTCGATAAGCAAGATGACGATGCCCTAGAGATTATGTTGCAGGTGGCCGAGACCCAGCAGGTTAACGGGTGCATCCTGATCGGCGACACCTTTGACAGCGCGGGGATTAGCCGGCACGGACGCCCGGCGCGCAACTTTAGGGACGGGAAGGGCACCATCGCCGCTGAGCGGGCCGCAGCATTGCCCATCCTGCGGACCATCGTTGGGATCGTGAAGTCCAACCGGCGAGCAGCGCACCAACCAACCGGTGGTCTGCACTGCCTCACGGGAAACCACTGCGCTTGGTGGGACGCGGTCCAGGATGACTACCCGGGGTTCCTGGACACGCAATGGTGGGAGCTATATGGGGACCTATTCGACCATTGGCACATGCACGGGGAATCCACCGCCCTAAAACTGGGCCGGCTCCTCGTCACGCATGGGCATAGGTTGAGAGGCAGTCTCTCAAAGCACTCTGCTTCTGCCGTCCTCGCAAACTACCCCGGTCAGAACACCCTATACGGTCACACGCATAGGGTTGACAGCTGCATCACCCCTACTTACAAGTACGGGCAGCCGGTTGACCACGGCGCTTGGACGATTGGGCACATGAGAGACATCCACGTGGAGCTACAGGACAAGTTCCTCGGGCCCCATGCGGAGCGCCACAAGCAGGGGTTCGCCCTTGTACATTTCATGAACGTGCAAGGTGATGTGGTGTTTGATGTGGAGCAGGTCCTGATCCGGCGAACACCGGACGGCCGACCCTATGCAATGAGAGGTACTGCATTGTATGGCCCTTACTAGTGTTGAGGTTCTGGCCTGTCGTCTGAATGAGGCGCTGGCTGCGTGGCTAGGTGACACTCAATTCTACGGGGAGCCCTGGGTGGAGATCGCCGAGACCCTGGCCAACGCAATCGATTACGGGTGCCTAACCCCCCTAGACTCCAAGCGACTCAACAAACTACTGAGCAAAACATAATGGCGAACCCAGCACTGTTTGTGGTTGTCGATAGAGAGGGCAACCTAAAGACACTCAATGGCAAGCTCTCGGTGTACAAGAGCCAGCGGTGGGCAGAGCGCGCTTGCAAGCTCGACGGTGAGAGCGTTGTGCGGGTAAGCATTAGCCTATCAAAGCAGCCCGTGTTCATCCGCAACCAGCCCATTAACCCAGGTGGAGACCCCCTATGACGCGCATTGTTATCACGGTCGAGGACGCACACGAAGACGGCGTGCATATTGCGGTGGAGTGCGACCCCCCGCTAAACGAGGACGACAGCAACAAGACGGAAGCCCACGAAGCGGCCGGGATAATGCTGGCTGCACTTGATGAGGCGGGGAAGAGCGAGCCCATCCCGAGCGAATCGAACTAGTCATGTGGATGGATGACCCAGCGCGCTGGCCTTTGCTTGCGGCAGCGCTAGAGAAGGCGGGCGAGTTTGGTCTGGACACGGAGACCTTTGGGCAGCCCGACAAGACTAGCCCACAGCACCGTGCTCGTATCCACTGTTGGTCGATCGGGCTATTGACGGAGGGACGCCACCCGCGCGGGTACCACATCGGTGTGGGTCGCGTCCTTCCCCGTGCCGCTCTAGACTGCCCTGCAATCCGGGCAGTACTCCGCAATCCCCACATTATAAAGTGGGCCCACAACTCCCCACACGATCACCATTCCCTGTTGAATGAGGGGATCGAGGTAGCCAACATGCAGGATTCCCTGCAGTATGCTCGCGTGGCTGCCCCGGGGATGCGCGCCTATGGCCTGAAGGACATGGAGCAATGGGCACTTGGGTACCCAGCGCGTCCGTCGTTCAAGGACATGGTCAGCTACGACAAAGAGGCCGTCGTCGTCCGAGCCAGCACAGAGCGGGGCTGCGTATGTGGCGATAAGCCGTGCCGTGCCCGGGCAACCACCGACTTCCTAGACGACCTAGGCAACTGGCGGCCACATACCCGGGTAACTTGGCGCCGGTTCCACCCAGAGCCAAAGCTTGTGCCAGGCAAGTATGACGTGGCGGACTTCGCGCCCGGGCACCCGCGCTGGGCGGAGTGGGTCCAGTACTCCCTAATGGATGCCGTCCGCGGCATCGAGCTAGTTGATTGGATCCGCAACCGCAAGCCTAGCACCCTGCCTTACCAGTGGAGGCCCCTATGATCCCGACGCAATGGACGGCGAAGGAGTACCACGCCAACCTGTTAGCCCCCGTGGGCCGTGCCGTGATTAGCATGGAGAGGACAGGCATCCCCGTAGACCGCCAGGTACTCCTGCAGGTACAAGCGGATATGGGGGAGCGGGCCGAAGCACTGCGTCGTGAGCTACTCCATTGGACGGGGGGATTGGATGTGAACTGGAATAGCCCTAAGCAACTAGTGAATTGGCTACATGGGGAGGAGGGGCTAGGCCTGGAGGAGAGCCCCTACTGCAAGAAGGGCGAGGTGGAGGAGGACAAGACCAGCACCGACGATAGGGCGCTGGAGTGGATCGCCGGCCACAACCCCGACCACCGCGACAGCATCCAGGCCCTGCGGCTGTTACGCCAGGTGGA
>Ga0228698_1000297_pt1 | contig 42011 bp, 33 predicted proteins | sample McNCre117_Aug_MG_FD_178015 | JGI IMG/M metagenome (GOLD analysis project Ga0228698, IMG submission 178015) | Freshwater microbial communities from McNutts Creek, Athens, Georgia, United States - 1-17_Aug_MG | ecosystem: Environmental > Aquatic > Freshwater > Creek | place: USA: Georgia... | reverse complement strand
CTCAAGAACTACTTCCACATCGGCTTTGCCGCCGACACGCCCAACGGGCTGGTCGTGCCGGTGATCAAGGATGCCGACAAGAAGGGCATCTTCCAGATCAGCCAGGAAATGGGTGAGCTGGCCAAGAAGGCCCGCGACGGCAAGCTGGGCCCGGCCGACATGAGCGGCGGCTGCTTCAGCATCTCGTCGCTGGGCGGCATCGGTGGCCGTTACTTCACGCCCATCATCAATGCCCCCGAAGTGGCCATCATGGGCGTGTGCAAAAGCAGCATCGAGCCGCGCTGGGATGGCAAGCAGTTTGCGCCCCGCCTGATCCTGCCGCTGTCGCTCAGCTGGGACCACCGCGTCATCGATGGCGCGGCGGCTGCACGCTTCAACGTGTATTTCGCATCGCTGCTGGCTGATTTCCGCCGCATCGCACTCTGATCGGAGCACCTCACATCATGGCCATCATTGAAGTGAAGGTTCCCGACATCGGGGACTTCAAGGACGTCGCGGTGATCGAGTTGCTGGTCAAGGCCGGCGACACCGTGGCAGTCGATCAAAGCCTGCTGACCGTCGAGAGCGACAAGGCCTCGATGGAGATCCCGTCCAGCCACGCTGGCGTGGTCAAGGAACTCAAGCTGGCTTTGGGCGACAAGGTCAATCAGGGCAGCCTGATCCTCACCCTGGAAGCTGCCGGCGCTGCGGCACCAGCCCCCGCTGCGGCCGCGCCTGCGCCAGCTGCCGCGCCGGCTGCTGCGGTGGCCGCACCGGCTGCTGCCAGCTACGCGGGCGGTGCCGACATCGAGTGCGACATGCTGGTGCTGGGCGCCGGCCCTGGTGGTTACTCGGCAGCGTTCCGCGCCGCCGACCTGGGCCTGAAGACCGTCATCGTCGAGCGCTACGCCACCTTGGGCGGCGTGTGCCTGAACGTGGGTTGCATCCCGTCCAAGGCCTTGCTGCACGTGGCATCGGTGATGGACGAGGTCAAGCACTTTGCCGATCTGGGCGTGGAGTTTGAAGCGCCCAAGGTCGACATGTCCAAGCTGCTGGCGCACAAGAACAAGGTGGTCAGCAAGCTCACTGGCGGCCTGGGCGCCATGGCCAAGATGCGCAAGGTCACCATCGTGCGCGGCTACGGCAGCTTCGCTGACCCGCACCATGTGGTGGTCGAAGAAACCACCGGTGACGGCCAGGCCAAGACCGGCAAGAGCCAGACCATCCGCTTCAAGCAGTGCATCATCGCGGCCGGCTCGCAAGCCGTGCGCCTGCCTTTCCTGCCCGATGACCCGCGCATCGTCGACAGCACCGGCGCCCTGGAGCTTCGCCAGAAGCCCGAGCGCATGCTGATCGTGGGCGGCGGCATCATCGGCCTGGAGATGGGCACCGTCTATTCCACGCTGGGCGCCCGCCTGGACGTGGTCGAGATGATGGACGGCCTGATGCAGGGCGCCGACCGCGACCTGGTCAAGGTGTGGCAGAAGATGAATGCCGGCCGCTTTGACAACATCATGCTCAAGACGAAGACCGTGGGCGCCGAAGCCACGGCCGATGGCATCCGCGTGAAGTTTGAAGGCGCTGATGGCCAACTCACCGAAGGCCTGTACGACCTGGTGCTGCAAGCCGTGGGCCGCACGCCCAATGGCAAGAAGATCGCGGCCGACAAGGCGGGTGTGGTGGTCACCGACCGCGGCTTCATCCCGGTGGACGTGCAGATGCGCACCAACGTGCCGCACATCTTCGCCATCGGCGACGTGGTGGGCCAGCCCATGCTGGCGCACAAGGCCGTGCACGAGGCCCATGTGGCCGCAGAAGTGGCCGCCGGCGACACCAAGGCGCAGTTTGATGCCCGCGTGATCCCCAGCGTGGCCTACACCGACCCCGAAGTGGCCTGGGTGGGCCTGACCGAAGACGAAGCCAAGGCCCGTGGCATCAAGGTCAAGAAGGGCCTGTTCCCCTGGACGGCTTCGGGCCGGGCCATTGCCAACGGCCGCGACGAAGGCTTCACCAAGCTGCTGTTCGACGCCGAGTCGCACCGCATCCTGGGCGGCGGCATCGTGGGCACGCACGCTGGCGACATGATTGGCGAAGTGGCCCTGGCCATCGAGATGGGCGCCGACGAAGTCGACATCGGCAAGACCATCCACCCGCACCCCACGCTGGGCGAAAGCATCGGCATGGCGGCCGAGGTGGCCCACGGCAGCTGTACCGATCTGCCGCCGCAAAAGCGCTGATCGCGCGGCCTGAGCGGGCTGCTGCTGAAGGCCTGGCGTCCGAAAGGGCGGCCAGGCCTTTTTGTCTCAAGTTGTAAACAACATGGGACGAAAAGAGGGGCTACATCCTTCAAGCCACCCCTCATGCACTGGGCCAATTTCGCTGCCAACCTGGGTCGATCGATCACCTCGCGCTCGGGCCAGTCGGCGCTGCTGATGCTGGCCCTGGCCTCGGTGGCCGTCACGGTTCGTCTGGGTTATCCCTTGGCGGAAGGGGCCTTGGTGCTGGTTTGCGGGGCCGTGCTGGGCGCGGTGCTGGCGCATCGCCAGTGGAGCCGTGCGGCGGGCGAGATCCTGGGCCGCGCGCCCTGGGCTCAGGGTGTGCACCTGAAGGACCGCTCCGATCCCACCATGCCCGCGCAATTGCTGCGCATCACCGAACACTGGCAAGCCATGTGGCACCAGCAGCAGGCGCTGTACATGCTGCAGTCCGAGCAACTGGAAGCGCTGCGCAGGCAGGCCCAACTGGATGCCACCACCAAACTGCCCCAGCGCCAGCATTTTCTGGGTGCGCTGGAGAGCCTGCATGCCACCGGGGGGCTGGTCAAGGGCGCCGGGCTGGTGCTGGTGCGCGTGAAAGACCTTGCCGACATGAACGATCGCATTGGCCATGCCAGTGCCGACCTGGTCCTTCAATCGCTGGGCCATGCCTTGAGCACCTACCCGACGCACATTGAACGGTGCCAGGTGGGGCGGCTCAATGGCTCGGATTTTGCGCTGATGCTGCCCGTGGCCGGTCTGGCGCATGAAACCGGCGTCAGCCTCTTGCAGGCCTTGCAGCAATCGCTGGCGCGCATCGACCCCAAGGCGGGCGTTGTCGCCGGATCACTGGAATGGCGTTGGCCCACATCCGTGCAGCAGGCCTTGGCACAGGCCGATGCCGCCCTGGCGCAAGCCGAGCAGGATGGCCAGTTCGTGTGCGTGGCCGTCGAGCAACTTGACCAGCAAGAGGCCACGCTGGCCCGCCACGGCCAGATGGCGTGGCAACGGCTGATCGGCGATGCCCTGGGCGCCGGGCGTCTGGGGCTGCAAGAGTCGCCGGTACGCACGCCCGATGGTCGGGTGCTGCATCTGGATTGCGCCCTGACCATGCAGTTGGAGCCCGATGGGCCTCATGAACCGGCCAGCCGCTGGGCGGCCTTGGCTGCACGCAGCCGCTTGAGCCCTTCGGTCGAAACCCTCGCGCTGGATCTGGTGCTGGATGCCATCGTCCAGGACGGCCAGGCCCGCTGCCTGAGTCTGTCGGTGCAGTCGCTCGATTCGGTTGAATTTGTCGCGGCCGCCACGCGCAAGCTGGAGCGTTCACCTGCTGCAGCGGCGCGACTTTGGATCGACATCCAGGAGTCGGTTGCCCTGGCGCGGCCTTTCCTGGTGCGAGAACTGGCTGGCCGCTGGCGTCAACTGGGCGTGCGCCTGGCCTTGGCGCATGCCGGTGATGGGCTGACGCGCCTGCCTCAACTGATGGACCTGGGCCTGGAGTGTGTGCGCATCGAGCGCCGCCTGCTTGAAGGCATTGGTGCTGATGACGCCGACGATGACCGGCGCTATCTGCAAGGCCTGGTGCGCCTGGTGCAAAGCGTGGGCCTGCAGATCAGTGCCGAGCAGGTGGACGAGTGCCGCGACCTGTCACAACTGTGGCAGATGGGTTTTGACGCAGCCAAGGGCGCTGCCGTGAGCGCCCCGGAGATGGCAGAGGCCTAGTCCGGCTCAGCCAATGTCGGCGCAAAGCAGACCGAACTGACCCTGCTTGCGGCAGGCAAAGTAGTGCCGCAAGGTGTCGCGCACCGTGCGAAACGCGATCTCGTCCCAGGGGATTTCGTGCTCGTGGAACAAGCGGGCCTCCAGGGTTTCAGGGCCGGGATCAAGCGAGGTGTCGAGCATGCGTGCCCGGTAGAACAGGTGCACCTGGCCCACGCGCACCACGTTCATCAGCGTGAACAGCTCTTGCAGCTCGACCTTGGCGCCGGCTTCTTCAACCGTCTCGCGCAGGGCGCCTGCGGCCACGGTTTCGCCCAGTTCCATGAAGCCGGCCGGCAGCGTCCAAAAGCCGTAACGCGGCTCGATGGCGCGCTTGCACAGCAGCACCTGCTCACCCCACACCGGCACGGTGCCCACCACATTCAAGGGGTTCTCGTAGTGGATGGTGTCGCACTGGCCGCAAACAGCCCGTTCGCGGTTGTCATCGGCTGGCACCTGGTAGTTGACAGCAGCGCCGCATTGGCGACAGTGGTGGATGCGACGCGTCTCGATCATGGTCAAAAGTGTAGCGGTGCGCGTGGCATCATCGGCGAGCTTGCCCGGTAAACCCCACTCATCCAGAACTGCACACCATGAGCTTCGTGATCACGCCCCCCACACAACCGTCGGTGCCCGTGGTGGGCGGCGGCTTGTTTCCGGTTCGCCGCATCTATTGCGTCGGGCGCAACTACGCCGAGCACGCCCAGGAAATGGGCTTCACGGGCCGAGAGCCGCCGTTCTTCTTCCTCAAGCCCGGTGACGCGGTCTTGCCTGTGGCCGATGGCGAGGTGGGCACCATGGCTTACCCGCCGCTCACCAAGAACCTGCACCACGAGATCGAACTGGTGGTGGCCATTGGTGTGGGCGGTCGCGACATCGCCGCAGCCGATGCGGTCAAGCACATCTGGGGTTACGCGGTGGGCCTGGACATGACCCGCCGCGACCTGCAAAACGACATGAAGAAGCAAGGCCGGCCCTGGAGCATCGGCAAGGCCTTCGATGAATCTGCGCCCATCGGCCCCATCCACCCGATCGCCCGCACCGGCGAACTCACCCGTGGCGCCATCTCGCTCAGCGTGAACGGGCAGGTGCGCCAAAAGGGTGACCTGAGCGAACTCATCTGGACGGTGGCCGAGAGCATCGAGGTGCTGTCCAAGGCTTGGACCTTGCAGGCCGGCGATCTGATCTTCACCGGCACGCCCGCAGGCGTCAGTGCCGTGGTGCCTGGCGACACGATGGAAGGCTTTGTCGAGGGCCTGGGCAGCTTGCGTGTTGCAGTCAGGTGATCGGATGGAGCTCTACAACTACTTCCGCTCCTCCGCATCGTGGCGGGTGCGCATCGCGCTGGCCCTCAAGGGCCTGAGCTACGACTACATGGCGGTTCACCTCACCAAGAACGAGCAAACTGGCGATGGCTTCAGCGCCGTCTCGTCAAACCGCCTCGTGCCGCTGCTGCAGGATGGTGATGCCAAGGTGTGGCAATCGATGGCCATCATCGAATACCTGGATGAAACCCACCCGCAGCCACCTTTGCTGCCGGCCGACGCCCTGGGCCGTGCCCGCGTGCGGGCCCTGGCACAAGACATCGCCTGCGAAATCCATCCGCTGAACAACCTGCGGGTGCTGCGTTACCTGGTGCACGATCTCAAGCTGAGCGAGGACGACAAGAACCGCTGGTACCGGCACTGGGTCGAAAGCGGCCTGGAAGCCGTGGAACGTCAACTGGCAGCGCAGCCCTCAAGCTTTTGCCATGGCGACGCACCCACGATGGCCGACTGCGTGCTGGTGCCGCAGATCTTCAATGCCCAGCGCTTTGGGTGCCGCACCGATCACCTGCCCGAGGTCATGCGGGTGTTCGAGGCCTGCATGGCGCTGGACGCCTTCAAGCAGACGCATCCTTCGCAGTGTCCGGACGCGGCAACTTGAGCCCTGCACAAGGGTGCCTGCCCGACGCCATTCGGCCCGACTGGCCGGCGGTGCCCGGTGTGCGGGCGCTGATGAGCACGCGGCTCGGGGGTGTCAGCCAGGCACCGTTTGACAGCCTGAACCTGCGCCCGCCCGGATTGCCCGGTGGTGATCCTGATCGACCTGAGCACGTTCTGGAGAACCAGCGGCGCTTTGCGCAGGCCTTGCAGGCTCAACCGGTTTGGCTGGAGCAGGTGCACGGCTGCGCGGTGGTGCGCCTGGGTCGCGAACACGCCAATGCAGGGCAGCCCTTCCCGCAAGCCGATGCGGCCATCACCACCGAGCCCGGCGTGGCCTGCACGGTCATGGTGGCCGATTGCCTGCCCGTGCTGTTTGCCAGCCGTGATGGCCGGGTGGTGGGCGCGGCCCACGCCGGCTGGCGGGGCCTGGCCGGCGGCGTGCTGGAGGCCACGGTCGCAGCCATGGCACGTGCCGCCGATGTGGTGCCGGCTGACTTGCAGGCCTGGCTGGGCCCGTGCATAGGCCCGCAAGCCTTCGAGGTGGGGGCCGATGTCTTGCGCGGCTTCGGTGTGGCAGCCCTGTCGGCCGATCAACTTCACTTCGCGTTTCGGCCGCGGCCCGACGGCAGCCCCCGCTGGCTCGCCGACCTAACGGGTTTGGCACGCGCACGGTTGCAGGGCGTGGGCGTGGGTGCGGTCTCGGGTGGGCAGTGGTGCACTGTCTCGGATGCGCTACGGTTTTTCTCGTTCCGGCGTGACGGTCGCACCGGCCGCATGGCCGCTGCCATCGCCCTGGGTGCCTGATTCACCCTCATTTGGCAAGGCTTGCTCAGCCAGCCGCCGCGCCCTGCGCCGGGCTGGCGTGCCCATCACGTACAGCACGATGCCCAGGGGCAGGGCGCCATACAGCAGCAAGGTGAAGAAGGCGCCCAGCAGGGATCCCTGCGAGGACGTGGCTTCGGCGGCGGTCATCAAGACGACCACGAAGATCCAGGCGATGGCGACGATATGCATTTCGTATTGTAAAAAGTGATGTCACGTACTGGGATATTGAGTCATCATGCGGTAAGCTATCGGCCGTACAACGTCAACCCAGCATGTGACAGCGGTCACAGCATGGCACAAGGCAAGCCACACGGCGAAGCCCACTTGAGGAGACACGCATGACGCGCAAATCGATCCCCGATCTCAAAGAAGTGGGCGAAGCCGCCCAGGCCAACGTTCAGGCCATCGGCCAGGCTGTCGGCGACATGCTGCGCACCATGACCAGCGTGTCCCTGCCCATGGACGCCATGACCCGGCTGCAAAGCGACTACGTGAGCCAGGCGGCCTCGATGTGGAACAACGCCCTGACCACCTTCCAGAAAGAAGGCAAGGCACCGGCGCCCACTGGCGACAAGCGCTTTGCCGCCGAGGCCTGGGGGCAAAACCCCGCTGCCGCGCTGGCCGCTCAAAGCTACCTGCTGAACGCCCGCACCATGATGCAAATGGCCGAGAGCGTGCAGGCCGATCCCAAGACCAAGGCCCGTATCCGCTTCGCGGTGCAGCAGTGGGTGGACGCCGCCAGCCCGGCCAACTTCCTGGCCACCAATGCCGAAGCCCTGGCCAAGGCCGTTGAGACCCGTGGCGAGAGCATCGCCAACGGCATGCAACTGCTGCTCAAGGACATCGAGCAGGGCCACATGTCGCAAACCGACGAGAGCGTGTTCGAGGTGGGTCGCAACGTGGCCACCAGTGAAGGCGCGGTGGTGTTCGAAAACGAGCTGTTCCAGTTGATCGAGTACAAGCCCACCACCGCCAAGGTGCATGAGCGCCCGATGCTGTTCGTGCCGCCTTGCATCAACAAGTACTACATCCTCGATCTGCAACCCGAGAACTCGGTCATCGGCTACACCGTGGCGCAAGGTCACCGCACCTTCGTCGTCAGCTGGCGCAACCCCGATGAATCGATGGTCAACACCACCTGGGACGACTACATCGAGAAAGGCCCGATCAAGGCCATCGAAGTGGTGCAGGCCATCTCGGGTGTCGAGACCATCAACACGCTGGGCTTCTGCGTGGGCGGCACCATCCTGACCACCGCGCTGGCCGTGTTGGCTGCCCGGGGCGAGCAACCCGCTGCCTCGATGACGCTGCTGACCACGCTGCTGGATTTCAGCGACACCGGCATCCTCGATGTGTTCGTCGACGAAGCGTCGGTCAAGCTGCGCGACGTCACCATCGGCACCGAATCGCCCAAGGGCCCCGGCCTGCTCAAGGGCAAGGAGCTGGCCACCACCTTCAGCTTCCTGCGTCCGAACGACCTGGTCTGGAACTACGTGGTGGGCAACTACCTCAAGGGCGAAGCGCCGCCCCCGTTCGACCTGCTCTACTGGAACGGTGACTCCACCAATTTGCCTGGCCCGATGTACTGCTGGTACCTGCGCCACACCTACCTTGAAAACGCGCTGCGCCAGCCCGGCGCGCTGACGGTTTGCGGCGAAAGCCTGGACGTCACCAAGATCAAGACCCCGGTGTTCATCTACGCCTCGCGCGAAGACCACATCGTGCCCTGGCAGGCGGCCTACAAGTCGACCGAGGTGCTGGCTGGCATCAAGGACAAGACCTTTGTGCTGGGCGCCTCGGGCCACATTGCCGGCGTCATCAACCCGGCCAACAAGAACAAGCGCAGCCACTGGGTGGGCGCCAAGCTGCCGGCCAAGGCTGAAGACTGGTTTGCCCAATCCACCGAGCAGCCTGGCAGCTGGTGGCCCGTGTGGTCGGGCTGGCTGGGCAAGCATGGTGGCAAGATGGTGGCCGCTCCCAAGAGCTATGGCAGCCGCGCCTTCAAGACCATCGAGCCCGCGCCGGGCCGTTACGTCAAGCAAAAGGCCTGATCTGCCGCGGGCATTTCTCTCATAAACCTGGATTCCCTGGAGACCTTCATGAGTACCGATATCGTCATCGTCGCCGCAGCGCGTACCGCCGTGGGCAAGTTTGGTGGCACGCTGGCCAAGACCGCTGCCCCCGAGCTGGGCGCCACCGTCATCAAGGCCCTGCTTGAGCGCAGCGGACTGTCTGGCGAGCAGATCAACGAAGTCATCCTGGGCCAGGTGCTGACCGCCGGTTCGGGCCAGAACCCGGCCCGCCAGGCCGTGGTCAAGTCGGGCCTGCCGCTGGGCGTGCCGGGCTTCACCATCAACAAGGTGTGCGGCTCGGGCCTGAAGGCCGTGATGCTGGGCGCCCAGGCCATCCGTGACGGCGACAGCGAGATCGTGATCGCTGGTGGCCAAGAGAACATGAGCATGGCCCCCCACGTGCTGCCCGGCAGCCGTGACGGCCAACGCATGGGCGACTGGAAGCTGGTCGACACCATGATCGTTGACGGCCTGTGGGACGTGTACAACCAGTACCACATGGGCATCACCGCTGAAAACGTGGCCAGGCAGTACGGCATCACCCGTGAGCAGCAAGACGCCCTGGCCCTGGCCAGCCAGCAAAAGGCAGCGGCCGCCCAAGAAGCCGGCCGCTTCAAGGACGAAATCGTGCCGGTGAGCATCGCCCAGAAAAAGGGTGACCCCATCGTTTTCGCCAACGACGAATTCATCAACAAGAAGACCAACGCCGAAGCGCTGGCCGGCTTGCGCCCCGCCTTCGACAAGGCTGGTTCGGTCACGGCCGGCAATGCGTCGGGCCTGAACGACGGCGCTGCCGGCGTCATGCTGATGACGGCCGCCAAGGCCGCCGCCCTGGGCCTGAAGCCTCTGGGCCGCATCGCCAGCTACGCCAGCGCCGGCCTCGAGCCCTCGATCATGGGCATGGGCCCGGTGCCCGCCGCCCGCAAGGCCCTGGCCCGCGCCGGCTGGTCGCCCGCCGATCTGGACCTGCTCGAGATCAACGAAGCCTTTGCCGCCCAGGCCTGTGCCGTGCACAAGGAAATGGGCTGGGACACCAGCAAGGTCAACGTCAACGGTGGTGCCATCGCCATCGGCCACCCGATCGGCGCATCGGGCTGCCGCATCCTGGTGACGCTGCTGCACGAAATGGCCCGCCGCGACGCCAAGAAGGGCATCGCTTCGCTGTGCATCGGTGGTGGCATGGGCGTGGCCCTGACCATCGAGCGCTGATCGACATCACCCGGTTTTCTGACCCCCATCGCCTGTGAATGCGGGCACTGTTTCCACCAACGAGGAGCAATTCATGACACAAAAAGTAGCGTACGTCACCGGCGGCATGGGCGGCATTGGCACCGCCATCTGCCAACGCCTGCACAAGGAAGGTTTCAAGGTCATCGCCGGTTGCGGCCCGAGCCGTGACTTCACCAAGTGGCTCGACGAGCAAAAGGCCATGGGCTACACCTTCTACGCGTCGGTGGGCAATGTGGCCGATTGGGATTCGACCGTCGAAGCCTTCAGCAAGGCCGTGGCCGAGCATGGCGTGATCGACGTGCTGGTGAACAACGCCGGCATCACCCGTGACCGCATGTTCCTGAAGATGACGCCTGACGACTGGAAGGCCGTGATCGACACCAACCTCAACAGCATGTTCAACGTCACCAAGCAAGTGGTGCCGGGCATGGTTGAAAAGGGCTGGGGCCGCATCATCCAGATCAGCTCGGTGAACGGCGAAAAGGGCCAGGCTGGCCAGACCAACTACTCGGCTGCCAAGGCCGGCATGCACGGCTTCACGATGGCTCTGGCGCAGGAAATGGCTGCCAAGGGCGTCACCGTGAACACCGTCAGCCCCGGCTACATCGGCACCGACATGGTTCGCGCGATCAAGCCCGAAGTGCTCGAAAAGATCGTGGCCACCATCCCCGTGAAGCGTCTGGGCACGCCTGACGAAATCGGTTCGATCTGCGCCTGGCTGGCTGGCGAAGACTCGGGCTTCACCACCGGTGCCGATTTCAGCTGCAACGGCGGCCTGCACATGGGCTGATGCAGTGTGTGCGCCCCGTCCTGGGGCTGCATCTGCCAGCCAAAAGGCGCCCTCGGGCGCCTTTTTTCATGGGCGAAGTGCTCTCACTCGCCCAGTCCGGACATGAAGAACTTGATCAGCCCCTTGGCCGCAAAGCCCAGCAGGCCGAAGCCCAGGGCCAGAAACAGCACAAAGGTGCCCAGGCGGCCGGCCTTGGATTCGCGGGCCAGCTGAAAGATGATGAAGACCATGTACAGCATGAAGGCCGTCACCCCAAAGGTGAGGCCAAACCAGGCAATCTGCTCTTCGTTGTAGCCGAACATGATGGGCGATCAGGCGCTGTGGCTCAGGGTTGCTCTTCAAGGCCGGCCACGCTGACCAGGTCGCGGTAGGCATGCCAGCTGGCATGGGCCAGCCAGGGCGCGATGACGACCAGGCCCACCAGCGCGGTGACCATGCCCAGCACCGTCAACAGCATCAACAGGGCCGCCCACAGCGCCATCGGCCCCGGGTGGGCCTGCACCACACGCCAACTGGTGAGCACGGCTGCCAGCACACCCACCTTGCGATCGAGCAGCAGCGGGATGGCCACCACGCTGCTGGCATACACCGGCGCCGCCAGAAAGGCGCCCATGGCCAGCCACACTTCGAACAGGTGCGAGTGGTCGTTGAGCACCACGATCTTGATGAACTCCAGGGGCGTGCGCACCGGCGCGCCTGCAAAGCCGGTGATCAGCGATGCTGATGTCAGCACCCAGCCCGTGCCTGCAAAGGCCAGCAGCACGCCAAACACCACCAGGCGACCTTCGGGCTTCCAGGCGGCCAGGGCCACCGACAGATCGGCCCGCTGCCTGCGCTCGAGCGCGCGGCTGATGGCGTAAAGGCCCGTGGCCAGAACGGGCGCCACCAGCAGGAAGCCGGTGAACGCACCGGACAGCAGCCAGAAGCGGTGGTGCGCCACGTAGATCAGCAGGCCGCCAAACACTGCCAGAAACAAGCCGTGCAGCAGCCCGGGCAAGGGGCAGCGCATCAGGTCGCGCCAGCCCCGCGCCAACCAACCCAGGGGCCGCAGCAAGGGGACGTTTCGCACGCCGAAGGCGCGAGATTCGATGAGGGCTTTGCTTTCACGCATGGTGTGGGGGCGGGTGCCGAATGATGAGGCCTGGGCGCACTGGCGACTTGATCAAGAGCAAGGCCGGTGACAACCGTGGTGAAGATCGCAGGGCAGCCGGGTTGGCATGCCTAACGCGATGGTGCGGCGGCGTCGAGCAGCTCACTCTCGATCTGCAGCTGGGCACGCGTTTGCTGCAACGCGGCACCATTGACCAAAAAGGTGTCTTCGACTCGCTCACCCAGGGTGCTGATCTTGGCCAATTGCAGGTTGATGCCGTGGCGAGCCAGCACCCGGGCAATGGCATAGAGCAGGCCCGAGCGGTCACTGGTGCTGACCGACAGCAGCCAGCGCTGGGCGCGTTCATCGGGGCGCAGCGACACGCGCGGCGTGACCGGGAATGACTTGACCCGTCTGGACACCCGGCCACGGCTGGGTTCGGGCAGGGGCCGCTCGCTGGACAGGGCCTGGGCCAGCTGGGTTTCGATCAACGAGATCAGGTCGCGGTAGCTGCTGGGATCGGCGGCCTCGCATTGCGGATGGATGACCTGGAAGGTGTCCAGCGCAAAGCCGGTGCGGCTGGTGTGCACCTTGGCGTCTTGAATCGAGAAGCCTGCACCGTCAAAGTAGCCGCAGATGCGCACAAAGAGGTCGCTTTGGTCGGGCGAATACACCAGCACCTGCAGGCCGTCACCGATGGGCGAAGGCCGGGCCCGCACCACCGGCACCTTGGTTTCAAGGTAGCGCCACAGCGAGCGTGCATGCCAGGCGATCTCGTTGGCATCGTGGCGCGCAAAGTAGCTCAGCTCCAGCGTTTTCCACAAGGGGCCCTCGGTGCCGGGCAGGGCGCTGTGCAGGGCCAGCAACTGGCGCGCCTCGAGCTTGCGGGCCTCCAGGTCGGCATCCAGATTGGGCTGTGAGCCCCCCAGCGCGCGCAGGGTGTAGCGGTACAGGTCTTCGAGCAGCTTGCCCTTCCAGGCGTTCCAGACCTTGGGGCTGGTGCCACGGATGTCGGCCACGGTGAGCAAGTAGAGCGCGGTCAGGTTGCGGGCATTGCCCACGATGTTCGCGAACTTGCCGATGACGTCGGCGTCGGAGAGGTCTTCCTTCTGGGCCACCGTGCTCATGGTCAGGTGGTGGCGCACCAAGAATTCAACCAGGGTTGAATCGTCGCGGCTCAGGCCGTGGTCGCGGCAAAAGCGGCGAACCTCGACCGCCCCCAGGGCGCTGTGGTCGCCGCCACGGCCCTTGGCCACGTCATGGAAGAGCGCGGCCACATACAGCAGCCAGGGCTTGTCCCATTCACTGGCCAATTGTGAGCAGAACGGGTACTCGTGGGCGTGCTCAGGGATGAAGAAGCGCCGCACATTGCGCAACACCATCAGGATGTGCTGATCGACCGTGTACACATGGAACAGGTCATGCTGCATGCGGCCCACGATGCGCCGGAACACCCACAGGTAACGGCCCAGCACCGAAGTCTGGTTGAGCAGGCGCATGGCATGCGTGATGCCTTGCGGCTGGCGCAGGATGTCCAGGAAGAGTTCGCGGTTGATCGGATCCCGGCGGAAGCTGGCGTCCATCACCTCACGGGCGTTGTACAAGGCGCGCAGCGTGCGGGCCGACAGGCCCTGTATGCCCGGCGTCTGCTGGAACACCAGAAAAGTCTCGAGGATGGCGTGGGGGTTCTCGGCGTACAGCTCGTCGGTGGCCACTTCGAGCATGCCGCCGCGATCATAGAAGCGCGCATTGATCTGCCGCATGGGCGCGGCTTCGCTGCCACTGATGCGCTCCTCAATGTTGAGCATCAGGATCTGGTTGAGCTGCGTGACCGCCTTGGCCGCCCAGTAATAGCGGTGCATCAGCACCTCGGATGAGCGCGCAGTGCGCGAGCTTTGGTAGCCAAAGCTGTCGGCCACGGCGGTTTGCAGATCAAACACCAGGCGGTCTTCGCGTCGTCCGGCCACCGCGTGCAGGCGCGCCCGGATCAGCTTGAGCGTGCCTTCGTGGCGCTGCAACTGCTTCACTTCAAAGGGCGTGATCAGGCCGTTGGCGGCCAACTCGGCCCAGGTGCGGCCCAGGCCCGCAGCGGCCGCCACCCAGATCACCACCTGCAGGTCACGCAGGCCGCCCGGGCTTTCCTTGCAATTGGGCTCCAGCGAGTAGGGCGTGTCCTCGTACTTGGTGTGGCGCTGGTGCATCTCCAGCGTCTTGGCACGCAAAAAGGCCTTGGGGTCCATCAGCGCCTGGGTGTCGGCCTGGAACCGCGTGGCCAGCCGCCTGGCGCCAGTGACCAGGCGTGATTCAAGCAGGGCCGTCTGCACCGTCACATCGGCGGCGGCCTCGGCCACGCATTCGGCCACCGTGCGCACCGACGAGCCGATTTCCAGGCCGATGTCCCAGCAGGCCGTGATGAAGGCCTCGATGCGGTCTTTCAGTGGGCTGCCGGCCTGGATATCGGCGTCATCGGGCAGCAGCAGCAGCACGTCGACATCGCTGTAGGGCAGCAGTTCGCCACGGCCATAACCGCCCACTGCCAGCAAGGCCGCCTGGGCCGGCAGGCCGCACTGTTGCCACAAGGTGGTCAAGGTGCCGTCAACATGCCGCGTGAGTGCCTTGACCAGGCGCGTGGCTGCCGGCGCGGTGGCGCGGCTGTCCAGAAAATGGCTGATCAACGCCTTCTTGCCATCGCGAAACTGGCTGCGCAGGCTGCTGATGTCGAGCGCCACGGGCGCTGCCACGCTTTCAGAAGCGGTATCGGCGCTCATCGCAGCCCTCACGCTGGCGTGATGAAGGCGGGCGGCGGGGGCGAACCCGCCGACAGGGTCAGCACCTCGTAGCCGGTTTCAGTGACCAGCACGGTGTGCTCCCACTGGGCCGACAGCGAGCGGTCCTTGGTGACGATGGTCCAGCCGTCGCCCATCTCGCGGATTTCGCGGCGGCCAGCGTTGACCATGGGTTCGATGGTGAAGATCATGCCCGGCACCAGTTCCTCCAAAGTGCCGGGGCGGCCGTAGTGCAGCACCTGCGGTTCTTCATGGAAGCGCTGGCCGATGCCATGGCCGCAGAACTCGCGCACGATCGAGAAACCCTGGTTCTCGGCAAACACCTGGATGGCGTGGCCGATGTCGCCCAGGCGGGCACCGGGCTTGACCTTGGCGATGCCTTTCCACATGGCGTCATACGTCAGGGCGCACAGGCGCTTGGCGGCGATCGAGCCTTCGCCCACCACGAACATGCGGCTGGTGTCGCCGTGCCAGCCATCCTTGATGACAGTGACGTCGATGTTGACGATGTCGCCGTTCTTCAAGGGCTTGTCATTGGGGATGCCGTGGCACACCTGATGGTTGATCGAGGTGCAGATCGACTTGGGGTAGGGCACATAACCCGGTGGCTGGTAGTTCAAGGGGGCAGGCACGCCGCCCTGAACCTGCACGATGTGGTCGTGCGCCAGCTTGTCCAGTTGGTCGGTGGTGACGCCCGGCACGACATGCGGCGTCAGCATGTCCAGCACTTCCGAGGCCAGTCGGCCGGCAATGCGCATGCCTTCGATCTCGGCGGGGTTGGTTTTGAGGGTGATGGCCATGGGCGAAATTATCCCACCTCAAAGTAGAATCTCGGGTTTTCACGGGCATGGCCCTCCACCAAGCGGGGCACCCACGGGTGCAAGCAATGCGCAACGTTGGGGGCCAGCCACGATCACGGTCCGCCATGCCGCATCCTGCCTCGAACTCCCACCACCAACTGATGCATTTCGAGGGCGGCAACGCGCTCTCGGCCTTCCGCGCCCAGGCTCTGCTGCCGCAACTGCAGGCCATCAGCACCCGCATCACCGGCGTGGTGGCGCGTTACGTGCACTGGGTGGCACTGGATGCACCGCAAGGCGCGGGCGCGCAACTGGACAAACTGGCCGCGCTGCTGCAATACGGGCCTGCCTACACCGGTGGCAACGACGGTGCGCTGGTGGTGGTGATGCCCCGCCTGGGCACGGTGTCACCCTGGGCCAGCAAGGCCACCGACATCGCCCGCAACTGTGGCCTGGTGCTGCACCGCGTTGAGCGGGTCACCGAATTCCGGCTGCAGATCAAGACCGGTTTGCTGGGTGGGGCGGGCAAGCCGCTGGATGCGGCCGAATTGCAGGCCTGCGCCATGCTGCTGCATGACCGCATGACCGAGAGTGTGGCCTTTGAGCGCGAAGCTGGCCAGCACCTGTTTGACGAGCAGGCAGCCGAGCCCATGGCGCATGTGGATGTGCTGGGTGCCGGCCGTGCGGCCCTGGTGCCGGCCAATACCGAGTTCGGCCTGGCCCTGTCTGACGACGAAATCGACTACCTGGTGCGGGCCTTCACCGGCTTGGCGCGCAACCCCACCGACGTCGAGCTGATGATGTTCGCGCAGGCCAACAGCGAGCACTGCCGCCACAAGATCTTCAACGCCGACTTCAGCATCGATGGGCAGCGCCAGCCGCTGAGCATGTTCGGCATGATCCGCAACACCGAAAAGCTGTCACCCCAGCACAGCATCGTGGCCTACAGCGACAACGCTGCGGTGATGGAAGGCGGCCCGGTGCAGCGCTGGTTGCCGCAGGGCTTCACCAACGCGCCCCTGTACGGCGCGCGTGCTGAAACCGCCCATGTGCTGATGAAGGTGGAGACGCACAACCACCCCACGGCCATCTCGCCGTTTCCGGGCGCATCCACCGGCGCGGGTGGTGAGATCCGCGACGAAGGCGCCACCGGTCGCGGTGCCAAGCCCAAGGCGGGCCTGACGGGCTTCACCGTGTCCAACCTGCACCTGCCGGGCCTGGACGAGCCCTGGGAGCGCAACCCCGTGGGCAAGCCCAGCCACATTGCCAGCGCGCTGCAAATCATGATCGACGGCCCGCTGGGTGGGGCGGCTTTCAACAACGAATTCGGCCGGCCCAACCTGGGTGGTTATTTCCGGGTGTTCGAGCAATCGGTGGCCGGCCTGGTGCGGGGCTACCACAAGCCCATCATGATCGCCGGTGGCATTGGCGTGATCAGTGATGGCCAGACCCACAAACTGCCTTTTGCGGCGGGCACGCTGCTGGTGCAACTGGGTGGCCCTGGCATGCGCATCGGCATGGGCGGCGGCGCAGCCAGCTCGATGGCGGCCGGCACCAACACCGCGTCGCTCGACTTTGACTCGGTGCAACGCGGCAACCCCGAGATCCAGCGCCGCGCTCAAGAGGTCATCAACCACTGCTGGACGCTGGGCGCGCAAAACCCCATCGTGGCCATCCACGACGTGGGCGCGGGCGGCATCAGCAATGCCTTCCCCGAACTGGTCGATGGCGCCGGCAAGGGTGCCACCTTCGACTTGCGCCGGGTGCCGCTCGAAGAATCCGGCCTGGCCCCGAAAGAGATCTGGTGCAACGAAAGCCAGGAGCGTTACACCCTGGCCATCAACCCCGATCTGATGCCGCTGTTCGAGCAGATGTGTGCCCGCGAGCGTTGCCCCTTCGCGGTGGTGGGCGTGGCCACCGACGACCCGACCCTGGTGCTGGAAGACGGCCCGGGCGGCGAGCGCGTGATCGACATGCCCATGTCGGTGTTGCTGGGCAAGCCGCCCAAGATGCACCGCGATGTGCAGCGCGTGGCGCGGCAAGAGCCCGCCCTGGCGCTCACCGGTGTCAAGCTCGATGAGGTGGCCTATGCGGTGCTGCGCCACCCCACCGTGGCCAGCAAGCGCTTCCTGATCACCATCGGTGACCGCACAGTGGGGGGCCTGAGCCACCGCGACCAGATGGTGGGCCCCTGGCAGGTGCCGGTGGCCGACTGCGCGGTCACGCTGGCCGATTTTTCGGGCTTCCGCGGCGAGGCCATGAGCATGGGCGAGCGCACGCCGCTGGCGGCACTGCATGCACCCGCCTCGGGCCGCATGGCCGTGGCCGAAGCCATCACCAACCTGCTGGCTGCGCCCATCGAGCTGTCGCGCATCAAGCTGTCGGCCAACTGGATGGCTGCCTGTGGCGAGGCCGGCGAAGACGCTGCGCTGTACGACACCGTCAAGGCGGTGGGCATGGAGCTGTGCCCGGCGCTGGGCATCGGCATCCCGGTGGGCAAGGACAGCCTGTCGATGCGCACCAAGTGGCAGGCCGATGGCCAGGCCCGTCAGGTCACGGCCCCGGTCAGCCTGATCGTGAGCGCCTTTGCCACGCTCGACGATGTGCGGGGCACGCTCACGCCGCAATTGCAGCGGGGCGAAACCAGCCTGATCCTGATCGATCTGGGCGCGGGCCGCATGCGCATGGCGGGCTCCATCCTGGCGCAGGTCACCGGCCAGTTTGGCGACGAGGTGCCCGATCTGGACGATCCGGCACGCCTGAAGGCGCTGGTGGCGGCCATCAACCAGTTGCGGGCCGACGGCAAGCTGCTGGCCTACCATGACCGCAGCGATGGCGGCCTGTGGGCGGCGGCCTGTGAAATGGCCTTTGCCGGCCAGGTGGGCGTGAGCCTCAATGTGGACCTGCTGGTCACCGAAGGCGACGGCATCACCGACAGCCGCGCCGACACCGGCGATTCCAAGAACTGGGCTGGCCAGGTGGGCGAGCGCCGTAACGAGCTGACCCTCAAGGCCTTGTTCAACGAAGAACTGGGCGCGGTGATCCAGGTGCCGCGCGCCGAGCGTGATGCGGTGCTGGGCGTGTTGCGCCAGCATGGCCTGTCGCGCCACAGCCATGTGGTGGGCAGCACCAACGACCAGCAACTGGTGCAGGTGTGGCGCGATGCCAAGGCGCAATTCACCGCGCCGCTGCGCGACTTGCATCAGGCCTGGGACGAAGTGAGCTGGCGCATCGCCAAGCTGCGTGACAACCCGGCCTGCGCCGATGCCGAGCACGCTGCGGCCGGTGCCTTGGGCGATGCTGGCCTGCACCGCCACCTCAGTTTTGACGCCGCCGAGAACGTGGCCGCGCCTTTCCTGAACCTGGCCCGCCCCAAGATGGCCATCCTGCGCGAGCAGGGTGTCAACTCGCACGTCGAGATGAGCTACGCCATGGCGCAGGCCGGCTTTGACACCTTCGACGTGCACATGAGCGACCTGCAGGCCGGCCGCGCCCGCCTGGATCAGTTCCAGGGTCTGGTGGCCTGCGGCGGCTTCAGCTACGGCGACACCCTGGGTGCCGGCGAGGGCTGGGCGCGCTCCATCCTGTTCAACCCGGTGCTGGCCGATCAGTTCTCGGCCTTCTTTGCGCGGCCCGACACGCTGGCCCTGGGCGTGTGCAACGGCTGCCAGATGATGGCGGCGTTGGCACCCATCATCCCGGGCACGCAAGCATGGCCGCGCTTCACCCGCAACAAGAGTGAGCAGTTCGAGGCCCGCCTGAGCCTGGTCGAGGTGCTGGACAGCCCCTCGGTGTTCTTTGCCGGCATGGCTGGCAGCCGCCTGCCCATCGCCGTGGCCCATGGTGAAGGCTTTGCCGATTTTTCACAGCGGGGCGATGCCCAGGCGGTGCGGCAGGCCATGCGCTTTGTGGACCACAGTGGCCAGGCCACCGAGGCTTACCCGTTCAACCCGAACGGCAGCCCGGGCGGCTTGACGTCCGTCACCACTGACGACGGCCGCTTCACCGTGCTGATGCCGCACCCCGAGCGGGTGTTCCGCAATGTGCAGATGAGCTGGTCGGCGGGTGATGTCTCGGCACCCAGCCCCTGGATGCGCATGTTCGGCAACGCCCGGCGCTGGCTGGGCTGATCGACGAGCCCTCGCTTCAGGCGGGTGCCTGCAAGCCCGCCACCTGGGCCAGCAGGCTGTAGGAGTGCAGCCGGGCCGCGTGGCTGTGCAGCGCACTGGCCACGATGAATTCATCGGCACCGGTTTGTTGTTGCATCTCTGCCAGACGCCGGGCCAGGGTGGCGGGGCCGCCCCAGGCGCTCATCACCAGCATGCGCGCCACGGCGGCTTTTTCGCGCGGGTTCCACATCGTTTCCATCTCAGCCACCTCAACGGGTGGTGGCAAGGGGCCGCGCACGCCGCGTTGCATGCCCAGAAAGCGCTGTTGGATCGAGGTGAACAAGCGCGCGGCCTCGTCGTCGCTATCGGCCGCCACCACATTGATGCCCACCATGGCATGGGGCTTGGGCCAGGCCGCCGAGGGCCGATAGGTGGAGCGGTAGATCTCCAGCGCCTGCATCAGCATGTCGGGTGCAAAGTGCGATGCAAACGCGAAGGGCATGCCCAGGTAGGCCGCCAATTGCGCGCCGTACAGGCTGGAGCCCAGGATCCAGATGGGCACCTCGGTGCCCTGGCCCGGAATGGCGCGAACGGCCTGACCGGGCTGGGCCGGGGCCAGGTAAGCCTGCAACTCCAGCACATCCTGCGGAAAGCCGTCTTCGTCGGAGGCCAGGTTGCGGCGCAAGGCTCGCGCCGTGTGCTGATCGGTGCCTGGTGCGCGCCCCAGCCCGATGTCGATGCGGCCGGGGTACAGCGTGGCCAGGGTGCCAAACTGCTCGGCGATCACCAGCGGGGCATGGTTGGGCAGCATCACGCCGCCCGAGCCCACCCGGATGCGCTGCGTGGCACCGGCCACATGGCCCACCAGCACGGCGGTGGCCGAACACGCCACGCCGTCCATGTTGTGGTGCTCGGCCAGCCAGTAGCGCTGGTAGCCCAGGGCTTCAACGTGGCGGGCCAGGCTCACCGTGTGGCGCAGCGCATCGGCCGCGCATTCGCCCTGCACAATGGGCGCCAGATCCAGCACAGACAGATTCATCATGCTTGCCATGATGCCTGGATGTGCACACCGACAAGGGTGTAGGCTTGTTGTCATGCGTGATCACCAACCCCCCATCATCTCGATCCGCCGACGGCCTCTGGCCTTGCTGGCCACTGTGGGCACGCTGGTGCTGATGGTGGCCGGCTGCCAGGCGCAATCGGTGCAGGCGCCTGCGGTCGCGGCTTCACAGGCGCCTGACGCCCTGGCGCGCATCCAGGCGCACATCGGCAAGGCGCCCTGCGACACCAACGCCCAATGCCGCACCCTGCCCATCGGTCACCGGGCCTGCGGCGGGCCCGAAAGCTGGCTGGCCTGGTCCACTGTCAATGGGCAGGCCGATCAATTGCAACGCTGGAGTGCCGAACTGGCGGCCCAGCAAAAGCAGGATCAGCAACGCCGAGGCCTGATGAGCACCTGCCAGGTTCAACCCGACCCGGGCGCTGTCTGCGTCAAGAAGCAATGCGTGCTGGGCACCGCCCGGCTTGCAGAATGACCCGCCAACGCCATCTCACAGCCATGTCACAGCCCCAAGCCAGTCTGCCTGTTCGCCGCCTGCTGCTGGATCTCGAATCGCCTCTGGATCGCCACTGGAACGGCGGCGATGCCTTTCGCACGGCGGTGTTCAACGCGCTGTCGATGAGCTTTCCGGCGGGCGAGCAAAGCTTCATCGACGCCGTGCGTGCCGGCCTGGCGGCCTTGCCCGAGTCCGAGCGCCCGCGCTTTCAGGCCGAGGTGCAGGGCTTCATCGGGCAAGAGGCCACGCATCGCCGCATCCACAGCCTGTTCAACGACCACCTGGCGCGGCAAGGCCTGGTGAACCATTGGGGCCCGCGCATCCAGCGGCGCCTCAAGCGCCTGGAGGGGCAGGACGTTCGCGGCGCGCTGGCCGTGACCGCCGCCACCGAGCACTTCACCGCCATCATGGCCGAGTGGCTGCTGGGCCCCAACACCCTGCTGGCCGGTGCCGAGCCCCGCTTGGTGCTGATGTGGCAATGGCATGCCAGCGAGGAGTCCGAGCACCGCAGCACGGCCTTTGATCTGTACCGGGCCTTGGGCGGCAACGAAAAATGGCGCCTGCGCCTGTTCAGGCTCATCACCTGGTACTTCCTGACCGATCTGCTGCGCCAGACCCTGCACAACCTGTGGCGCGACGGCAGCCTGTGGCAGTGGCGCACCTGGGCCAGTGGTGCGCGCTGGTTTCTGGGGCGTGAAGGGCTGTTCCGGCGCATGGCCGGGCCCTGGCGTGATTACCTGCGGGCTGATTTCCATCCCAACCAGCGCGATGGCCAGCTGGGTGTGGCCTGGCTGCAAGCCCACCAGCAGGATTACGCCCTGGTGGGTGGCTGACCGGGCGTTGGTCGGGTGCGGTAGAAGGTCAGGGGCTGACTGGCCACCTGTTGCAGCACGTTCTTGCGCATGCGGCCCACCACATGCATCTCGCAGGGCTTGCAATCAAAACGCAAGGTGAGGGTGTCGTTGCCGTGGCGCAGGGTCATGGGCTCGGCGCGGATGGTGCCTTGCACGCCAGTCACGCCCTTGGCCTGCTTGGGGCACAGGCTCAGGCTGAAGCGCACGCAATGCTTGGTGATCATCAGGCTGGCTTCGCCCAGCTCTTCATGGCTTTCGTAGGCGGCGGCGATCACCTTCACCCCATGGCGCGCGTAAAAGTCGCGGGCCTTGTGGTTGTAGACATTGGCCAGGTAGCTCAAGGCATCGTCGGGGTAGGGCGCGGGCGGTGACACCGGCTGGGCACGCGGCAGGCGCTGCCGCTGCGCATGGCGCTCGGCCTCCAGCGTGGACACGGCCTGCCGGCGCAGGCCATTGAGGGCCGATGTGGGCACAAACCAGGGCTGGCTGAGCGCCACATCCACCTGGCGAGCCGAAAAGATCGTGCCACCCAGCTTGCCCAGGCCTTCACGCAGCCCCGCTTCGGCCTTGGCGGCGTCCTTGGCCGCCACCAGGCCTTGCTGCAACTCGGCTTGCGCCACATGGCCGTCTTCGTCGGTGACGGTGAGCAGCAGGCCGTCGGGCGTTTCGTCCAGGCGCATGTCCACGGCGATGCGCCGATCCGCCGATTGCCGGTCCAGTTGGCGATCCCAGGACATGTCGCGGTTGCGAAACACCGAGGTGCCCCGACGCACGTCCTTGAGGTTGGCCATGGCTTCATTGGGCCAGATGCGCCAGACGTCGGGGCCTTCCGCGCTGAGCGCCTTGGTCACGTTCATCTGCGTGCCGTTGAGCTCACCTTGCAAGTCCCACCAGGTCAGCCCGTCGCCGTTGTGCAGGGCGGTGTTGCCTTCGGACAGCTTCACGTCCAGGTGATCGGGCCCCACGCGCAGCACCTCACCCAGCGGCAAACCGGCGTGCTTGGGGCTGTCAAAGGCGCCAATGTCCTGCTTGCGGCCGTTGACGAAGTAATCGGTGGCACTGCGGTTGAAATTGCGATCCGGGTCGGGCTGAAAGTGGTGCACCGTCTTGCCCGATGAACTGGCCACCCAGCGGCGGTCGCCTTCGAGGATGCGGTCAAGCAGTTGCCGGTAATGGGCGGTGACGTTCTTGACGTAGCCCATGTCCTTGTAACGGCCTTCGATCTTGAAGCTGCGGATGCCAGCATCCACCAAGGCGGCCAGGTTGTCGCTCTGGTTGTTGTCCTTCAGGCTGAGTACATGCTTGTCGTGGGCCACGATGCGGCCCAGGCTGTCGCTCACGGTGTACGGCAGGCGGCACTCTTGCGAGCAGTTGCCGCGGTTGGCGCTGCGGCCGGTGTGCGCGTGGCTGATGAAGCACTGGCCCGAATACGCCACGCACAGGGCACCGTGCACAAAAAACTCCAGCTTGGCCTGCGTGACCTCGCGGGCAATGGCCTGGATCTGCGGCAGCGTCAGCTCGCGGGCCAGCACCATCTGCGAGAAGCCAACGTCCTGCAAGAACCGCGCTTTTTCGGGCGTGCGAATGTCGGTCTGGGTGCTGGCGTGCAACTGGATGGGGGGCAGGTCCAGCTCCAGCAGGCCCATGTCCTGCACGATCAGGGCATCAGCGCCGGCCTGGTGCAGTTGCCAGATCAGGCGCCGGGCCGGCTCCAGTTCGTCGTCACGCAAGATGGTGTTGATGGTGACGAAGATGCGTGCATCAAAGCGGTGGGCATGCGTGCACAGCCGCTCGATGTCGGCCACGTTGTTGCCTGCATTGGCCCGCGCGCCGAAGTCGGGCCCGCCGATGTACACCGCATCGGCGCCGTGGTCGATGGCGGCGATGCCGATGTCGGCGTCGCGGGCCGGTGCGAGCAGTTCAAGGGCGTTGGCGGTGTGGGGCATGGCAGGGCACGGAAGCGGGCCCAAAGTGTAGGGCAGCAGGCCCGATCACGCAGGCGTTGGCGGGTTTGCGCAGACCCAGGCGGCAGAAACTGCAAGCGCTGCAACAAGCTGCAAGCGTTGTGAGCCAGCGGGCGTTGTTCACGGGCTTTTGCGGTGCATGGGCTGCACCATGCAGGCCATTCCTCATGCATGGCCTTCTTGGGAGCCCGATCATGTCATTCACACTCAGTCAACGGTTTGCCACTTTCGTGTCGGCCTGCTGCCTGGCCACCCTGGCCGCCTGCGGTGGTGGCGGTGCCGGTGCGGGTGGTGGCACGCAGTCACCCTCGTCGGGCGGCGGCGGTGCCACGGCGGCGGCGGTGCGGGTGTCGGGCACCATCACCGGTTTCGGCAGCGTCATCATCGACGGCAAGAAGTACGACGACAGCGTGACCGCCGTGCAGATCGGCACCGACCCGAAGGCCCCCGATGCCGGCTCGCTCACCGACCTGAAACTGGGCATGCACGTGGAGGGCACGGTGCAGGACGGCAAGTTGACTGACGCGGTCATCCAGGCGGCCCTTTCGGGTACCGTGGGCAGCGTGGACGTGGCGGCATCAAGCTTCACGGTGTTTGGCCAGACGGTCAAGGTGCTGACCACCGGTGCCACGCCCACCGTGTTTGACGGTGTGGCCGATCTGAGTGGCCTGGTAGTGGGTGATGTGGTGGAGGTGCACGGCTCACTCGATGCCAGCAAGGTCATCAACGCCACCCGCGTCGAGCGCAAGCCTCGCAGCGAGGCCGCCAAGGGTGTCAAGTTGGGCGGCGTCATCGCCAGCCTGGATACCGGCGCCAAGACCTTCCACTTGAACGACATGACGGTGGACTACAGCGCCGCCACCGTGCTGCCCAGCGGCGTGGTGCTGGCCAACGGCCAGGTGTTCACCGCGGTGAGTGACACGGCACCCAGCGCGGGCGTGTTCAGGCCCAAGACCATCCGAGTGGCCCAGGCCGGCGAAGGCAGCAACTTTGAAGTCGGCGGTCGTGTGATGGTGTTCAACAGCCTGGCCGACTTCACGGTCTCGGGCATCAAGGTGGACGGCAGCGCGGCCACGTTCGACGCCGGCAGCGCCAGCGACATGGCCGCAGGTGTGCTGGTGGCCGCCTCCGGCACGGTGAGCGATGGTGTGCTCAAGGCCAAGGTGCTGCGGGTGCTCAAGACATCGGTGGATGTGGCGGCCTCGCTGTCGGGCCAGGTGACCGATTTTGTGTCGGCAGCCAGCTTCAAGGTTCGCGGCGCGGTGGTGGATGCGAGCGGCACAGGTGTGGTCTTCACGGGCGGAACCATCGGTGACCTGGGCAATGGTGCCTGGGTGTTGGTCAAGGGCAAGGTCAGCGGCGAGTTGCTGAAGGCCGACAGCGTCACCTTCCAGGCACCGCCTGCCGCCAAGCCGGTCACGCTCAAGGGTGAAATCCGGGATCTGGATGTGGCTGCTGGCACCTTCCACTTCCTGGGGGCCACGCTCAAGCTGGGCAGCGTGACCGAATTTGTGGGTGGCGGCACGGCCGATCTGGCCAATGGCCGGCGTGTGGAGGTCACAGGGATCCCGGGTGCCGACGGCGTGGTGCTCGTCAGCACGCTGAAATTCCTGGCCGATCTGGCCCAGGTGCCCTCGGTGCTGGGTGGCCGGGTGTCGGATCTGGTGGTCGGTCAGTTCAAGTTGCCCGGCATCACGGTGCAATTCACGGGCAACACCGCGTTTGAAGGCGGCACGGCCGCCGACCTCGGCAATGGCGTGCAGGTGCTGGCCAAGGGGCCGGTCAACGGCGCCACCAAGGTGCTGTCAGCCACCTGGATCCAGATCATTCCGGCCGATCTGCCGGGTGTGCGGGTGAGCGGCGCGGTGGGCGACTACAGCTCGGTGTCTGACTTCCGCGTGGGCGGCCAACGTGTGGATGCCAGCGGTGCCGTCTTTGCCGACGGCGTGGCCACCGACCTGGCCAATGGCAAGGTGGTGGACGTGCGGGGCAGTGTGGTGCTGGTGGATGGCGCGAAGGTGGTCAAGGCCAGCTCGGTGCGGTTTCTCATCCAGTGACGGGCCGGGCCAGGCGGCCCGGCCGGGTGCGCTTCAGGCCTGCTTCAGCAGCCGGGCCGAGGCCGCGTCGAAGTTGGCCTTCAGCTCGGCGTAGCTGTGGTTCACCGGGAACTGCGGAAACTGCGCCACGATGGACTCGGGCGGGTGGATGAAGAAGCCGGCATCGGCGGCCTGCAGCATGCCGGTGTCGTTGTACGAGTCACCGGCGGCCATCACCTGGAAGTTCAGGCTCTTGAGGGCATTGACCGCATGGCGCTTCTGATCGGGCTGGCGCAGCTTGTAGTCGGCCACAAAGCCTTCAGCGTCAACCACCAGCTTGTGGCAGAACAGCGTGGGGCGGCCCAGTTGGCGCATCATCGGATCAGCGAATTCATAAAAGGTGTCCGACAGGATGATCACCTGGAAGCGCGTGCGCAACTCGTCCAGGAAATCCTTGGCGCCTGCCATGGGTGACATGCCGCCGATGACGTCCTGGATGTCGGCCAGCTTCAGGCCATGCTGGCGCAGCAGGCCCAACCGGTAACGCATGAGCTTGTCGTAGTCGGGCTCTTCGCGGGTGGTACGGCGAAATTCGGGGATGCCGGTGCGTTCGGCAAACGCAATCCAGATTTCGGGGATCAACACGCCTTCGAGATCGAGGCAGACGACTTGCATGACAGGGCTCCTGGGGCAGGGCCGCGCTGGGCTTTGCGCGGCGGCGCGGGATGGTACCGCACCGCCGTGGTCAATCTGCGTGGGCCGCTCAAACGGCCGAGATCTCGACCGCCACACCCGCCAGCACGGCATTGCCCGACAGCGGGTCGATCAGCTGATCGTCCAGCACGGCGTTGAGGTTGGCGCCGGGCCGCTGAGCCGCCACCCCCAGGCGTGATCCGGGCAGGTCATGGCCCCAGCCGTGGGGCAGGCTGGCCACGCCGGGCATCACTTCGTCGCTGATCTGCACCGGCGCCTGGATGTGGGCCTGGCCCCTGCTGATGCGTGCCAGCGCGCCTTCGGCCAGGCCCAGGCGCTGCGCATCGTGCGGATGAACCAGCAGCGTGCAGCGCTCAGGCCCCTTGGCCAGCGTGGGCAGGTTGTGCATCCAGCTGTTGTTGGTGCGCACATCGCGGCGGCCGATGATCAGCATGTCGGCGGCGGCCGCGCCGGCCTGCAGGTCGGCCCAGGCACGGGGCAGATCTGCCAGCAGCGAGGGCGGCGCGAGCTCGACCTTGCCACTGGGCGTGCGCAGCACCTCAGGCAGGCGGGGTGCCAGCGGGCCCAGGTCCAGGCCACCGGGCTGTGCCGCCACCTTGGCCAGCTTCAGGCCGTCGGGCCGGGCGCCAAACCGGTCGCCATAAGGCCCGCTGCGCAGCGACAGATCGGCCAGGCGCTCAGGGCCTTGCCAGGGGGCCAGTGCAGCGGTGGCTGCGGCCGCATCCACACCGGGCAGGCGCCGCAATTCGTCTTGCAGCATGTCGTCGTCCAGGGCCAGCACATCGGCCTGGGCACCCTTGCCCTGCAGGATGGCGATCAGGCGAAGCAGGTTTTGCCACTCGGGCGGCTGCCCATCGGGTTTGCTGAACACGGCCGGGCTGTAGCGCGCATGGTTGCGGTGGCTCAGTTGCGGAAAGGCGACGTCGTAGTGGCCTTCTTCAAGGGGCGACAGGCCGGGCAGGATGACGTCGGCATGGCGCGAGGTTTCGTTGCAGTAGATGTCCAGGCTGACCATGAAATCGAGCTTGTCCAGGGCGGCGGCGATGCGTGGGCCGTTGGGCGCCGACAGCACAGGGTTGCCAGCTGCCGTGATCAGGGCCCTGACCTGGCCCGGGCCGGGCGTTTCCATTTCCTGGGCCATCTGCGTGATCGGCAATTCGCCGAACACCTCGGGCGAGCCACTGACGCGTGCGTGGTGGCGACCAGTGCTGATGCCACGGCCCTTGCCAGGGCTGCCAGCATTGTTGGCGGCGAAGGCAGCAGCCTTGGCAAACAGCAGGCCGCCAGGCTGATCCAGATTGCCGGTGAGCGCATTGAGCACGTCGATCAGCCACGACGATGTGGTGCCATAGATCTGGGTGCAGGGCCCCATGCGCCCGTACACGCAGGCGCTGGGTGCGGCGGCCAGGTCTCGCGCCAATTGCCGGATTTGGGGGGCCGCGATGGCGCAGCGTTCGGCCACGGCTTCGGGGCTGAAGCCCTGGACGGCTTCGCGCACATCGGCCACGCCCTGCAGCCAGGGCTCGGCCGCGCCCAGCCGCACCAGGCCTTCATCGAACAGGGTGTGCACCATGGCCGCCAGCAGGAACACATCAGTGCCCGGGCGGATGAAATGGTGGGCATCGGCGGCAGCTGCGGTTTCGCTGCGGCGGGGGTCGATCACCACCAGCCTGCCGCCGCGCGCCCGCAGGGCCTTGGCCTTGCCACGGAAGTCGGGCACGGTCCACATGCTGCCGTTGCTGGCCATGGGGTTGGCGCCGATCACCAGCATGTGGTGGGTGCGGGCGATGTCGGGCAGGGCCACGCTCAGCCAGTGGCCGTACATCAGACCGCATTGCAGCTGCTTGGGCATCTGGTCCAGCGTGCTGGCCGAGAAGACATTGCGTGTGCCGGCAGCCCGCGCCAGCCGGGCAAAGTACAGCAGCAGGCCCATCTTGTGCGCCATGGGGTTGCCTACCACCAGGGCCAGCGCATCGCGCCCGTGCTGGGACACGATGGCCGGCAGTCGCTGGGCGATCAGTTCGAAGGCTTCGTCCCAGGTGGCGGGCTCCAGCGGGCTTTGGCGGCCGTGGCGGCGGATGAGCGGTGTGCGCAGACGGTCAGGGTCGGTGTGCAGATCCTTGAGCGCCACGGCCTTGGGGCAGATGTAGCCCTGGCTCAGCACGTCGTTGTCCTGGCCGCTGATGCGCACCACCTGCGATCCGCTGGTCTGCACCGACAGCCCGCAGCAGGCTTCACAAAGCGGGCAGATGCGGTAGTGCGTCTGCAGGGGGGTGTCGCTCATGCGGGCTCCTTCGTGGGCTGGGGTGCCGCTTTATCGGTGGTGGCTGCCTGCGCGTCCGTCACCCAAGCGACTGCCGGGCTCAGTCGCCCTGGCCCAGCACGGCAGCCTGCTTGCGTGTCTTGCCCGCACGCCAGACGGTGAGCGTGACCGTGTCGCCGGGTTGGCGCTTTTCCAGCACCGTGAGCATGTCGTCCAGACTGCTGATGGCTTCGTCGTTGATGGCGGTGATGACATCACCAGCCACGATGCTGCCATCGCGTGCGCGGCTGAAGGGTTGCAACCCTGCTCGGGCTGCTGCACCGCCCGGCGTGACTTGCAGCAGGGCGACGCCAGGCGGCAGGCGCAGGGCCTTGGCCAGGCTGTCATTGGCAATGGACACACCCAGGGCCGGGCGGGTGATGCGCCCGTCGCGGATCAGGCGGGGCACGATGCGATTGACCTCATCGACCGGTATCGCAAAGCCAATGCCCGCGTTGGCACCCGATGGGCTGTAGATGGCGGTGTTCACGCCAATCAGCCGACCGGCCGAATCGATCAGCGGCCCGCCCGAGTTGCCTGGGTTGATGGCGGCGTCGGTCTGGATCACGCCCCGGATGGTGCGCTGGTTGGCCGAGTCGATCTCGCGGTTGAGGGCGCTGATGATGCCGGTGGTCAGGGTCTGATCCAGGCCAAAGGGGTTGCCAATGGCATACACCTTCTGCCCCACCTGCAAGTCTCGGCTGGTGCCGATGGGGATGGCCGGCAGTTTGTCTCGGGGGGCATCGATCTTCAGCACGGCCAGGTCGCGGTCGGCAAAGGCGCCGACCAGGGTGGCCTTCCAGGTGCTTTGGTCAGCCAGCGTCACTCGGGCGCCAGTGCCTTCCTGGATCACATGGAAGTTGGTGACGATGTGGCCGCTGCTGTCCCACACGAAACCGGTGCCCGTGCCCCGAGGCACCTGCTGGATGCTGCGGTTGAAGAAGTCGCGTTCGGTGGCCAGCGTGGTGATGTGCACGACGGTGGGCGACAGGCGCTTGAACACATCGATGTTGGCCTGCTCGTCAGCGGCCAGGGCGCCGCGCGGCGTCACGGCGCGCGGGGCGGCGTCTGGCTTTTGTGCCGAGGCATGGGTGAGCATCAGCAGGGCCATCAGGCCGGACAGCAGGTGGGGCAGGGCGTTGCGCAGGGGATGCATCTCGGTGGTGGTCAGTGCAAGCAGCCAGGGCCCGCCATGATAGGCAAGTGCTGCGCGGCGCTATGCTCGGGCCATGACACATGTGCCCGCCACACGCCGCAGCGATCACGAACAAGGCCTGCTCGATGCCGCGCTGATCGACCTGATCGAGCGCGCCATCACGTTCAATCAGGTGCTGGGCCTGAAGGTTCAGGCGCTGCGGCCCAACCTGGTGCTGCGTTTTGACATGCGCCCGGAACTGGTCGGTCATTACCACTACGGCCGCCTGCACGGTGGCGTCATCTCGGCGGTGCTGGACGCCCTGGGCGGCACGGCACTGATGGTGGGACTGAGCGAAAAATTCGCGCACGAGTCTGCCGATCAGGTCATGCATCGTTTTCTCAAGATGGGCACCATCGACCTGCGGGTCGACTTTCTGCGCCAGGGCCTGGGCAGGCACTTCATCGCCACGTCCGAGGTCACGCGGCTGGGTGGCCGCGTGGGCTCCACGCTGATGCGCCTGCACAATGACGAAGGCTTGCTGATTGCCACCGCTGCTGGTTCCTACATCGTGAGCTGAGCGCAGCGGTCGGGCGCCGGGCCTCAAGCCTGCGCACCCGCTGCCGATATCTGGGGCATGAAAGCCCCTCAAACCGCTGCATTCGGCGTGCTGCCCTCTTGCAATCTGATGCAGGAGGTAGCGTCATGAAACGACTGCTGTTGGCCTTCGCGCTGGGCGGGCTCAGTGGTGCAGCAGGATTCGCTGCCGTGGGCACGGCCCTGTATGCCCAAGGGCCCCTGGCCTGGGACGCGGCTTGGCTGTTTGCGGGCTTCGGCCTGATGGCGGGCTTGGTGTGCTCAGCCTTGCACTGGGTGTTTGACGGCATGCCTGCCCAGGAGCGCAGCACCGTGTCGCCCGATGCCCTGGCAGCCATGGTGCGTGCCACCCTGGCAGGCGCTGCGGCCGAACGTGCACAGCGCCCCGGCAGCGCTGCAGATCGCCGGCCGACACCCGGCCCTGCGCAGCCTGTGGCGCCGGTGCCGGCGCACCAGGTTGAGGCAGCGACCACTTCGCAAGCGGTTGAACATGCCGTCAGCGCCTGATCGGCGCACCACCTTGCCGGACTGCTCATGATTCAGGTTCAGATTGCCAGCCAGATCACCCAGCATGGCGTCGACGGCATCCGTTGGGTGCTGGTCGAAGACGCGGATGCCATGCCCGTCCCCCATCAGCCAGGCACCGCTGGTCCAGCGCGGGTGCCCTCGGGTGAGGGTTTGGATGTGGCGGCCAATGACCGGGCCATGCTGTCGCTGGTGGCGCTGAAATCGTTGGTGATCGTGGCCGGCATGGGGGCCGCGTTCTGGTGCGCGCACTTGTGGCTGGGGCCGCCCTGGCCTGACAGCAAGGCTGCCACCGGCGCCTCGCTGGGGGATTGGCCTGCAGCCGCTCCATCAACGCGGCGTGCCAACAGCGTGCCACCCTCGATCGCGCCGGGTGGTCAAGTGGCACCAGGCAAGCCTGCGCCTGCGGCGCCGGCGGCGTCGGGTTCGCTGCTCGTCACAGCGGGGTGGAAATGACCATGAGCTTGCCTTGGCACGATGAAGCAGACCTGCTGGGCGTGAGGATTCGCGCCTATTTCTTTGATCCCGAATCGGTGGATCGCCTGGAAGATTTCGTGGCGCGCAACCTGCCGGTGCTGGAGGACGCATCACCCAGGCTGCTGGCGCCGGAAGGGCAACGTGAGGCATTCAAGGTCAGTGCGCTGACCGCGAGCCCCGACGCTGTGCTGGCCCACGGCACAGGCCTGATCTGCCTGAGCTACAAGGGCAATGATGGCCGCTTGTTCAACCCCGGGCATTGGCTGGGCCAGATGCGCCTGGACACGGTGTTGCAGTGCGTGGTGACGGCCATGGCGGTGGCTGGGCACAGGCAACAGCCCACCGCGGCCATGTGGCGCGGGGCCAATGTGCTGTGCCAGTTTGACCCCAGCCCGCCGGTGCTCGAATGCCTGGGCAGCCACATTGGCATGGCTCGCCAGTACTGGAACGAGCCCGCGACTGTGAGCCCGGCTCAACTGGCCAGTTTTTGCGAACCCAGGCTTCGCGCGATGCCCGGCTTGGTCAAACCCGAAGCCGCTGCCGCATAGGTCTTGTGGGTTTCTGGCCGTGCTGCCCGGCTTCGTCGGGTGGCAGGCGCGGCGGCACGCGAGCAGGCAGGTTCATCGTTGTCGCCGAGCATCCATCGCATGCCGCCCACCATCAGGCCGCGCTCACTGGCGCGCCGCAGCCATTGTTCGCACATGGCTTCGGTCAGATGCCATGACAGGCGTTGCCAGCGCCGATTGACGAGCGGATCGAGCCAGGCGTCTTCGAGCGCGTGGCGGGTGTCCTGGGCCGTGGCTGTGGCCCCGACTGACAGGCGGCGAGCCAGCAGGGTGTGCATGAAGATCTGGAAGGCCTGCCGAATATCGCCGCTGGGCAGCAACGCAGCCAGTTCAAGCAGGCGGCGCGCATAGCCGGCAGCGGTGAACTGCAGCGTCAGCATCACCTGCACCGACTGGATGAGGTTCGCGACCCGGACGCGATTGGGCGGCAGCGCACAAAGCGGCAGACTGGCGGCCTGGGCATGGGGCACCTTCTGGGCAAAGGTCATCATCACAGCCCAGCGTTGCCACGCGTCCGATGTCAACCCGGTCGGCTGGTCTTGCTGCGCGTTCTGCAGCGCAGCCTGCCAAGATGGCACGCCTTGGGTGGATTCGAGCGCTTGCCTGCTGATGACAACAAGGTTGCCAGCCTGATGGTTTGCGCAGGGGTTCAGCCGCACCACCACCGCGTCATGGGCCTGCTCGGTGAAGTGGGCGAGGGGCTGGCGGGTGATGGGGCACAGCGGGGTATCGATCTGTGCCAGATAGCTGGGATTGACCTGGATGTCATCGATCGGATGACCGCCCTGCCAAGCCTGCATGCGCAACTGCAGCCACTGCCGATGCGCCACCGTCGGCTTCACGGTACGGCCAGCAAAAACGGGCCTGGCGGCTTCCCAGCCCTGACGGATCGGGTTGTCGGGATGCAGGTACTTGAGTGCGGGTGTCACGCCGTGGCGAGCATGGTCCCAGCCAATGCTGTAGGCCTCCAACTCGCTGGCAGATCGTGCAGTGATCACGGCAGCACGATGCGGTGCGCTGGCAAGGTTGCCAGCCAAGGCGCCGGCCAGGTTGGTGTGGTCGGGCGAGGTGGCGGCGAATTCGAGCGTGGCTTGTGTCATGGTGGGGCTCCGCGGTGCTTGCCGGGACAACCCCGACAAACCCAGTGTGGCGCCTCACTGGCTCATGGCGTGAGCTACCATCGGCGCCTTGCACTGCATGCCGGCCCATGACCAAGACTGCTCGCCTCTACAAGATCGAGATGCTCATTCGCAACCGCGGACAGGTGAGCTTTGCGCAACTGCTGGAAGCCCTTGAGGTTTCGCCGGCCACGCTCAAACGTGATCTTGAATATCTGCGAGATCAGATGGGGGCGCCGATTGAATATGACAGGTATATCAACGGTTACCGGTTTTCAAACCCGGGACAGCGGGCTGCGGGCCAGGGCATGGCTCGCCACGAATTGCCGGGTTTGTGGTTCAGCGAACGCGAGTTGTATTCGCTGCTGATGGCGCATCAGTTGCTCAGCGGGCTGGACGCGGACGGCATGCTCAGCCGCCATCTGCAACCGCTGCTCGATCGCATCCACGAGATGCTGGGGCCCGGTGGTGAGAATGACACCCAGGCCTTGATGAAGCGGGTGAAGATCATCAGTGCGCTGCGCAGGCCGGTGCCAGTGGAGTGTTTCGAGCGCATGGGCGAGGCCCTGATGCGGCGCAAGCGGCTGCAGATGCGTTACCTCACGCGCACCCGGGGTGAGGTGAGTGACCGGCAGGTGTCGCCACAGCGCCTGGTGCACTACCGCAGTACCTGGTATCTGGATGCCTGGTGCCACCAACGTGAGCGCCTGCTGAGGTTTGCGCTGGACGCTGTGCAGGAGGCCAGTGTGCTGGATACCCGGGCCAAGGACGTGGCCATGCGCCAGGTCGAAGCCGAGATGGATGCGGGCTACGGTATCTACGCCGGGGGTGTTCGCCAGACGGCCCTGTTGCGTTTTGCGCCTCGGGCGGCCCCCTGGATCAGCCGGGAAGAGTGGCACCCAGAGCAGCAAGGGCGCTGGTTGCCAGACGGCAGCTGGGAACTGGAACTGCCCTACGTGGACGAGACCGAACTGGTGATGGACATCCTGCGTCAAGGTGAGCAGGTTGAAGTGATGGCACCTGCTTCGCTGCGCCAGACGGTCAAACGCCGCCTGGTGGCGGCGTTGCAGACCTATCAGTCAAGCTGAGCGCCTGGCTCCCAGACCGCACCCGATCAGAGCGTCTGGGCCGTGCTGCGGCGGCGCGACATCCAAGCCAGGCCACCCAGGCCTGCCAGCATCAGGGCCAGGGTGCTGTTCTCGGGCACGGGGGCCGCTGCACTCGTCGAGAAGGGCTTGTACAGCCACACGCCGGCATCGGTGTTGGTGCTGTTCATGCCATCGACGTTGATGTAGGCGTTCAACGCCGAGACGTACTGCCACTTGCCATTCACGCCGGTGCCCGTCGAACCACTGGGCAGCACATTGCCCAGGGGTGTCGATGATGTGGCCGCGACGTGCTTTTGAACGGTCCAGGTGGTGGCCACTGTGCCGTTCGCGTTGAAGGCGGCACGGGTGGTGTAGACCACGCCCGGTGATGCACCGTCGTAGATGTAGTAGGTGTCGGTGGCGGCGTCGTAATCCATGCCGGCGCCGTCCTGAAATGAAAAGCGCGTGCCGTCGGTCAGGTACAACTGGACACCGACATCGCTGATCAGGCCACTGCCGCTGGCCGACAGGTTCCAGACGGCGAGGTCGGAATTCAGGCTCGTTCCAGACAGGGGCTTGGCGGTGCGGACAAACAGGTTGTGGGCCGTGTCGATCGTTGCGGTGGCCTGTTGGGTGTACGAATTGACAGTGGTGCCAATCAACTGCCAGGTGTCGGTGCCACCGTTTCGCACGTCGCCCAGCGTGTAGCGATACAGATTGGGCAGGCCGCTGCCTTGCGACATCATCGACACGTAAACGACATCCTTGCCGTTCTCGGTGCGGTAGGCCGTGGCGCCGTTGACATGGTTCTCGCTGAACCCGATCTCGGTGCCCCGGTTGATCCACATGTTGCCGCCGGCCGCAGCGGTGTTCACGCCTGAGCCGGTGGTGCCGCCAACCAGCGTGGAACTGGCTTTGGTGGGGTCGTACAGCCAGGGGCCCGCGCGCTGCACGACGCCATTGACATTGGTCTGGAAAACGTCACCGGCGTTGTAGGCAGCACCACCAAACGTCAGGTACATGTTGTTGATGGGCAGGTACACACTGTTGTCATAGGTGTGCGATGACTGGGGTGCTGCGTTGTCCACCACGAAGCTGGCACCGGATGCTGTGGGCGTGGTCATCGCGCTGGGCAGGGAGCCCAGAGCCCAGGCGCCCGTGCTGCCGTTCCAGATGTACATCTCGTTGCCGGCGTAGTTGGCGTGGCCACCACCCCACAGCAGAAGCTGGTTGCCGGTCGAATCCCATGCGAAGGAACTCCAGGCGTTGACCACGGCGCCTGCGTTGCCGTAGCTCGTGTCCGTAGACGCCCACACCGATGAAAACGACGTGGTGTTGGCCTGCACCCATCCGCCTTCAGGCGTGCTGCTGAGCAGACCTTGCAGGTAGTCGAGGGTGCCAGCGTTTGTTGCAGCGGACGATACAACCAGGGCCGATGCCAAACAAACTGCGCGAACGGCGTGGTTCAGGTGCAGCTTGACGAGCGGTTTCATGTGCGGAGTCCGGAGAGAGGTCACTGCCTGTATTGTCTGGCGAGGCCCCGTCAAACCTGTAAGCGGTTGTTTCAAACCCCCTGTACAGGGGCCCCCTGAGGTAAGGGGTCAGCCGGTGGAATAAATTCACGAAACGGCTGTTGTCGATATTCAAGCGCCACAAGCGCCATATTTGCCGAGTTTTGAATGGCGGTATCCATTCATATTGGCTTCATATTTTGTGTCAGACGCATCAACTGCGAAACTGCATCGCGTGCAAGCGGGCATACAGGCCGCCCTGGGCCAGCAAGGCGGCATGCGGGCCCTGCTCGATCACCCGGCCAGATTCCATCACCACGATGCGGTCGGCATGCTCGATGGTGGACAGGCGGTGCGCAATGATCAGCGTGGTGCGGCCGCGCATCAGGGTTTCAAGGGCCGCCTGCACCGCGCGTTCGGATTCGCTGTCCAGGGCCGAGGTGGCTTCGTCCAGGATCAGGATGGGGGCATCCTTGTAAAGCGCCCGGGCAATGGCCAGGCGCTGGCGCTGGCCGCCCGACAACTGGTTGCCGTTGTGGCCGATCACGGTGTTCAGGCCCAGCGGCAGGCTGTCGATGAACTCTTGCAGGTGGGCCCCTGCCAGCGCGGCTTGCACCCGGGCCAGATCGGGCTGGCCGACATCGCCCATGGCCACATTGGCGGTGATGGTGTCGTTGAACATCACCACATCCTGGCTGACCAGCGCAAACTGCCTGCGCAAGGCACCGATCTGCCATTGGTTCAGGGCCACGCCATCGAGCGTGATGACCCCGGAACTGGGCTCGATGAAGCGCGGCAGCAGGTTGATCAGCGACGACTTGCCGGCGCCGGATGGCCCCACCAGCGCGACCGTCTGGCCGGCTGCGATGTCCAGCGTCAGGCCATCGAGTGCAGGTGCCTGCGCCTCGCGGTACTGCAAGCGCACGTCATGCAGGGCAATGTGCCCCTGGGCCCGGCCGTCGGCACTGGCAGGGCGGTAGGGGCCGTCTTGCTCGGGCGGGCTGTCGTCCAGCATTTCCAGGCCGCGCTCGATGGCGGCCAGGCCCCGGGTGATGGGGGCCATCACGTCGGACAGGTGCTTGATCGGGGCCACCAGCATCAGCATGGCGGTGATGAAGGCCACAAAGCCGCCCACGGTGGCACCGGTCTGGCCGCTTTGCCACAGGGCCACCACGATGACCGCCGACAGGGCCATGGCGGTGAACATCTGCGTCAGCGGGGTCATCACGCCACTGGATGCGGCGATCTTGAGCAGCACGCGGCGCATGGTCAGGGCGTGGTGCTCGAAGCGCCGGGCTTGCGCGGGCGCGGCACCGTGCAGACGCACGATGCGCCAGGCCAGCACGTTTTCCTCGACGACATAGGCCAGGGCGTCGGTGGCATCCTGCCCTTCGCGGGCCAGGCGGTGCAGGCGCTTGCCCACGGTGCGCATCAGCCAGGCCACAGCCGGAAACAGGATGCCCACAAACAGCGTGAGCTTCCAGTTGAGCATCAGCAGGTAGCCCAGCAGCGCCACCAGGGTGAGTGAATCCTTGACGAGTGTGAGCAGCGAGCTGACCAGCTGGCTGGCACCGTTTTGCACCTCATAGACCAGGGTGTTGGTCAGGCTGCTGGCCGAGCGCTGCCCAAACATGGCGGGCTGGCCGTTGAGCACACGTTGAAACAGGGCTTCGCGCAGATCCTGCACGCCCCGGTAGGCGGTCCAGGACAAGGCGTATTGCGACACAAAGCCGGCCACGCCGCGCAGCGCAAACACGCCCACGATGGCCACGGGCACCATCCAAAGGGGCAGCTTGCCGGCGGTGAAACCCTGATCGAGCAGCGGTTTGAGCAAGGCCGGGATCAGGGGCTCGGTGGCGGCACCGATGAGCGAGCCGATGAACGCCGCCAGGATGCCGATGCGACCTTGGCGGAAATACGGGGTGATGCGGGTAAAACGCTGCAGCAGGGTGGGCATGGGCTTGGCGCACGCGGCAGGCATTGCAACCGGTGGCGGTGGGCCCGCCGCCGCGCGGCAGGGCCGGTGGTGGGCGGATTATCCGGCCCGAACCACGGGCTGCGAGGGGGGGTGTGGTGGCTGCCCGACAAGGTCTCCCGACTTGCTACGACAACTGTATGAACGTACAGTATTTGGGTGAACCTGACCCTGCCGCTTTTTGACGACTGGCCCGAGGCCGCGCCCGTTGCGTGGCCATCGGCGCTGCCTGGGCCACCGTCTGGGCAGGCAACAGACCCGGCAGGGCTGGCGCGCGATACGGTGGCCACGTCAGGAGTTGACACAGCTGCTGATGCCCGCCTGGATGCCACCACCGACGAACAAGCCGACGCGCTGGCCGGTGCCGTGCTGGGTGCGCCCTGGGTGCCTGCCAGCGATGCCACCGGCGGCCAGGCCGGCCGGCTCACGGCCCTGCACCCCGGGCTGTGGCGGGCCAGCCAGATGGGCGGGGGCGCGCGGCCCACCACGGCCACCGGGTTTGCCCAGTTGGATGCCCAACTGCCCGGCGGTGGCTGGCCCCATGGTGTGCTCACCGAGTTGCTGCTGCCCCAGCCGGGGGTGGGTGAGCTGCGCCTGCTGGCACCGGCCTTGGCCCAGTTGGCTCCGCCCGATCAGGGGCGTTGCGTGATGCTGTTTGATCCGCCGGCTTCGCTCAGCGCCTGGGCTGTGGTGCAGGGGGGCATGAACTGCCGGCACTGGCTGGTGGTGCAGGCCCGGTCGGCGGTGGCGCGGCCGGCCAGCCCCCGGCGGGGCAAGGGTGTGGCACCACTGCTGCCCAATGCCGATGTGCTGTGGGCACTGGAGCAATCCCTCCAAAGCGGCCATGTGGGGGCGGTGCTGGCCTGGCTCCCCAACAGCTTGCGCGCCGATGCCCTGCGGCGCCTGCAACTGGCGGCGCAGGCCCATGACGGGCCGGTGTTCATCTTTCGCGAGGCGGCGGTGCGCAGCCAGCCCAGCGCTGCGCCACTGCGCCTGCTGCTGCAACCGGCCGGGGCCGATGGCCTGTGGGTGCGGGTGCTCAAGCGCCGGGGCCCGGCGCTGGCGCAGCCCATCCGCCTGGGCCTGCCTTCGGCGCTCACGCCCGGCCAGCATGCGCGGGTGTTGGCCCAGCAAGCCCTGGGGCAGGCCCGGCTGGCTGCCCAGGCGCTTTGAGCCTGCTGGCTGCACCACCGTGCACGCGTGCCACCATGCTCTGGGTTGCCTTGCATCTGCCACAGCTGTCGCTCGAATCCTGCGCGGCCGCCCGCGACGCCAGCCAGGCGGCGCAGCCGCTGGCGCTGTTGCACGAGCACCGGGTGCAGCAGGCCGATGCGCTGGCGCTGGCGCGTGGGGTGCGCCCCGGCATGAAGCGCGCCACCGCGCTGGCGCTGGCCCCTGATCTGCTGCTGGCTCAGGCCGATGTGCGGCGCGACACCCAGGCCTTGCAGGCGGTGGCTTTTGTGGCCCTGGGTTTCAGCCCGTCGGTCACCTGGGTGCCACCGGGCGCGGGGGCGGCCTCGCCCTCGCCCGAGCAGGTGGGGGTGCGCCTGGAGGTGCAATCGTGCCTGCGCTACTTTGGCGGCCTGCCTCGCCTGCTGGCCCGCTTGCGTGAGGCCCTGGCACCGCTGGGGCACCGGGTGCAGGTGGCCACCGCGCCCACGGCCCTGGGTGCGGCCCTGCTGGCCGCCTGGCGTGATGGCCTGGCCGAAGGGCCGCACAGCACCGGGCGCGAGGCCTTGCAAACCTTGCTCGATGCACTGCCCCTGAGCCTGCTGGCGGCCGGCCGGCACCACGCGGCGGCCTTGCTGGGCATGGGCCTGCACACCTGGGGTGATCTGCAAGGCCTGCCCCGTGATGGCCTGGCGCGGCGCTTTGGGCCTGAACTGCTGGACGAGATCGACCGGGCCCGGGGCCATGCCCCCGAAGCCCATGCCTGGCTGAGCCTGCCGCTGCGCTTTGCCAGCCGGATCGAGCTGATGTGCCGCGCCGAGCACAGCGAGCAGGTGCTGGCTGGTGCCCAGGTGCTGCTGGCCCGCCTGGTGGCCTGGGCGGCAGCCCGGCAGGTGCGCATTGGCCGGTTCAGCCTGGTGATGCACCACGAGCCGCACCGCCACAGCCGCGACACACCCATCCCCGAGCGCAGCACGCTGGACATCAGCCTGGCCGAGCCTGCCGCCGATGCCGCCCACCTGCACAGCCTGCTGGCCGAGCGCCTGGGCCGCATGCCCCTGGTGGCGCCGGCCCTCGATCTCAGCCTGCTGTGCGATCAGGTGGTGGCGGCCAGCGCCCCCAACGGTGAGCTGTTTGCCAGCCAGCGCAGCGAGCGCGAAGGCCTGGCGCGCCTGGTTGAGCGCCTGCAGGCCCGCCTGGGGGTGGAGCAGGTGCAGCGCCTGGCCCCGGTGGCCGATCGCCGGCCCGAGCGCGGCACCCGCTGGCAACGGGCCGATCCGGCCCGGCTGGGCGCGGCCCTGTCTGACGATACCCACGATGCCCAGGCTGCGCAGGCCCTGGCTGCCCAGCCGCTGTGGCTGCTGCCCCAGCCCCGTGCCTTGCACGAACGCGACCACCAACTGTGGCTGGACGGCCAGCCGCTGCAGTTGCTGGCCGGGCCCGAGCGTCTGGAAACCGGCTGGTGGGATGCCCCCGAGCCGGTGCTGCGTGATTACTTCATCGCCCAGGCGGGCAGTGGTGCGCTGGTGTGGGTGTACCGCTTGCGTTTGCCACCGGCTGCGGGCCAGCCGGGTTGGTTCTTGCAGGGATTGTTCGGGTGACATGATGCACCCGGCCGCGGAGTACCGCGTCCACCCGCCAGGCGGGTAGGGCAGGCGGCTTGGGGCGGCCCGGCGCTCGCCTGCCGGACTGACCCCTCTCAGTCTTCCATCCGCCGGGCCTTGACCTTCTTGCCCTTGACCTTGCCGTTGTTCAGGGCGCGCAGGGCCTTGTCGGCGATGGCGCGGTCAACGGCCACATAGGTTGAAAACTCGTTGACGTTGATCTTGCCGATCTGGCTGCCAGGCAGGCCGCCTTCGCCGGTGAGGGCACCCAGCACATCGCCGGGGCGGATTTTTTCTTTTCGGCCGCCCAGGATCTGCAGCGTGACCATGGGTGCGCGCAGCGGGCCTTGGCCCGTGGGCGTGAGGCTGTCCAGCGGATGCCATTCAAACTCGCGGCCCTGCAGTGCTTCGATGCGGCCCACGCGGCCCATTTCATCGAGGCTGGCCAGGCTGAAGGCCCAGCCCTGGGCATCGGCGCGGCCGGTGCGGCCCACGCGGTGGATGTGCAGCTCGGCGTCGGGCGTCACATCCACGTTGATCACGGCCTCCAGGCCGGTGATGTCCAAGCCGCGCGCGGCCACGTCGGTGGCCACCAGCACGGGGCAGCTGCGGTTGGCAAACTGGATCAGCACCTGGTCGCGGTCACGCTGGTCCAGATCACCGTGCAGGGCCAACGCCGCAATGCCCTGGGCCTGCAGCACGTCCACCAGGTCGCGGCATTGCTGCTTGGTGTTGCAAAAAGCCAGGGTGCGCTCGGGCCGGTAGTGGTTGAGCAGCAGGCCCACGGCGTGCAGGCGCTGGCTGTCGGTCACCTCGTAGAAGCGCTGCACGATCTTGCTGGCGGCGGGCTGGCTCTTGAGCACCACCTCTTTAGGGTTGCGCAAGAACTTGCGGCTGATGTTCTGGATGCCTTCGGGGTAGGTGGCCGAGAACAGCAGGGTTTGCCGATCACGCGGGCAAGCCGCAGCGATGGCGTGGATGTCTTCGGCAAAACCCATGTCCAGCATGCGGTCGGCTTCGTCGAGCACCAGGCTGCTCAGGCTGTCCAGCACCAGGCTTTGACGCGACAGGTGATCCACGATGCGCCCCGGCGTGCCCACCACGATGTGCGCGCCGTGGGCCAGGCTGTCCAGTTGCGGGCGAATGGGGCTGCCACCGCACAGGGTGAGCGCCTTGATGTTGTCTTCGGCACGGGCCAGG
>Ga0228698_1000296_pt1 | contig 42106 bp, 41 predicted proteins | sample McNCre117_Aug_MG_FD_178015 | JGI IMG/M metagenome (GOLD analysis project Ga0228698, IMG submission 178015) | Freshwater microbial communities from McNutts Creek, Athens, Georgia, United States - 1-17_Aug_MG | ecosystem: Environmental > Aquatic > Freshwater > Creek | place: USA: Georgia... | reverse complement strand
AGTCGGCGACGAAGGACATCAGGAAGTTGATATTTGGGTAATGTTATCATCAACGTTTTACCTTTGAATGAAACGTCAATGTTTGATTGAGTTTGATCTAGATCAATGATAAGTCTTCCTGTATTGTTTGTTCCCTTGCGAAAATCAATATTTCGAATTTGATGTGTCGCAGTTGATGTGCTGGACGAGTAAGATGATGATGATTTTGACGAATCTAGTGAAATTGAGTTAAGAATGCGTTGTTCAATGCTATCGTTGTTTTGAAGAACGATGTCAATGAAGTTATCTTGCTGAATAATTTTGTATGGAGTTGATTGTTTTAAATTAACAATAAGACGTGTTTTGTTGTTGGATTGAACTAAATTTATGTTTTGAACGGAAGGTATGTTTGAGTTGATTCTATTTTGAATAGTACCTGAGGATATTTCAGGAAAATCTAAGGCAATACGAGGTGGGGTGGCTGTAGAGAAATGAGATATTTCCTTTGAAATTGGGGCAATTGTTTTAATTGTGATGGTCTCTACTCCGGCAATTATTTGCCCTGAAATGGATTGAATTGTATTTTGAGCAAAGGCATTTGTAGTCCATCCAAGCAGGATTGTAATAATCCCAGCTAGCAACTTCTGATGTTCACAATGCTTCATTTTAAGCTCTCTTGTAATAACATAGTTGTTTCTTGCTCTATCCATTCACCTGAGGCGTCTTGAATGATTTCTCGTAAAAAAACTGTCGTTTCGGTAATTTTTGTGACTTTGCCAAAATTTTTCCCCATGTGTTCACCACTCTGAATTTGATGGATTAGTTTGTCAGTTTTAATTAAGGCAATCTGCTTGCCGTTCTTTTGCAAACTGCCAACCATGGTGAGTGAATCCAAAGGGTATGATTCGAGCAAATCTTTTTTTCGCGCCTGCTCATGAATTAATAATAGGATATTTTTATTCATTTCAGGCGCGTCGGTTTTTAATTCTGAAAATAATCGCTGCGTAGAAAATGGATCAACTAAATTTTGCGAAATATATGGCTGAGGGTTGAATTTTTTTGGTGGATCTACTGATTGCAAATTCGGTGATTGAGAATTATGAAGTTGATGCATCCAAGACTGTAAATCATTCTCTGATGTGCTGCTGGTGCATGCTATTAGGGCAAGGCTTATCAATGCGTATGTGATCGATCTACGCATCATGAAGTTCCGTTCAATTTTTGTTTTATTTTTCTTTGGTTTTCTACTTCATCTTGATCAAGATAGCGATAGGTTTTTGCAATGCCTTCAAGTAATAGTTGTTCGGGCTTGTCTTTCAGAGGAATCAGATTCAATTCTTGCAAGGTCACAATTCGTGATAGATGAGCTATATCTGCAGAGAACATTCCTAGATCATGATATCGACCGGTGATGCGAATTGCAATAGGAAGTTCTGCGTAGTATTCTTTCGCAATTACTTGACTTGGTCGAAATAGTTCAAATTGAAGGCTTCTTCCAATTCCGGCATGATTGATGTCGGATAGTAAAGCGTCCATTTCTGCTTTGCTTGGAAGTTGCTTTTCAAGTTGATTGACGTACAAGCGAACCTCTTCTAGTTGCCTTTTTAGTGCATCTAATTGTATTGCTTGAATTAATTTATCTTGATAAGCTTGTTTTAGTTGAATTTCTTTTTTCTCTGCTAAATCAAGTTCGGTTGAAATTCCATCTAACCATAAATACCATAAAAATGCAAATATTGAAAAAAATAATCCAAGTAATAAGCAAAAACGAGGAGCTAGAGGCCATTCGGATGGATCATTTGGATTTAGTTCTGAAAATTGAGTTCGAATTTCTTTGAGCTGCTGACGGGGATTGAGTTGAAAAAAGAGATATTTTTTCATATCAATGACTGCTGTTATTTTGATTTGATATGAGGGTTGATATTTTTTTTTCACCAATCCTCAATAATTGTAGCTTGATTGTGAAGTTAAATAGACGTCGTTGATTGTGGGTGGCGAATTGCTGTGAGGTTGAGTTAATCTCTATTAACTCAGGTTTTGAAAATATTGATTGAGAAGATGAGAAATTTCTCAATAAATCTGAAACTCGATCTTGAGATTGAGCGAAACCTATTATTAAAACCGATTGCGCATCTTGTTTTATTTGATTTAAATAAATTCCTTTGGGAATTTGAGATGCAAGTTCATTGAAGAGATGCACCGGAGTATTTCTGTCGGATTGCAAGTTTTCTACTGCGATTTGCCGTGCTTTTAGTCCTTGAATTTCAACTCTGAGTGAAGCAATGTCCTTGATTTGGGTATTCAATTTTTCAATTTCTTGATTCAAAAAATCATTTCGCATCATTTGAGTATAAATGGCATGTTGAAGCCATAGACTTGTAATGAATGCCAAAAATCCTCCGCCGAAGGCTATGCCTCCAGCAGAAATTATAAATAATTCTTTTCGTTTTTTGCGTGCAAATTCTCGATGTGGAAGTAGGTTGATGAGAATCATTGAAAGAATCTCCTTAAAGCCAATCCTGTTGCGGTGAGATAGGATGGGGCTTCCCGATTAATTTTGGAGGCATGAATTGATGATCCAAATGCCATTTCTGCGAATGGATTAATCACATTGCAAGAAAAAGTCGTTTGATCGGTTACTGCGTCAGTCAATCCGGCAATGCCTGCAGTACCGCCGGCCAAAAAAATATCATCAACGCGGTTGTGAGGCGTACTGGTAAAAAAATATTGCAGAGCTCGAAAAATTTCTTGCGACATGCTGGTAACAAATGGTCGAAGAACAGCTTCCTGAAAATCTTCCGGTAATTCTGCTGTACGCTTCTTTAATTCGGCTTCATCGGAAGAGAATCCATAATGTCGAGCAATCATTTGCGTTAGTTGTGCACCACCGTATGCTTGATCTCGTTCGTATAGCGTGTCACCATTGCTGATAATTTGCATGCTAGTCGATGATCCACCTATTTCAAACAAAGCCACTAATGAGTCAACACGTTGAGCAGCGCGCGCGGTGGCAATCACTCTTGCTGCCGCAGCCCGAGACGCATATGCCTCAATATCGACAATCACTGGCTTCAGTCCAGCAGCCTCCGCCAATCCTTGTCGATCTTGAACCTTTTCTTTTCTAGATGCAGCAATTAATACCTCTACATCTTCTGGTGAGGTATTGCATGGACCTATTACGCAAAAATCCAAGCTTACTTCATCCAGTGAAAAAGGTATGTATTGATTGGCTTCAGACTCAACTTGAATTTCCATTTCTGATTCGCTGAGACCACCGGGCAATACTATTTTTCTGGTGATCACAGATGAAGCAGGCAAAGCCAGCGCGGCGTTGCGTGTTTTGGTACCTGCTTTACGGACCACCCGTCTTACAGCATCGGCAACTTCATCAAATTTTTCGACATTGCCGTCAAGAATCCATCCTTTTTCCAAAGGCTCCAGAGCACAGCGCTCCAATACCAGCTGGCCTGAATGGTTTCTGGAGAGCTCAACCACTTTCACGCTGGATGAGCTGACGTCCACGCCAAGCAGAGGTGCGGATTTATTGCTGAACAGTGATTTCAACATCAACAAGAATGGCCCCTGGCGGTTGAGTGCGTATGTCGCGTTTGATCCTATCGCAACTCTCTTTGGCACTTGGGTTTCTGTTTCGAAACTTTCAATGCTCCCGTTGTCAAAAGCTGACGAACAATGGTTTTCGGATGATCAGTGAGTAAACTCAAGTGCATTCAATTCTGTGTCCTCATCATCATGGGCCCAGAACATGCGGTCAGGCACCGCATGGCCCATGCCAGGCTGGTAGCCGCCGTTCAGGCTTTGGTCCAGGTAGGTGAGGGCCTCGGCGGTGGCGGTTTGCAGGTCGGAGCCGCTGGCCAGCAGGGCGGTGAGCGCGGCAGACAGGGTGTCGCCCGCACCGGCAAAGGTGGCTTCAAAGCGCTCGTACCGCGCGGTGGCCAGTACGCTTTCGGGGGAGGCGAGGTGGGTTTCCAGGTATTGGTCGGGTGCATTGAAGCCGGTGACCAGCACATAGGAGGTGCCGTGCTCGGCCGCCGCGCGGGCCAGGTCGCGCGGGCCAGGTGCTTTGTCTGATTCCCATTCGGGCAACAGCCAACGTGACAGGGTGCTGTGGTTGCCCACTAGCACAGTGGTTTGGGGCAGCAGCAGTTCGGCCATGGCATCCAGGTAGGTTTCCATGGACAGTTCGTCCCACCACGACAGGTTGGCCAGGTAGGCGATGACCGGCACATCCGGGTAGTCGGAGGTGATTTCGGCCACCCGGCCCAGGTTGTCGGGCGAGCCCACAAACCCCACTTTGAAGGCGGCCACATCCACGTCCTCCAGTACGCAGCGGGCCTGGTCGTCCACGGCTTCCTCGTCCAGCGCCACATGTTCGCGGATTTCGGTGGTGTCGCGGATGTAGGTGCCGGTCACCACCGACAAGCCGTGGCAGGACGCAGCCGCGAAGGTGGTGAGATCTGCCGTCAGGCCGCCTGCACCTACGGGGTCGTTGGCATTGAAGGTCAGTACGCAAGGGAGCGTGACCGGGGCCTCACCGGATTCGGTGGGATCGTCGGTCGTGGGTTCGGTGGAAGTGGGTGTGTTCATGCAGGCAAGCCGGTTGGGCCACGGGTTGGCCGGAGGGGTCAAACACGGACAGACGGCGTCTGCCGTCCGAGGTGTGGCAAGTCCAGTCGATACAATGAATTTTGATTCTAAAACCCCGTTGGAACGACATGAGCGACCCCAAAACCTGGATGTGCCTGATCTGTGGCTGGATTTACGACGAAGCCGCAGGCGATCCCGACCACGGATTGCCCCCTGGCACACCCTGGGAACAGGTGCCCATGAACTGGGTGTGCCCTGAATGCGGGGCTCGCAAAGAAGATTTTGAAATGGTCCAGCTCTGACCTTCAGCGCCGCACTGACGTCAACCTCCGCCCGCAAGCACCGTCAACATGCCCTCCAAAGCCCTCAAGATCATGGTGGTCGATGACTCGAACACCATTCGGCGCAGTGCAGAAATCTTTCTGAAGCAGGGTGGCCACGAGGTGCTGCTGGCCGAGGACGGGTTCGATGCGCTGTCGAAGATCAGCGATGCCCAGCCCGACCTGATTTTTTGCGACATCCTCATGCCCCGCCTGGATGGATACCAGACCTGCGCCATCATCAAGCGCAATGCGCGGTTTGCAGGCACGCCGGTGGTGATGTTGTCATCCAAGGACGGGGTGTTCGACAAGGCGCGTGGCCGCATGGTGGGCTCGCAGGATTACCTCACCAAACCCTTTACCAAAGACCAGTTGTTGCAAGCGGTGGCGCAGTATGGATGTACGCATGGAGTCTGTGCATGACAATTCAGGATATTTTGGTGGTGGACGACTCCAAAACCGAGCTCTTGGTGTTAACTGAATTACTGACTGGCGGCGGCTACACAGTTCGCGCTGCCGGCAACGCGGAAGCCGCCCACCAGCAATTGGCAGAGCGATTGCCCGACCTTATTCTTCTGGACGTGGTGATGCCGGGGCAGAACGGGTTTCAACTGACCCGTGCCATCGCAAGAGATCCCAGGTTCGCGGCTATTCCCATCATTCTGTGTACCAGCAAAAGCCAGGAGACCGACCGTGTTTGGGGTTTGCGCCAAGGCGCGCGTGACTATGTCACCAAGCCGGTAGATGGGGCGCTGCTGCTGTCCAAAATCCGGGCATTGAGCTGACACCATGTCAACCCACGGTACCCGTGAGTCACTCAAGGCGTTGCATGAGCGGTTGACTACCCGTGTTGAGTCTGTACAAATTTCCGGTAGCGAGGCGAATTGGTTGGCCGTCGATCTGTGTGGTCGACGAATGCTGTTGCCGTTGGTGCAGTCGGGTGAAATTTTCTCCGTGTCATCTATTCGACGTGTGCCCCGCACGCAACCTTGGTTCTTGGGTGTGGCCGTACTGCGTGGCGGTTTGATGGGCGTGGTGGATTTGGGTGTACTGCTCAAGCTGCGAGCTCCATTCGTTGGCTCAGGTGACACAGAAGCCAAGTTGGTTGCTTTGAATCCTGCGTTAGGGGTCAATGTGGCCCTGTGGGTAGATCGGCTGCTGGGGCTGCGTGGAGTAGCGTCGTTCAATGCAGTTGAGCGACCTGCCCCAAATGGCCCGCCTGCAATGGGGCAGGTGCTGATTGATGCTGATGGACAACGTTGGCAGGAAATCAGTTTGCAGGATATGGCTGAATGGCCTGAATTTTTGAGTGTGGCAACCTGAGCGGGCTTGTCTACAAGTGAAGGAAACACACACCATGTCCAGTGTCAACCAAATTGGCGGATTGATGAGTGAAGCTCCGGACGTGAAAACGCCGGGTGAGTCAGTGGTGTACCTGCCGTTGTTGGGGCATCAACCCTCTTCGCGGCACCAACGTACTTTGGCGGTGCTACTGGCTTTAGCCTTATTCATATTAAGTGGTGTGACTCTCGTGGCATTGGGAAAAGCAGATAGCAACAGCCAACAAATGATTGTCACCGGGCAAGCGCTGATGCAGTCCCAGCGCTTGGTTAAGAGTGCGTCTCAAGCATTGGTGGGCAATCCTGTTGCTTTCAAGGACTTGCAAGAAAGCACCAGCGTGCTGGTGCGTTCTATCAAGGGTTTGGCAGAAGGTGACTCCCAGCAAACGCTGGATCCGCTGCCGCAGCAATACGTGGCTGACATTGAGCAGCTAAAACCATTGGCTGAACGGGCCGAGACAAATGCTGCTGCAGTGCTTGCGCACGAGAAGGTATTGTTGCAAGTGGGCGAGGCCTTGAGGGCAGTCAACAAGCAGTCTTCTGACTTGCTTGAATTGGCCGAGATGGTCTCTTCTCTCAAATTGCAGCACAACGCACCCATTCCCGAAGTGTCAGCAGCTGGTATGTTGGTGATGCTGACGCAGCGCATCGGCAAATCCGCCAAGGAGTTTCTGGCATCGGAGGCTGTGAGTCCGGAGGCAGTGTTTTTGCTGGGTAAAGACTTGAACACATTTCAGGATGTAGCCAATGGGTTGCTCAAAGGAAGCGTGGAGTTGAAAGTGGCCCCCACAGTGGATGTGGAAACAAGCGAAAAACTCGGCGAGTTGCTGAAACTTTACGATGCAACACGCGCTGAATCCGGTGCCATACAGGGCAACTTGCAGGGGTTGGTGTCTGCTCGCGAAGCTCACGCGGCCATCCTGATCGACGGCGAACCCATGAGATTGGGTTTAGAAAAATTGCAAGTCAGTTTGTCTAGTCAGACAGGCATGAGTCGTCAGATGCTGGTGACGCTGTTTGGCTCTGCGTTGTTTGCCTTGTTGGCAGCCGGCGGCCTGGCGTTTGTTCAGCTGCAAGACAGCCGCCAGCGCCAGATGCTGGCCGAACAGCAACGGCTGCACGCCATTGAGCTGGAGCAGGAAGCCAAGCGCGTGAACGACGCCAACCAAGCGGCTATTTTGCGGTTGATGAACGAGTTGCAAACAGTGGCTGAAGGCGATTTGACCCAGGAAGCCACGGTGACCGAAGACATCACCGGCGCCATTGCCGACTCTGTGAACTACACGGTGGAAGAACTCCGCTCCCTGGTGGGTAACGTGCAGAACACGGTCACCCGGGTGGCGCAAACCACCAACATGGTGGAAAACACCTCCACCGAACTGCTGGCGGCCTCCTCCGAGCAGCTGCGCGAAATTCGTGAAACCGGTCAATCGGTGTTGGACATGGCGCAGCGCATCAACCATGTGTCGGCCCAGGCGCAGGAGTCTGCACGGGTGGCCCGCCAATCGTTGCAAGCGGCCGAATCGGGTCTGCAAGCGGTGCAAAACACCATTGGCGGTATGAATGCCATCCGCGATCAGATTCAGGAAACCTCCAAGCGCATCAAGCGGCTGGGTGAGTCGTCCCAGGAAATTGGTGAGATCACCGAGCTGATTTCGGACATCACCGAACAAACCAACGTGCTGGCCTTGAATGCCGCCATTCAGGCGGCCTCTGCGGGTGAAGCGGGCCGAGGCTTCTCGGTGGTGGCGGAAGAGGTGCAACGGCTAGCCGAACGCTCTGCGGACGCCACCCGTCAGATTGCCGCGCTGGTGAAAGCCATTCAGACCGACACGCAAGACGCGGTGGCCGCCATGGAGCGCTCCACGCAGGGTGTGGTGGAGGGGGCCAAGCTGTCTGACAACGCCGGTTCTGCGCTGACCGAGATTGACGATGTGTCCCGCCGCCTGGCTTTGCTGATTGAGCAGATTTCCGATTCCGCCTCCCAGGAAGCCGAGTCGGCCAACGAAGTGGCCGGCAACATCCAGCACATCTTTGCGGTGACCGAACAAACCGGCGAGGGCACCCGCTCCACCGCGCAGCAGGTGCGCGAGCTCTCCCGCATGGCCGAAGAATTGCGGCAATCGGTGGCCCGGTTCAAGATCAGCTGACCGCCACACCCGTCCTCCACCTCGGCCCCGCCGCATTCCAGTCCTGAATCGCCATGGTCACTGCCGTCAATGCTTCCACTCCCAGCGACGGGCCTGAACAGGATCTGGGCCCCTTGGCCTGGGTGTTTGATGAGCTGCGCAAATCGCTGGACGCCGCTCACAAAGCCATGCACCGCTTCGCCTCTGAAGTGGCCGATGCCGGTGGCTCTGACATTGCAGCCATCGACCCCACCCCGTTGCGTCTGGCGCGCAGCCAGTTGCACCAGGTGGTGGGGGCGTTGGAAATGGTGGACCTGCAGGCCCCGGCCACCGTCGTCCGAGCCATGGAGGCGGCGGTTCAACGCTTTCTGGCCAAACCCCTGTTGTGCAGTGCCGCGTCTGTGGGCAAGCTGGAGCGGGCCGGTTTTGCCTTGATTGAATATTTGGACATGCGGTTGGCCGGCAAGCAGGTGCCCACGGTGGCGCTGTTTCCCCAGTACCGCGATGTGCAGGAACTGGCTGGCGCTGATCGGGCCCACCCTGCAGACCTCTGGAGCGTGTCCTCGGGCGGCATTCAGGTGGCACTGCCCGAAGCCTGGCAAATTGAGCCTTTGCGACCAGGCCCCGAGGTGCGGGCCCGTTTCGACCGTTATGTGCTGCATGTGGTCAAAAACCTGCACCCTTTGGCTGCGGGGCGCATGCGCGATGTGGCGCTGGGGCTGGCCGCTGGTGCGGGCGGAAGAAGCCAACCCGCCTTCTGGCTCACCGCTGCGGCCTACTTTGAAGGCATTCAGCATGGGGTGCTGCCGCCCGATGTGTACGTCAAACGTGCGGCATCCAGGGTGTTGTTGCAATACACCGCGCAATCCAAAGGCAAGAACGACATTTCTCCAGCGCTTTGGCAGGACTTGTTGTTCTTTGTCGCCCAGGCCCATCGCGTGCCCGATGTCCCTCATTCGGCGCTGGCACTGGTCCGTCAGGCCATGGCGCCGGAGCAGTTGGTGGCTGTGGATTACCAGCGTGCCACGCTGGGCCGGTTCGACCCTGCAGTGCTGGCCCAAGCCCGTCGCCGCGTGGCCTCTGCCAAAGAAGGCTGGGCGTTGCTGGCTGGGGGAGATACCGACAAACTGCGCCAGGTGGGCGACCAATTCGCGTTGGTGGCGGATTCACTGGGCAAACTGGTTCCCCATGCATCTGGCTTGGCGCAGGGGCTGGTGCATGCGGTGGGCACCGTGCGGCAGGCTCAGGCCACGCCAGCGCCTGAATTGGGCATGGAAGTCGCCACCGCCATCCTGTTTTTGGAAGCCCTGTTGCAGGACCTCGATCTGGATAACCCGGCGTTGCCAGAACGATTGGCCCAAATGGGGCGGCGCATCGAGCAAGCCTGTGCCGGGCAGCCACCCGCCCCGCTGGAAGGCTGGATGGAAGACCTGTACCGCAAGGTCAGTGACCGCCAGACCATGGGCAGCGTGGTGGGGGAGTTGAAAATCTCCCTCACCGAGCTGGAGCGGGATCTCGATCAATTTTCCCGTCAACCCACCGATAAAACCCCGCTGTCCAAAGTGCCTCAGCGCTTGCAGCAAATGCGAGGTGTGCTATCGGTTTTGGGGTTGGATCAGGCCGTTTCTGCGGTGGCGCACATGCGCCACACAGTGGACACCATGCTGGCCGATGACGTGGACATGGACCGTGCCCGCGAAGCCGGTACTTTCAGTCGTCTGGCCAACAACCTCAGTGCGCTGGGTTTCCTGATCGACATGCTGCACTACCAGCCCGCGCTGGTGCGCAAGCTGTTTGCGTTTGATGCCGAGTCTGGCGAGCTGCGCCATGTGATGAGCCGCCGGGACAGCCCACCCGCTGCCAGCGAATCTGCCAAAGAAGCCATGCCAGCGACAGAACCTGTCGACATGCTGGATGTGGGGCTGACGCCCGAAGCACCGGCCGCCGGTGCGCAGCATGGCGATGTGGGGGCTCAGGTGGCTGCCCTTACGCACGAAAACGACGACTGGCTGGAGCCTTTCCCCGATTTCGAACCCACCCAGCCTGGCGAGCCGCTTTCTGCCCATGTCGACCACTTGCTGCAGGTGGTGGAAGACCCGCTGGCACCCATGAATGTGCCGGGCTTGACCGAGCAACTGGACGAACTGGCCCACCAAGCCGCACTGGCCGATCATGGTGCGCTGGCGCAGGCTGCGCGCAAAGCAGCCACGGCTGTTTCCACCGATCCGCAAGCCGGTGCGCAGGCGCTGGCCAATCTGGTGGAGCTGGCGGCTCCTGCTCTGCAGGATGTTCATGTACCCGCCCCCGAGCCCGACGAGGTGGTGGAAGACGATTTGCGTGACATCTTCCTGGAAGAAGCCCGCGACGTCATTCAGGCGGGATTTGCTGCGGTGGATGTGCTGGTGCATGCCCCGTCCGAAATGGGTGAACAAACCACATTGCGCCGGGCTTTCCATACCCTCAAAGGCAGTTCGCGCATGGTGGGGCTCACGACCTTTGGGGATGCCGCCTGGGCCATGGAGCAGGTCATGAATGCCTGGCTGGCTGGTGCCCAGCCCATTTCACCTGCTCTGCAGGCGTTTTGCCGGGATGCGTTGCAGCAGTTTGCGACCTGGGTGGAAGACATTGCCGCCCATGCAGATCGACATTGGTCGGCACAGCCTTTCCAGCAGGCCTCCGAAATCTGGCGAAACAGCGGTGTGTATCCATCCTTGGTGGAGCCTGCACTGTCCGCTCCCCGGGCGGATGCACAGGAACCCGATGGCGGTGACGACTGGAACGACGGACCCGCCACTGTCCCCATGCCCTTGCCGGTGGCAGTCGATTGGAGCTTGGAGCTGGATCTGCCGGAAGAGGTCGCCACCGAGCCACTTGCGGAGCCACCCGAAGAGGTTGCGCCCCTTCATTTGGAGAGCTCGCAAGCTCAGTCAGAGGAACCCGTGGTCCCGGTCGCGGAGACTCATGAGACCCTGCTGGAGCCAGAGCCAGAGCCAGAGCCAGAGCCAGAGCCAGAGCCAGAGCCAGAGCCAGAGCCAGAGCCAGAGCCAGAGCCAGAGCCAGAGCCCGTCGCGGTTGAGGTATCCAATGCCTTCAACCTCGACTTTGACGTGCCATTGGTGCCTGAGGCCACGGCTGTTGACGCCGATGTGGCCACACCGGAAGCCGAGCCGGAGTCGGTGCTGCACCTACCTGACGATGACACCAAGGTCATTGGCGATTTGCGCATCGGTGCCAAGTTGTTCAATGTGTTCTTGAACGAAGCCGACGAGTGGTCACGGCGTCTGAGTCACGAGCTGGGCGAGTGGGCGATGGAATGCAACCATTCGCCCCTGCCCGAACCCATGCCGGCGATGGCACATTCGTTGGCGGGTGCTTCGGGGACCATCGGGTTCACGTCATTGTCTGGATTGGCGCGTGCACTGGAGCATGCACTGGATGCCTTGCAGCGCCACCAAAGCGAGCAACCGGTTGCGCAGGCCGATGCCAACCTGTGCGTCACCGCTGCGGATGAATTGCGACGTCTGCTGCATCAGTTCGCTGCCGGTTTCCTCAAAGAGCCCGCTGCGCATTTGGTGCCTGAATTGGAGCAACTGGCCCATCGCTCTCTCCCTGAGGTGGTGGAGGACGAAGTGGCTCTCCACTCCTTGGATGACACCGAGTGGCCGTTGACCGACGAGCCCCCTCTGCCCGTCATCGATCTGGTGACAAAGCCAGAGATGGCTTCCGAAGCGACACCCGAACCCGAATCCGACATTGATCTTCCCAAGCCCGACCTCTCGCTCGAACCCGAAGAGATCATGGCCCTGGATGTCGCGGATGAGCAGGCGTTGACGGAGCCAGAGCCGCCACTGTCGGCGGTGGATGCCCCCGAGCATTTCGGACAGATGGAGCCGGTGCTGCCCGACGTGCAGTCGGTGGATGACGACATCGATACCATCGACGCGCTGGATCCTGACCTGTTCCAGATTTTTGACGAGGAAGCCCAAGACCTGATCCCCCGGCTCGATCAGGCCCTGCGGCAGTGGCAAGCGCACCCCGAGAACCAAATCGCCCGGGGTGAATTGCTGCGCAACCTGCACACCTTCAAGGGCAGTGCCCGGCTGGCGGGGGCCTTGCGTTTGGGGGAAATGGCTCACCGCATGGAAACCGAGGCCGAGCGCCTGGGGTCTGAGGTATCGGACCCTCTGCGCATCGAACCCTTGCATGTGCAACTGGATGCGCTGACCGCGCGTCTGGAGGCCTTGCGCCTGCCACCTGAGCAACGGGTTCCTCATCGCCGTATTCTGTTGCCAGAATTGTCTTTATCGCTTGATAATTCTGGTTTTTATGCTTCAAATAATGAAGTGAAATCAGTCGCTTCAGAGGTCAGGTCAGACCAGGAAGAGCGGGCTGAGTCGGACGTAGAGGCGCTGCATTTGCCCGCAGACAGGGGTGCGGATGATGCTGAAATGGCCCGGAAACGGGACGGCCTTGCACCGCCGGTTGGCCCCATGGATGGGGCCGCAGCGGCTCCTGTCATTCAAATACCCACCGCGCGCATGGCCAGCGCGGTGCAAGCCGCGCAAGCCGGTGCAGCGGTGCGGGTGCGGCCCGAATTGCTGGATCGGCTGGTCAACCAGACCGGGGAGGTGATGATCACCCGCTCCCGGATGGAGGGCGAACTCGGGCAGTTGCGCTCGTCCTTGAACGACCTGACCGACAACCTCGACCGGCTGCGCCGCCAGCTGCGCGATGTGGAGCTGCAGGCTGAAAGCCAGATGCAGTCGCGCATGGCACTTTCCCGTGAGGCCGATCACACCTTCGATCCCCTGGAGTTCGACCGCTTCACCCGCGTGCAGGAACTCACCCGCATGATGGCCGAGTCCGTCAACGACGTGGCCACCGTGCAGCGCACCCTGCAAAAAGCGGTGGATGCCACCGAAGACGGTTTGGCCGCCCAGGCCCGCCAGACCCGCGAATTGCAGCGCGACCTGTTGCGCACCCGCATGGTGGAGTTTGAAGGCATTGCCGACCGGCTGTACCGTGTGGTGCGCCAGGCCTCCAAGGAAACTGGCAAGCAAGTGCGGCTGGACATTGTGGGTGGCCGCATTGAAATGGACCGCGCGGTGCTGGACCGCATGACCCCCGCCTTCGAGCACCTGCTGCGCAATGGTGTGGTGCATGGCATTGAGTCGGCCGAGCAGCGTGAGGCCACAGGCAAACCGGCCGAAGGGCGCATCAGCGTGGAGTTGTCGCAAGAGGGCAACGATGTATCGGTCTCGTTTGTGGACGATGGCCAGGGTCTGAACCTCTCCGTCATCCGCGGCAAAGCGGTGCACCTGGGGGTGCTGTCTGACGAGGCCCACCCTTCGGAAACCGAGTTGGCACAACTGATTTTCACGCCCGGTTTGACCACAGCAGAAGCGGTGACGGGCCTGGCCGGGCGCGGCATTGGCATGGATGTGGTGCGTTCCGATGTGGTGGCCTTGGGCGGTCGCATCGAAACCAGCACGCAAAGCGGGCAGGGCACGCGGTTTCGCATGGTGTTGCCACTGACCACCGCCGTCACGCAGGTGGTGATGCTGCGGGCCGGAACCTTCACCCTGGGTGTTCCCGCGAACCTGGTGGAAGTGGTTCGGCGCGTCACCGCGAAGGAGCTGGCTGCGGCACAGACCGACGCTGCCCTGAAAGTGGCCGGAGAGGACGTGCCGTTCTACTGGGCCGGTGCCTTGCTGCAAACCTCCCGCGAGAGCGACGAGCCGGTGGGCCGTACCGCCCCAGTGGTGATTTTCCGAAGCGCCTCGCAACGCGTGGCCTTGCAGGTGGACGAAGTGCTGGGCAACCAGGAAGTGGTGGTCAAGAACCTGGGGCCGCAGTTGTCGCGCCTGCCCGGTTTGGCTGCCACCACGGTGCTGGCCTCGGGTGCGGTGGCGCTCATCTACAACCCGGTGGCGCTGTCGTCGGTGTACGGCGAGCAGGTGCGTGCCTGGTTGAGCACACCAAGTCGCGATGCGGGCCATCCAGCCGAACTGGCCGATGCTGCCGATGGCATGGGGGGTGACCTGGGCGCACCGCAAACGCAACAAGCCCCGCTGGTGATGGTGGTGGACGATTCCATCACCGTTCGCCGTGTCACCCAGCGGTTGCTGGTGCGGGAAGGGTACCGGGTGGTGCTGGCGGCCGATGGGTTGCAGGCGCTTGAAAAACTGCAGCAGGAACGCCCGGTGGTGTTGCTGTCGGACATTGAAATGCCGCGCATGGACGGGTTCGATCTGGTGCGCAACATCCGCTCGGATGCCCGCCTGTCTGACCTGCCCGTCATCATGATCACCTCGCGTTTTGCCGACAAGCACCGCGAGCATGCCCGCCAGCTGGGGGTGGATCACTACCTGGGCAAGCCTTACTCCGAAGACGAATTGCTGCACTGGGTGCAGCACTACGCACAGGAGCAGACCAGCCCGGTTGCTGGCTGAGCCGCCGGGCGGTCAAGCCGCCTTTTTCACCACCGCATAGCGCAACAGGGTGCGTTCCCTCGCTTGGGCGTGGTCCACGATGGGCAGCGGGTAGGTGTCGTCCAGGCGCACATTGGCGGTGGCCAGTTCGAGTGCGTTGGCCTTCCAGGGGGCGTGAATGGCTTCGTTGGGCAAGCCCGCCAGTTCGGGCAGGTAGCGGCGGATGAACTTGCCCTCCGGGTCGAACTTTTCACTCTGGCTGATGGGGTTGAAAATGCGGAAGTACGGCTGCGCATCGCACCCGCTGGAGCTGGCCCATTGCCAGCCGCCGTTGTTGGCGGCTAGGTCAAAGTCGTTCAGGTGGCGGGCAAAGTAGCCCTCGCCCCAGCGCCAGTCCAGCCCCAGGTCTTTGCACAAAAAGCTGGCCACCACCATGCGCAGGCGGTTGTGCATGTAGCCGGTCTGGTTGAGCTGGCGCATGGCGGCATCCACCAGCGGGTAGCCGGTGCGCCCTTCGCACCAGGCCGCAAACAGGGTGTGGGCATGGGGGCCGTGTTCCCAGTGGATGGCGTCGTATTCCGGCTTGAACGAGCGCTCCACCACATGGGGGTGGTGGGCCAGGATCTGGTGGTAGAAATCCCGCCACACCAGCTCGCTGAGCCAGGTGTTGGCTCCTGCGCTGCCTTGCTGTGCCAGATGGTGGGCCAGCCCGGCCAGCACCCGGATGCCGATGGTGCCAAACCGCAAATGGGTGCTCAGGTAGCTGGGGCCTTTGACGGCAGGGTAGTCCCGCGCATGGCCATACTGGTCGATGCGGTGCAAAAAATCCTGTAGCAAACTTTCAGCGCCAGACATGCCGAAAGGCATTTTCAGGTTTGAAATTTTGGTGGTTTCGAAGTCGATGGCCTGCAGGGTGGGTACGCCGGTCCAGGCGCGGGCCTGAAGCTTGGTGCTGGTGGCGTCAGAGGTTGGCAATGCAGGGGCTGCATCTGGGGTGGGAATTTCAGACGGGTCGGGCGTGTCGGGAGCATTCGCCAGCGAAGCGGCATACCGTTCACTGGGGTAGGGCTTGGTGTGCAACGGCGTGAGTGCCTTCATCCAGGCGTTGCGGTAGGGGGTGAACACCGCAAACGGGCGACCTTGCTGGGTGAGGATTTCGCTGCGTTCAAACACCACATGGTCTTTGTGGGTGTGAAAGCCCAGCCCGGCGTGGGCCAGGTGGCCGCGCACCTGCGCATCGCGGGCCAGGGCGGCAGGCTCGTCGTCGTGGTTGGTCCACACCGCCTGCACTTGCAGCTGGCGGGCCAGGCGGGGAATGTCTGTGACAGGGTTGCCCAGCCGCACCAGCAGTCGCACCCGGTGCTGGCCGTGGTTTTGGCCCAGGGCGTGCAAACGCTCGTCCAGTTCCAGCAGACTGCGCTGGATGAATTCCACCCGCCGGTCTGCACGCGGCAGGCCATCGAGGATGGTGGTGTCGAATACGAACACACACCACACCTGCTGGCAGGATTTGAGGGCGTGGTACAGCGCCGCGTTGTCGGTGGTGCGCAGGTCGCGGCGGAACCACATGAGGCCGCGCTGATGGGGGGCGGTGGAGCGGTGCATGGCGTGGCTGAAGGTGGCGGAGTATGGCGTGAAAACGGTGGTGGCCCGAGGGGGCCAGAAGGCAGCAAAGCCGTCATCCCTGATTCGCCGTATGTGGTGGAGTGCTGTCCAAGTTTTGATCATGACAGCAGGGGCGTAGCGGGGTCAATACGGCCTGCGCTCACGGTTCATTTGTATAAATTGGGATACAATTGATCCATGCGCGTGATCCAGACCACCGATGTTTTTGATGCCTGGTTCGAGGCCTTGAAAGACCGCCAGGCATTTGTGCGCATCCAAGCACGCATCCGCCGTGCGGAGTTGGGCAATTTCGGCGACGTAAAGCCTGTGGCCGAGGGTGTGAGCGAGATGCGCATCGACTTCGGCCCCGGCTACCGGGTGTACTTCACCCAGCGGGGGATGGAAATTGTGATTTTGCTGGCCGGTGGCGACAAGTCCACGCAGGCCAAAGACATCAAGACCGCGCTGCAACTGGCCAGGCAAATGTAGGAGTACCGCATGACCGTCAAGCTCACCAAATGGGACAGCGCCAAATACCTCAAAACCGAGGAGGACATTGCCCTGTACTTTGCAGTCTGTATGGAAGAGGCCGGGGACGATGCCAACTTTATTGCCCATGTTCTGGGCGACATTGCCCGCGCCCGTGGCATGACGCAGTTGGCCAAAGACACCGGCCTGGGGCGCGAGAGCCTGTACAAGGCCCTGTCAGGGGAGGGCAACCCCAGCTTTGCCACTATTTTGAAGGTGGTCAAGGCGCTGGGCTTGAAGCTCAGTGCCGCTCAGGCCACTCAGACCGCCACTGCCTGACGTTTTGCTGCCGGGTGGCTGACCCTCACTGCCATCCCAGTCAAACGCTGTTCGTGCGTCGCTGGATGGGGGGTACACCCTGTCAGTGCCCCCTAAAATCGGGCGCATGTCCAAGGAATCTGACGCGATCAATCTCACCCACCACTTCCTGATCGCCATGCCCTCCTTGGTGGACGAAGTGTTTGGCCGCAGCGTGGTGTACCTGTGCGACCACAGCGAGCGTGGAGCCATGGGCTTGATGGTGAACAAGCCGTCAGACATTTCCATGGCCGACCTGTTTGCCAAAGTGGAACTGCCCCTGGAGCGAGCCGACTTGGCCAAGCAGCCGGTGTTGCACGGTGGCCCGGTGCAAACCGAGCGTGGCTTTGTGCTGCACGACGCCTTGGGCACCGAGGAAGACACCGCCTACGCCGGCACTCTGCGCATTCCGGGCTCGGGGCTGGAAATGACCACCTCACGCGATGTGCTGGAAGCCCTGTCGGTGGGCGCAGGCCCCAAGCGGCTGCTGGTGACGTTGGGCTATGCGTCGTGGGGGCAGGGGCAACTGGAGTCGGAACTGGCTGAAAACAGCTGGCTCACTGTACCGGCCAGCGCCACCGTGTTGTTTGAAACGCCCATCGAGCGCCGTTACGACGAAGCCCTGGCCCTGCTGGGCCTGCAAGCGTGGATGATTTCGCCCGAGGCGGGCCGCGCATGAGCGAGGGTGCGGCACTTCCCAGGCTGGCCAGCTTGGCCGGCGGAACCGCTGTCTCCGCTGTGGACGCTCCGGCCCAGGCCCCATGGGTGTCCGATGTGCCGGCGTACCAGCAGCTGTTTTTGGCGCTGGACTACGGCACCAAACGCACCGGGGTGGCGAGCGGCAACCGCCTGACTCGCAGCGCCAGCCCGCAAGCCAGCATCAAAGCCAGTGGCGATGCCCAAGTGCAAGCCGTGCTGCAGCGGGTGAAGGAGTGGCAGCCCGATGCGTTGGTGGTGGGCGTGCCCTTCCACCCCGATGGCGCGGCGCACGACAACACCGTGCGCGCCCGCCGCTTTGCCCAAACCTTGCGCCAGCGCAGCCGCCTGACCGTGTACGAAGTGGACGAGCGCTACAGCACCACCGAGGCCTTGTCGCTGGGTGCTGCCGATGCCGATGCGGCCTCAGCCTGCATCATCCTGGAACAGTTTTTGAGGAGTTTGCCGTGAGTGCCCCATCCATCCAGCTGGAAGCGGAAGTGTTGTATGCGTCGCTGTTGCGCCAGGTGCGTGGCTGGCTGGTGCAGGTGGGCGAGCCGGTTCACCTGGTGGGCATTGCTTCCGGTGGTGCCTGGCTGGCCCAGCGCCTCACGGCCGACCTGGGTCTGCCCAACGAGCCCGGCATCATTTCCTCGGCCTTGCACCGCGACGACTTTGCCCGCCGTGGCCTGGCCGCGTCGGTCCAAACCCGCTTGGGCTTTGATGTGAACGGTGCCCATGTGCTGCTGCTGGACGACGTGCTCTACACCGGCCGCACCATCCGCGCGGTGCTGAATGAGCTGTTTGACCACGGCCGCCCCGCCAAGGTCAGCCTCATGGTGCTGGTGGATCGCGATGGGCGGCACCTCCCCATCGAGCCCGTGTGGTCGGCTGCACGCATTACCCTGCCTGCCAACCAGTCGCTGCAACTGGCCCGCGATGCGCAAGGGGGCCTGCACTTTGCCGTGGGCTCCAGCACCTGACCCCTGCTCCTGATGTCTGGCCCCGTTGCCCAACCCACTTTGCACCCGCCCGCACCCATTTCCTGAGCCATGGCCATGAAGATTCACCGCAACCCCCAGCTCAACAAAAACGGCGAGCTCATTCACCTGCTGTCCACCGAGGGGCTGTCCAAAGACATCCTCACCCACATCCTCGACACCGCCGCCAACTTCGTGAGCGTGAGCGACCGCGAGGTGAAAAAGGTACCCCTGCTGCGCGGCAAAAGCGTGTTCAACCTGTTTTTTGAAAACAGCACCCGCACCCGCACCACGTTTGAGATTGCCGCCACGCGCCTGAGCGCCGACGTCATCAACCTCGACATTGCGCGCAGTTCCGCCTCCAAAGGCGAAAGCCTGCTGGACACCATTGCCAACCTGTCGGCCATGGCAGCCGACATTTTTGTGGTGCGCCACAGCGAAAGCGGCGCGCCCTATTTGATCGCCCAGCATGTGGCCCCGCATGTGCATGTGGTGAATGCCGGTGACGGCCGTCACGCCCACCCCACCCAGGGTCTGCTCGACGCCTACACCATCCGCCACTTCAAAGGCGACTTTGCCAACCTCACCGTGGCCATTGTGGGCGATGTGCTGCACTCGCGTGTGGCACGCTCCAACATCCACGCCCTCACCACCCTGGGTTGCGCTGAAGTGCGCGTGGTGGGCCCTCGCACCCTGGTGCCTGCCGACATGGCGGCCATGGGCGTGCGCGTGTGCCACGACCTGAAAGAAGGCATTGCCGGGGCCGACGTGGTCATGACCTTGCGCCTGCAGAACGAACGCATGAGCGGTGCGCTGCTGCCCTCATCCCAAGAATTTGCCAAGAGCTTTGGCCTGACGACCGAACGGCTGCAGTGGGCCAAGCCCGACGCCATTGTCATGCACCCCGGCCCCATCAACCGGGGGGTGGAAATCGACTCCGAGGTGGTGGATGGCAGCCAGAGCGTGGTGCTCAACCAGGTGACCTTTGGCATTGCGGTGCGCATGGCCGTCATGGGCATTGTGGCCAGCCACAGTGCCTGAGAAAACAATAGCTGTCAGTGCTTATGAAATAAGCGGTGAGGCATTGAAAAATTTGAAATTGGAGCACACATGAAAGTCCTGATCAGCGGCGGCCGGGTGGTGGACCCAGCCAGCGGACGCGACGAGGTGGCCGATGTGGCGGTGGCCGCAGGCCGCATCATTGCCATGCCGCCCGACTTCACCCCCAACCGCACCATTGACGCCGCCGGCTGCCTGGTCATTCCGGGGCTGGTGGATCTGTCGGTGCGCCTGCGTGAGCCTGGCCAGGAACATGCTGGCATGCTGGAGAGCGAAATGGCCGCCGCCGTGGCCGGTGGCGTTACCAGCCTGGTGTGCCCACCCGACACCGACCCGGTGCTGGACGAACCCGGCCTGGTGGACATGCTCAAGCACCGCGCCGAAAAGCTGCACCAGGCGCGGGTGTTCCCGCTGGGCGCGCTGACCAAGGGGCTGAAAGGCGAATCCCTCACCGAAATGGTGGAGCTGACCGAAGCCGGTTGCGTGGGTTTTGGCCAGGCCGAGGTGCCCATCGTCAACACCCAGGCCCTGCAGCGCGCCCTGCAATACGCCGCCACCTTTGGCTACACCGTGTGGTTGCGCCCGCAGGACGCCTGGCTGGGCAAAGGCGTGGCCGCCAGCGGCGCATTGGCCACCCGCATGGGCCTGGCGGGCATTCCGGTGGCTGCGGAGCTGATTGCGCTGCACACCATTTTCGAACTGGTACGCAGCACCCGGGCGCGGGTGCACCTGTGCCGCATTTCCAGTGCCGCAGGTGTGGAGCTGGTGCGCCAGGCCAAGGCCGAGGGCCTGCCCATCACCGCCGATGTGAGTGTGCACAACCTGCACCTCATCGACGTGGACCTGGGCTACTTCGACAGCACCACCCGCCTGGCCCCGCCGCTGCGCCAGCAGCGCGACCGCGATGCCCTGCGCGCCGCACTGGCCGACGGCACGCTGGATGCGCTGGTGTCCGACCACACCCCGGTGGAAGCCGATGCCAAGCACCTGCCGTTTGCCGAAGCCGAAGTGGGAGCCACTGCGGTGGAACTGCTGCTGTCGCTGGCGCTGCATTGGGCGCAGGCCGATGGGGTGCCGCTGGCGCGTGCGCTGGCCACCGTGACCACCGGCCCGGTGGGCGTGCTGGGTGGCAGCTTGGGCACCTTGCAGGCCAGCGCGGGCCGTTTGACCGAAGGCGGTGTGGCCGACGTGTGCGTGCTGCGCCCCGATGCGTGGTGGACGCCCACCGCGCAGAACCTGCGCAGCCAGAGCCACCATTCGCCCTTCATGGGGCGTGAGCTGCCGGCGCAGGTGGTGGCGACGCTGGTGGCCGGACAGGTGGCTTACCTGCGTGGAGCACCGTGAACGGTGCGCAACGGCTGAAGGTGAACGGTTGATGCTCGCCAATCTGCGCGCCAGATTGCTTGCCGTGTGGCGCCTGCTGCGTGTGGTCGGTTGGGTGGTGTGGGGCATGGCCGTGGTGCACACCCGCTTCGGTGGCTGGACGGCGCAGCGCCGCCGGTTTGAAGTGCAGCAATGGTCGCAACGCATGTTGTGCGCCATGGGCGTGCAGTTGCGGGTGGTGGGCGATGCGCCCCCATGTGGCCCGCTGCTGGTGGTGGCCAACCATGTGTCGTGGCTGGACATTCTGGTGCTCAACGCCGCACGGCCCGCGCGCTTCGTTTCCAAGTCCGACGTGAAGCGTTGGCCCCTGCTGGGTGGGTTGGTGGCGGGGGCGGGCACGCTGTTCATCGAGCGCGAAAGCCGCCGCGATGCCATGCGCGTGGTACACCACATGGCCGAGGCCTTGTTGGCGGGCGATGTGGTGGCGGTGTTTCCCGAAGGCACCACCGGCAACGGGCAGTCCTTGCTGCCGTTCCATGCCAACCTGCTGCAACCGGCGGTGTCCACCGGCGTGCCGGTCCAGCCCGTGGGGGTGGCTTACCGCAACCCTGCTACCGGCGACCTGAGCGATGCGCCGGTGTATGTGGGCAACACCACCTTGGCGGCCTCCATCTGGCGCACGCTCACGGCCCCAGACGGGGTGGTGGCCTGGGTGGTGCACGGCGAATTGCTCACCGAACCGGGCCCCGACCGACGGGTCCTGGCACAGACGGTGCACGACCTGATTCACAATCGCCTGCTTGTTCAAACCCGCGCTGGAGCCTTTTTCTCATGAATTCCAAACCCGTGGTCCTGGTGGGCTTGCCAGGGTCAGGCAAAACCACCATCGGGCGCCAACTGGCCCGCCGCATGGGGCTGGCCTACGTGGATTCGGACCATGTGCTGGAAGACCGCCTGGGTTGCAGCATCCGCGAATACTTCGAGCAGCAGGGGGAAGTGGCTTTCAGGGACCAGGAGCAAGCGGTGCTGGCCGAGTTGTCGCAACGGCCCGAAACGGTGCTGGCCACCGGTGGCGGCAGCGTGCTGCGGGCGGCCAACCGCGAGGCCCTGCATGCGCACGGTTGGGTGGTGTACCTCAAGTCCACTCCGCACGAGTTGTTCAAGCGCCTGCGGTATGACAAAACCCGTCCGCTGCTGCAAGTGGCCGACCCGTTGCAAAAACTCAAGGACCTGTACCAGCAGCGCGACCCGCTGTACCGCGAGGTCGCCCACCACACGGTGGAAACCGGCCGGCCCAGCGTGAACGCGCTGGTCAGCCAGATTGCCATGCAGATGGAGCAGCGGGCGCTGCTGGCTCAGCCGCAAGCCTGATCCGAACCGGTCAGGCGCTGGTGTTGACGGTGCTGCCGGTGGTGGTGCTCACCCCACCATTGGCCACTTGGACGTACTGTTGTGCCAGCTGCTGGATGAAGTTGCGCCATTCGTCGCCAGACAGCTTTTGGTCGCCATCGGAATCTGCCTGACTCACCAGCTGATCGAAAGCCTGCTGGGCATTGGCCAGCAGTTTTTCCTGTGCCGACACCACGCCGTCCTTGTTCAGGTCGGCACTGTCATAGGTGGTGCTGTCGCTGGCCGATGTGGTACCGGACGCCGCCGTGCTGGCCGATGTGGTGCCGGAGGATGATGCGGTGCTGGTGCTGCTGGTGGAGTCCATGCCCATGGGGGGCGGAGGTGGCATGTGCCCGCCCATGCCCTCCATGGGTGGCCCGCTGGGGCGTCCGGCATCGAATTCGGCCTGACTCAGGCTGCCGTTGCCATCGGTGTCGAGTTGCTTGAGCATGTCGCTGGCCGCGTTGCTCGAATCGGTGGACGTGGTCGAACTGCTGCTGGACGTGGTGGCACCATGTTGGCTGCTCATGTGGTCCAGCATGGTTTGCAGCTCGGTGCTGCTCAGCTCGCCCGAACCGTCTGCATCGACCTTGCTGAACAGATCGTCACCGGCCTGGCCTTTGCCGGACGCGCCACGCGACTGGGCAAAGTCCATGGTGCTGGGAGGCGGCAGGATTGATTCCATCGCGGTTTTGAGTTCGGTGCTGTCCAGCGTGCCATCGGAGTTGGCGTCGGCCTGGGTGAGCAGCTCCTGGCTGGATACATCCAGACTCACACCGGTTTTTTTGGCCACATGGTCGAGCAAGGTTTGCAGCTCGGTGCTGTCCACGCCGCCACTGCCGTCGGTGTCGGCCTTTTGGAACATGCGGTCCTGCCCTTTGCCCGGGCGCGACAGGGTCTGGGTTTGAAACGAACTGCTCACACTGCTGATGCTGGTCATGGTCTTCGTCCTTTCTGAAGGATGGGGGGTGGCATTCAGTGTGGGATCGGGCTGTGAACGGGGGTTATCCGGTTTGTGTCGCGCTGGACACAAAGCCGATACACAAACCCCGAACAATGCGGCACCTTCCCACCTGTTTCCCTGTTTTGCCCATGACCCACATCCTGCTGGTGGATGACGACCCCGAAATTCTGGATCTGCTGTCGGTGTATTTGCAGCGCTACCAGTTGCGCGTGAGCTGTGCCGCCGATGGAATGGCCATGCATGCTGCACTGGAGCGCGAACCGGTGGACTTGGTGGTGCTGGACTGGATGCTGCCCGGCACCGACGGTCTGACGCTGGCCACCCAGGTGCGGGCCCGTTCGCGGGTGCCCATCATCATGCTCACCGCCCGCTCGGGCCGGTTCGATTGCGTCACCAGTCTGGAAAACGGGGTGGATGACTACATGAGCAAGCCCTTTGAGCCCCGCGAGCTGGTGGCCCGCATCCATTCGGTGCTGCGGCGGGTTCAGACGGTCAAGGCGCCTGCGGTGGCACAGGAAGAGGCTGCGGTGGTGGCGTTCGATGGCTGGCGCTTGCATCGTCTGGAGCGGCACCTGGTGTCACCCACGGGCATGGTGCTGGCGCTGTCGAATGCCGAATTCCGGTTGCTGTCGGTGTTCATCCGCCATCCGCGCAAGCTGCTGGCGCGCGAGCAGCTGCTGGACGAAGCCCGGGGCCGCGACACCGACGCGTTTGACCGCAGCATCGACCTGCTGGTGTCCCGCCTGCGCCAGAAGCTGGCCAAAGGTTGGCCCAGCGGAGCCCCGGTGGCCGAATCGCTGGGTGGCGTGGGCGGCCCGGAACAGCTGATTCGCACCGTGCGGGGCGGCGGCTATCTGTTCCAGCCCCAGCACATGACGGTGGTGGCAGAGGCGTGGGCCGCATGAAAGCGCTCCAAGCCCTGTTCCGCTGGGCCGACAGTTTGTTTGGGCGGCTGGCGTTGCTGCTGGGCATGGCGGTGCTGGCCAGCCATTTGCTGGTGCTGAATGTGGTGCTGGACTGGGTGATGCCCCATGGGCCGGGTCATGGGCACCCACCACCTCCATACCATGTGGATGGCCCCAACCAACCACCGCCTCCGCCGCCACCGCCTGATGGCATGCCGGGCGATCGCCTCCACGGTTTGGGACCATGGGCTGACATTGGGGTGCGATTGGTGTTGCTGCTGGTGGCGGTGTGGGTGGGTGCGCGCTGGCTGACCCGACCGTTGAGCGAGCTGGCGCAAGCGGCCAAAGAATTGGCGGACGACCGGGCCAATGCGTCCAACCGCCCCGACCTGCCCGAGGCGGGGCCCCTGGAATGCCGGGAAACCACGCGGGTGTTCAACCACATGCAACAGCGCATTCGCCAGCAAATGGCCGAAAAAGACCGTTTTTTGGCTGCGGTGTCGCACGACTTGCGCACCCCCCTGACCCGCATGAAGCTGCGTATGGCCCACATGCCACCGGATGCCCACACCGAAGGCCTTCGCCGCGACGTGGCCGACATGCAGCAGCTGGTCGATGCCACGCTGGAGCACTTCATGGGCATGGGCCAAGCCCCTGCGGGTGCGTTGGTGGATGTGACCTCGCTGCTGCACAGCCTGGCCGACGACTTGCAAGACATGGGCCACTCCGTGACGGTAGAGGGTGACGCTCCGCCGGTGCAGGGCCAGCCGGTGGCTTTGCGGCGGTGTTTCCAAAACATTTTGGGCAATGCCGTGCAGCATGGGCAAACCGTGGCTGTGACGGTGGAGGCTTTGTCCCAAGGTCGCGTGGCCGTCACCGTGGCCGACGACGGGCCCGGCGTCCCCGAGGCCGATTTGCAGCGCGTTCTGGAGCCGTACCAGCGGGTCGATGAATCTCGCCGCAAAGCCACTGGCGGGGTGGGTTTGGGTCTGTCGATTGCGCGTGATGTGGTGCAGCGGCATGGTGGCAGCCTGGTGCTGTCGAATCGGCCTTCGCGGGGTTTGCAGGTGCGGGTGGAGCTGTGAGCCGCAAGACGGGGTGGCATGGCTTTGGCGCGTGGTGGTTGGTTGCACTGATAGACTCGATTGAACGGCTTTTCAAGCGGAGGCATGTCACTCCGCTACGACCGTCTGCCCGCTGTTGATTCCAGGAGTTCCCCATGGTTTTGGTTAAAAAATGGTTTGTTTCCGCTTTGGTGATGGGCGGTGTGTGGTCGTCGGCCGGGGTGCTGGCCCAAACCGTCAAAGTCGATGAACCCTGGGTGCGCGGCACTGTGGCCCAGCAAAAAGCCACCGGGGCTTTCATGCGCCTCACCGCTGACAAAAACGCCCGTTTGGTGGCCATCCATTCACCGGTGGCTGGCGTGGCCGAGATTCACGAAATGGCCATGGAAAAAGAGGTCATGAGAATGCGTCAGGTTTCTGGCGTGGACTTGCCTGCAGGCCGTGCCACCGAGCTCAAGCCAGGTGGCTACCACGTCATGCTGATGGATTTGAAGCAGGCCCTGAAAGCAGGCGATGCCGTGCCCCTGACCTTGGTGTTTGAAGACGACACCAAAAAGCGTTTTACCCAGGAAATTCAGGCGCCCATCAAGGCATTGAGTGGGGGGGCAATGCCCGCTCAGCACGGTCATGATCATGGCGATATGAAACATTGAAAAAAATAGCAATAAACCCTTTTCATTCAATCGAATGAATCGTTTTTTATCTAAAAATAATCGACAGCCACCCCCACTAGCTCTGTGGGTGTTTGTCCGCGATGCCCTGGCGGCGCAGCCGCTGGAGGCTGAATAGGCGGTGCCCGGCTGGGCGAGGTTTGAATGAGCCATTCATCCAGGCTTCAGATGGTCTGAGGAGGATGTGCTGCATACTGGGCCAGACGCATGGCATCCGCGTCCAGGACAAGCCCCGCCCATTCTTCGCCTGCACACCATGAACCCATTCCGACGCAACGCTTTTCTTCGCATCAGCCTGGTCACGGTGGTGGTATCGCTGCTGTCGGTGCCACCCGTGTGGCTGGTATCGCGGGAGCGTGCGGAAGGCGAGGTGGTGGCATTTGCCCAGGAAGAGTCGCGCCGCATTGTGCAGGCCTCCGATGCGTTGGATCTTCAAGGCAGCCAGGCTCAGCAACACGCCTCACGCGCGGCGCGCGCGCTGGTGGGCGGGTTGTTTGAAATCGTGGAAATTTACGACTCAACCGGCCTTCGTCTGGCCGAAGAGTTGACTGCCACGGGTGAAAAACTGGAAAAGCTGCTGCCCAAACACACCCGCCCCGATACCACCCAGCCTGCCTACGAAAGCTTCCACCTCTCCGATGGCCGTTGGGCCATGCGGGTGATGGTGCCTTTGGCGAGTGCAGTGCAGAGCGGTGCGCGTTCTGGCTATTTTGAAGGGGTGCGGTTGGTGCCCGATTGGCAGTCGGCCCAGATCCAGTCCGATGCCCTGGTCGCGGCTCTCATGGCCATGCTGGCTTCGCTCGCTTGCGGGGCTGTCATTTACCCGGTGGTGTTGCACCTGGCCAAAGAAAACGAACGCAAAACCCGACTGGTGCTGGAGTCGCATGTGGCCATGATGGAAGCGCTGGGCCGCGCCATTGCCAAGCGCGATTCCGACACCGGCACCCACAACTACCGGGTGGCCTGGATGGCGGCCACGCTGGGCGAGGCCATGGGCCTGAGCGGGGTGGACATGCAGTCGCTGATTGCGGGCAGCTTTTTGCACGATGTGGGAAAAATCGGCATCCCGGACGCCATCCTGCTCAAGCCGGGCCGCCTGGACGATGCCGAAATGACCATCATGCGCACCCACGTCGAACAGGGGCAGGACATTGTGCAGGGCGCGGGCTGGCTGCAAGGTGCCGCCGAAGTGGTGTCGTGCCACCACGAGAAATGGGATGGCTCGGGCTACCCCAACCGCTTGCAGGGCAACCGCATTCCACTGGCGGCCCGCATTTTTGCGGTAGTAGATGTGTTCGATGCTCTCAGCTCCCGCCGCCCCTACAAGGCCCCCATGCCATTCGAGCAGGTGATGGTGGTGCTACAGGAAGGGCGTGGCAGTCATTTCGACCCTGCTGTGCTGGACCGCTTCAGCCTGCTGGCTTCCGGCATTCGCGAGACGCTGAACGGTCTGGATGAAGGGTCTACCCAGCGCCTGATGACCGACATGATCGAACGCCATTTCGACACACTGGCCGCCAATGCCTGATGGCTGACCCTGGAGCCAGTCAGCCTGGCGACTGGCTCAGTGTGGCGTGCAGCTGCTTTTGGCGCTGCGGTAGGCCTCGTCGAACCCGGTGCCAGCCCGCATGGCAGCCAGCACTGTATGCAGCCCGGCCATGCCTGCGCAGGACAAAAAGTCCCGCACCGCATGTCCGGCCGTCGTGTACACCACGCGGAAGTTGCCGGGAACGTCGCCCGCTGTTTCGCCGTACTGTTGCAACGCCTGCCCCCAATCACTGAACGACACCAGTTCGCCGAGTGCGGGAACGGGCAATTGGCGGTCCTGAATGGCTTGCCAGTTGTGTTCGGTGTGACGGGCTTCGTTGGCCACCACCACGGCAATGCCTTCATCGAACCACCGGGGCAGCTGGCGGGCTGCCCACCAGCCGCCCACCCGGCGGTACACCTCGGCATGGGACCACTCATGGGCAATCAGCGGAGCGGACAACCCATCGGGCGACAGGCGGATGGCCATGTCGCCGTAGGCCGCAGCCCTTCCGCCATAGGAGCCAAACCGCTGGTCGCATGCCTGGGTGATACAGGCCACGATGTAGGGCTGGGTGGTGACGCTGCCGTAAAACCCCGCCACCATGGCGTGCCCCATCTCGATTTGCTCCAACAGGTGTTGGCGCTGCGCAGGCGGCATGGCCGGTTCAACATACAGGTGCGGGCCCACTGGTTCCATGCCAGCGGCTTGGGGGGCCCACATGCGCGCGCTGTGGAGGGCACTGCATCCGCTCAGCATGACTGTGCAAATGCCCAGGAGCAGGCCCTTGTGCAAGGGGCCCCCACTTCGCTGGTGACCTGCTCTTTCCATGCCCGTTCTCCTGTTGCAACCCGCAAAAGGGAGCATACCCAACGTGGTGAGAGGGGCGCTCTGGTGGGTGGTCGTTTCCTTCAAGTTCGCCGGAGCGACATGCGGTGCAGCAGCCCATCCTTCAGCACAAAGTGGTGGGTCAGCGCGGCGGCAGCGTGCAGGCCAATGAGCCAGTAACCGGCTTCACCCACGGCTTCGTGCAGTTCTTTCAGGTTCCGGGCCAGTGGTTTGTCCAGTTCCAGCCAGGGCGACAGCTCCAGGCCAAAAAATGGAATGGGTTTGCCTGCCGCGCTCAAACTGGCCCAGCCCAGCATCGGCAGCACCACCATCCAGGCGTACAGGGCCAGGTGTCCGGCTTGGGCGGCCCGTTGCATCCAGATGCTGCCTTCTGCCTGGGGCGGCTGGGAGGTCGCCAAGCGGGTGAGCAGGCGCACCATCACCAGCATCCATGCCAGCAGGCCCAGCATGAAGTGGGTGTTTTTCATGAACGCCCGCAGTTCGGAGCCTCGGGGAAACCATTCATACAGCTGGATGCTGGCCAACGTGGCTGCCAACAGCACCAGCATCAGCCAGTGCAGGACCACCATGGCGGGGTGGTAACGCGGGATGGAGGAGGGTGGTCGGGCCGTTTGCACAAACATGCCCTGACTTTAAAAAACCAGTCTGAACCGTTGGTGAACCGAAGTCGATGGCCAGAAAGGTTTGAACAATCACGCCAATGGCAGAGTCAGGCGTGCTCGCAAGCCGCAGGGTGAGGCTTGTGGAGGATGGTGCAGTTCCAGGGCGGCGCCGTGCAGTTGAGCCAGCTCGTCCACGATGGCCAGCCCCAGGCCAGAACCCGGGGTGTGCTCGTCCAGTCGCTCACCACGTTGCAACAAGCGCTGCAGGTGCTCGGGGGCAATGCCCGGACCGTCGTCTTCCACATGGACCTGCACCACACGCAAATCCGGGGCCAGTGCAATCTGAACCACCACTTGGCGGGCAGCCCAGCGGCAGGCGTTGTCCAGCAGATTGCCCAGCATGTCGTGCAAATCCTGGGCATCTACCTCTACTTGAATGGTTTGCTCTTTTTCAGAGAGCAATGATTTGAATTCCAAATTGCGACTAGCATGAATTTTACCCATGACTCTCAGCAGGCCGTCTACCACCGGCGCCAGTGGGGTGGATACCCTGTGCCCCGCCAGTGCCGCCGCACGGGCTCTGCGCAAATGACGGTCCACCTGCTGTTGGGCCAGGCTCACCTGTTCTTGTACCAATGCGGCCAGTGGCGGGTGACTGGCCTGCTGTTCGGCGGCGTGCCTGAGCACCGCCAGCGGTGTTTTCAGGGCGTGGGCCAAATTGCCTGCCTGTGTGCGGGCGGTTTGCAGGTTGTGGTCGAGCCGGTCTAGGGCTTGGTTGAAGCCCTGTGCCAGCGGCTGCACTTCACTGGGCCATTCCCCCTCCAACCGTTGGGTGCTTCCGCTGTTGAGCCGGTCCAGGCTATGCCGAACTGCGCGCAGAGGGGCCAACCCAAACCACACCTGGGCGGTGGCTGCCAGGCTCAGCAAAGCCAGCAGCAAGGCCAGTGTGCCGGCCACCACCCCCGAGAAATACTGAACATCTTCTTCCAGCGGCCCTGTTTCTGCGGCCACTGCAACGGTCCAGCGGGGTGCGGTGTCTGCCGTGTCGGTTTGCAAGACCGATTGCTCCAGTACCAACAAGGGTTGTTTTCCAGGGCCTTCGGGGCGGTGGCGGTGGATTTCGCCATTGGCGGGCATATCGACCGGCAGAACCAGGGTCTGATCCCACAGCGAGCGGGAGCGTTGCACCACGGTACCGTCTACCCGGCTGAGTTGCCAATAAAGGCCACTCAAGGGCTGGGTCCATCGGGGGTCGCTCAGTGCCAGGGGGTCGAGGTGCGGGGTCCCGTCACCGGTAAAAGCCATGCGGGCCAGCACCTGGTGCATGTGCAGAGTGAGTTCGGCCTGAAATTGCCGCTCGGCATGTTCCCGAAACAAGTGCAACAGCCCCCACCCGGTGAGCAAGAGGGCTAGGGCGGTCCCCACCAGGGTGGCGGCTAGAACCCGGGCTTGAACCGACCCCAACCACTGGCGCGGCTTCATGGGGTGGCGTGAAGACGGTAGCCCATGCCGCGAATCGTTTCAATCAGGGGCGGGGGCAGCTTTTTACGCAGGCGGTTGATGAACACCTCGATGGTGTTGGATTCCCGGTCCGCATCTTGCGCATACACATGCTCATTCAGCTCCGCCCGGGACACCACTGCGCCCGGGTGGTGCATGAGATAGGCCAGCACCCGGTATTCGTGCCCGGTGAGGGTCACCGGTTCGCCGGATACCGTGACCTGGCCTGTGCGGGTGTCCAGCGTCACCGGTCCGGCCACCAGCAAGGGTGATGCATGGCCGCTGGCCCGGCGGATGAGGCCGCGCAGGCGAGCCAGCAGTTCCTGGGTGTGAAAGGGTTTGGTGAGGTAGTCGTCGGCTCCGGCGTCGATGCCCTCCACTTTCTCGTGCCACTGGTCGCGGGCGGTCAGCACCAGCACGGGCATGCTGCGGCCTTTGGTGCGCCAGTGGCGCAGCACCGACAGACCGTCCACCTGCGGCAAGCCCAGGTCCAATACCACTGCATCGAAGGCTTCGATGTCGCCCAGCAGCTGGGCATCGCGGCCGTTGGTGGCCACATCCACTGCATAGCCTGCGGCTTGCAGGGCCATGTCAATCTGACGGTTCAGGACCGGCTCATCTTCCACCAGCAACACTCTCATGGCTGTGCCTTGACTCTGGATTGAAGCAATTCCCCGGTTTTGGCATCGAGTTTGTATTTGACCAAGCGCCCGCCGGATTCGAGCGTTTTGATTTCGTATACCCAACGTCCGTGGCTTTGCTCCAGCTCGACTTCCAGGATTTGACCCTGACTCAGCACAGGCACACGCTCCAGCAAGGCCTTCAAGCTGAGCGCATGACCTTGACGCACGGCCTGGAGGGCCCGGTCGTGGTCGGCCTGATCAGCCTGCGCGGGCAGGGCCATCGACCAGGCGATCAGCCCGCTGACCCCCAGGTTGAATGCAACGACGCCTGTTTTTGAAAAAGAATAGCTGACAGTCATTGATATTCAAGCGGAGGGCGGGAAATTGATTCAATAAATATGCGACCACTGCAACGCGAAGCGATTTTGGCTGCGTCATGTTGCAGGGTTGCGCTGAACCGGGCATGAATACCCGGTTCATGCGAGATGGGGCTGCTTCAGAGGGGCAACCTCAGTCCAGCCGACCCCAGCCGCTGTGGGTGTTTTTGCCTTGAGGTTGGTGGTGCTTGAGCCGTTCCCGGGCTGCATCGAGGGTGTCAAACAGTTCCACTTCGTAGCGAGCCAGGTTCCCGAACCGCAGGGCCAACCCGCGAATGTCGATGTCTGTGGACACCACCAGCACCAGCACGTCGGGATTGGAATACCAGGCCCCAACCGAATGGGCCGCTGCCTTCAGCAGGCCAGAGGTGTCCAGCTCATGGGAGGTGACGCCCGAGAAATCGTTGATGGAATAGGTGGCATCGCCATAGTCCTTGCGCTGGTGGTTTTGCAACACAGCCGCCACAAACTCGGAACCCGTCACATGACCCCAGAAACGTTTGTAGATGCCGTGGTGCTCAGGCCGCAATTCAAAGGGCATGACGAGTTTCCTGGATGCGAACGCGACACAGCGTGCCGAATGTGGACGATGGATGCTGAATGTGTCACATCTTTTTGATAAAAACAACCAACCAGTGGCGGTCCATCAGGCGGTGTTGTGACCCGTTTGGCCGTGTCGGGCTGCCGTAACATGGCCGCTGTGTGCCACTTCATCCGCTGGCCCATGAATTGATTGTTTCCATGGCAGAACTTATTCACCCCCTTGACGAAGACGATGGTCCCGTTTCCTTTGCGGAGCGGCAGCGTGCGACCCGGCGCAGTACCTGGGTGAGTGTGGCGGTCAATGTGGTGCTGACGGGGGTGCAATTGGCAGTGGGGGTGTTGGCGCACTCCCAGGCGCTGGTCGCTGACGCCATTCATTCGCTGTCCGACCTGGTGTCCGACTTTGTGGTGCTGGTGGCCGCGCATTTCAGTGCCAAGGATGCCGATGCCGATCATCCCTATGGCCATCATCGCTACGAAAACGCGGCGTCTTTGGCGTTGGGTGTGATTTTGCTGGCCGTGGGAACGGGCATGATTGGATCGGCCGCGACCAAATTGCAGGCCATCGATACCTTGCCCACCGTGCAAGCCGCCGCTTTGTGGGTGGCGCTGGGGGCATTGGTGGGCAAAGAACTGCTATTTCGCTACATGCTGACGGTGGCGAAACGGGTCAAGTCGAGCTTGCTGGTGGCAAACGCCTGGCATGCACGGTCCGATGCGGCGTCGTCCCTGGTGGTGGCCGTCGGCATCGCCGGCAATTTGCTGGGCTATCCCATGCTGGACCCGGTGGCTGCACTGATTGTGGGCTTCATGGTGGCCAAAATGGGTTGGCAGTTTGGTTGGGCGGCCTTGCATGATCTGATGGACCGCGCTGCCGACGACGACGAAGTGGAGGCCATTCGCCAGACCCTGTTGCAATCCCCAGGCGTGCGTGGTGTGCACGACCTGCACACCCGAAAAATGGGCGACATGATCCTGGCCGACGTGCACCTGGAGGTGGATGCTCACCTGACCGTGGAAGCCAGCCATCACTTGGCCGCCGAAGCCCGGGCCCGGGTGCTGCAACGCCACCGGGTGTTGAACCTGCTCACCCATGTGGATCCGTGGCAGAAACCCGACGAAGACCACGCTGTTACTGAGCAGGCGGTGCAGCGATAGAGTGATGCTTTCAATGGGGCCTGTAACTGCGCAAGTCGTCCCATGTGGGAACAATGGCCACCAAAGCCAGCAGCAAAGCCAACGGGACGGTGGAGGCATAGCCCAGGTGCTTGAAGCCATAGGCGCCCACCACACCTCCCAGCGCATAAGACGCCAGCAAGCCCAGTAGAACCTTGAGCCGGTCACGGTCTGCCCGGACGGGTTCCGGTGCATCGGGTAGCCGGTTCCAGTACAGCAGTTTGCCCAGTTCAATGCCCAAATCAGTCACCGTACCGGTGAGGTGTGTGGTGCGGATGACGTTGTTCGACAGCTTGGTGACCACCGCGTTCTGCAGCCCCATGATGAAGCACAGCAACACCACGGTGAAGGGCACCAGAATGCCTTCAAAGTGCGATAGCCACGGCCCCAAAAGTCCAAAGCAAAGAATGAGCACTGCCTCCAGCATCAGGGGCAAGGCAAATTCGCTGCTCAACCGGTGTCGGCGTGCGTAGTTGACCAGGAGCGCACAGCCCATGGCTCCCAGCAGGAACGACACCACCCCCGCCAGACCATCCCAAACCAGCCTCAGGTTTCCAAGTGCCAAGTTGTCCGCCATGGCCGATACCATGCCGGTGACATGAGAGGTGTACTGCTGCACAGCCAAAAAACCACCGGCATTCAACGAACCGGCCACAAAAGCCAGTGCAAAGCCCAATTGCCGATTGGCCGCCACCGTGCGGTGTTTGCCAGTCAGAAAGCGGGCGTAATTGGCAGGCATGACCGTGTAGGAACCAATAGAGGGCGTGCGTTCATGCGGCCAGGGAGCCCGGCGCCGGTGGTGTGGAGGGCCCGGCATCGCGTGGGAAGGTCACCACATGGTCCACCTCGGGGCGAATGCCAATCCACTCGCCTACTGCGTGGTCGTGGTGGGATGGAACATGGGTCATGACCACCTCACCGCTGGCCAGTTTGAGGGTGTACAAAAACTCCGCCCCTCTGAATGCCTTGCGCAGAATTTGGGCTTTGACCGGTGAGGCGTCGTCATGCACGATGTCGTCGGCCCGCAGCAGCACATTGCACAGACCGTCGTCGTAAGCGGTGGGCAGGGGGCATTCCTGCACGTCCTGCAGGGGGCCGAGCGGGGTGTCCACCACGGCCTCACCCCCTATCAGGGAAATACGCGCCGGTGTGAACACGCCATGCCCGATGAATTCGGCCACAAACCGGGTGGCCGGGCGGTGGTACAGGGCATAGGCATCGTCCCACTGGTGCAGCCGGCCTTGGTGCATCACGCCAATGGTGTCGCCAATGGCAAACGCCTCCAACTGGTCGTGGGTGACGAACAAGGCCGTAGCACCAGCCGCTTTCAGGATGGCGCGGACTTCGTGGGCTAGGCGTTCGCGCAAATCCACATCCAGGTTGGAAAACGGCTCGTCCAGCAGCAGCAGTTGCGGTTTGGGAGCCAGTGCCCTGGCCAATGCCACCCGTTGCTGCTGCCCGCCCGAGAGTTCGTGCGGGTACCGGTTGTGCAGCGGGCCCAGCCCTACCAGCTCCAGGGCTTCGGATACGCGGCGGGTTTGTTCGGCCTTGGGTAGGTTGGCCAGCCCGAAAGCCACATTGCGCTCCACATTCAGGTGTGGAAACAGCGCGTAATCCTGGAACACCATGCCAATGCGGCGTTGCTCGGCAGGCAGGTGAGTGCTGGCGTCGCTGATGGGGTGCTGCCCCATCACAATGCGGCCCCCTTGCACCGGTTCCAGGCCGGCAACGGCTCGCAACAACGTGGTCTTGCCACAACCCGAGGGTCCGATGAGCACGCCAATGCTCCCGGCCGCCAGTCCCAGGGTCACGCCCTCTACTGCCGCTTGCGTGGTGCCTGGGTACTGAATGCGAAGTTGCTCGACCGATAAAAACATGGGCTCATTTTAGGGAGCGGATGCCGCACCGCAGATGCCTACAATTCTCATTTGACCCGCCTTGGACGGCACGCCACATGGCGTGCACAGAGGTCCATCGGTTTTTATCCGTTGTTCATGTTCCGCTGGCCGTTCGTTTTGCTGCTGTCTGTGCTGGCGTTGACGCTGGCGTTGCCTCTGTTGGCTCTGGCTGCTGCATGGTTGCAGTGGGATGCACAGTCTGGGCAGGTGTTGGTGGAAATGGCCCACACGGTGCTACCGCAATATGCAGGTACCAGCTTGTTGTTGTGTGTGCTGGTGGCGTTGGGGGTCGCGGTGGTGGGGTTGGGGACGGCTTGCGCCGTCACGCTGTTTGATTTTCCAGGACGTCCAACGCTGGAATGGGCCCTGCTGTTGCCTCTGGCCATGCCCGCCTATGTGGTGGCCTACGGATACACCGATTTCTTCCAGTTTGCCGGGCCCTTTCAAACATGGATACGTGACTGGTCGGGCGCCTCTGGCCGGGTGTTTCCTGAGGTGCGCAACACCTGGGGTGCGGCTTGGGTGTTCACGTTTTCGTTGTATCCCTATGTGTACCTGCTGGCACGAACGGCGTTGAGCGAACGGGCTGCCCAGTTGATGGAAGCGGCCCGTTTGCTGGGGGCACCCATGCGGCGGCGTGTCCGGGAAGTGGCCTTGCCACTGGCCCGTCCGGCGGTGGCTGCTGGCGTGGCGCTGGCGCTCATGGAAACCCTGGCCGACTATGGAGTTTCCAGCTACTTCGGCATTCAAACGTTCACGGCTGGTGTCTATAAAGCCTGGCTGGTGATGGACGACCGACTGGCTGCTGCCCAGCTGGCCACACTGTTGCTGTTGCTGGTGGCGGTCTTGCTATGGTTGGAGCGTCGGGCCCAGTCCCGCATGCGGTTCGCACAGGTCAAGGGTGGACGACAGGCCGGGGCCGATGCCCAGCCGGTGCAGCTCCAAGGGGCGCAAGCTGTTCGGGTGGCTGTGCTGTGCGCGCTGCCGGTTGTGGCGGGTTTTGTGGCACCGGTGGCGTTCATGCTGCGCCCTCTGTTGGGTGAGTGGAGCACGCTGAGTTGGAAGTCGTTTGTGACTTGGGGACTCCACAGCCTTTGGTTGGCCGGTTTGAGTGCGACGTTGGCTGTTGCTGTGGCGCTGTTGCTGGCATTTGGATTGCGGTCACAGCATGGACTGCAAAACGCCACCGCACAGTGGACGCGCTGGGTGGCTCAGGGCGCATCGTTGGGCTATGCGGTGCCGGGTGCGGTGGTGGTGGTCGGCTTGTTGTTGCCTGTGGGGTGGCTGCAGGCGGTGGCCCCAGAAAGCGGCGTGGGGTACTGGATGACCGCCACGGCGTTGGGATTGGTATGGGCCTATCTGGTTCGGTTCGTGGCGGTGGCTTTGCAGTCGGTGCAAAGCGGGTACGCCCGCATTCCCCATAGCCTGGATGAGTCTGCTCGCATGCTGGGCACCACCGGCTGGGCGCTGGTTCGGCGGGTGCATTTGCCGCTGCTGCACCGATCTGTGGCGGCCGCCGGATTGCTGGTGTTTGTGGACGTGATGAAGGAGCTTCCCGCCACGCTGGTCCTACGCCCCTTCAACAGTGACACGCTGGCGGTCATGGCATACCAGTTGGCCAGGGACGAACGCCTGGGTGAAGCCGCACTGCCTGCGCTGGCGCTGGTGTTGGTGGGCTTGTTGCCGGTGTGGCTGCTCAGCCGCACGTTGCGGGGAAGATAATTTTTTATCAATGAATGCTGATATTCGGTAAAAATACTACTTTCTTCGATATTGAATACCCTGTTGGGCATTCTGTGTAATGTGTTTTTTGGGAGTTTCGCGTGAATAAATGGCTGCAATCGGTGGTTCATTGGGGCATTTGGGCGCCTGCATCTCGATTGATGCAGCATCTGTCGTTTCCCGCCAAGATGTTGCTGATTGCCGTGGCTTTTCTGGCACCCCTGGCCTGGCTGCTGGGGAATGTGCTGGTGGCTCAGGCGGCCCAGGGTTCGGTTTTTTCCGTTGAGCTGGTCGTCATGGTGTTGTGCATTGCCATCGGTGTGTACCTGGCCATGGGGTTTTATGCCTCCACCATGCAGGGGTATGCCCGTGTGCGTCGTGATTTGCTCAACATGAGCATGGGCGACATGCGCCAGGAAATCGTGGTTCATGGCAACGATGAGCTGGCCGGATTGCAGCGAGAGTTGTCCTACATGCAAGCCGGTTTGCGGGACACCATGCGCCAGGTGCGTCATTCGAGCAATGAAGTGGTGAACGCCAGCATCGAAATTGCGGTGGGCACCCACGATCTGTCGGCGCGTACCGAGTCGGCTGCAGCCGCATTGGAAGAGTCCTCTGCTGCTCTGGAACAAACCGCATCGACCACGGGCCACACGGTTGACGCGGTGAACCAGGCCACCGAGTTGGCCAAGAACAATGCAGTCACCGCAGCGCGTGGTGGTGCGGTGGTGGCCGAGGTGGTGGAAACCATGGAGCGGATCGAGGCATCGTCGAAAAAAATCAACGACATCATCGGTGTGATCGACAGCATTGCGTTTCAGACCAACATCCTGGCCCTGAACGCTGCGGTGGAGGCGGCCCGGGCGGGCGACCAGGGTCGTGGTTTTGCGGTGGTGGCCAGTGAAGTGCGGGCACTGGCCCAGCGCAGTGCGGCGGCGGCGCGGGAAATCAAAGGGTTAATCACATCCAGCGTGGAGCAGGTGACTCATGGCACCCAGGTGGTTCGGGGGGCGGGCGATGCCATGCAGGAAATCGTTGCAACAGCCGATCAAGTGCGTGCATTGATGGATGAAGTCAGTACCGCGGCCCGAGAGCAAAATTCGGGTATTTCGCAAATTGGCGTGGCCATCCAAGAGTTGGATCAAACCACGCAGGCCAATGCGTCGTTGGTGGAGGAAGCCGCAGCCGCTGCCAATGCCCAGCGCGATGCCGCTCTCAAAATGGCCGCGATGGTGGACGAGTTCCGCCTGGCACCGGGCAAGTCGCAGCAGCTCTCCAAAGTGGAGGGGCTGGATGTGGACGCCATCATTGATGGTCACCGTCAATGGAAAGCCAAGTTGCGCAATGCCATTGAAGATCATGCGGATGTGGATACGGCAACGCTGTCTCGCGACGACTGTTGCCCGTTGGGCAAGTGGGTCTATGGCGATGGCGGGCATCGCTTCGGGGGACGTCCCCGGTTCACGCAGCTCATTGAGCGTCACAAGACTTTCCACCGGGTGGCGGGGCAGGTGGGTGAAATGGTCAACCAGAAGCAGTTTGTACGCGCCGAGGAAGCCATGGCTCCCGGTACTCCGTTTTCTCAAGCGACCCGCGAAGTGGTCCAAATTCTTTCGATTGCCAAGCGCATGGGCTTTGACGACTGAGGGCTCTGCTCCTGCATCAGACCAACAGGAATCACATTCCATCAGATTACTCTTGATTTAAAAGTACTTTTTCAGAATATTTTTTAAAAGTACCGACAGAAGTACCGGCAAAACAAAATGTAACCCCCGGAGTGGCTGTGAACCTACCCGTAAATAATGTTGGTCTTTACCAGTACCTTGCGAAACGCGAAGATGGTTGCGGGGATGTGGTTCAGCGCGAGTAAGCCGATTACAACTTCTCGTGCCGCACGAACAGCTGCAAGCAGCCGTCCGTCAGCTCAAGTCGTGGTTAAGACCAATCAGGCATCAACGCAACCCCACCCAAACCCCTCCCCCCACCAGCAACACGGCTTTGATCCAGCCTGGTAAAGCCCAAAACACACGTCCCACTACCCAAACCACCTTGCTGGCAGCCCGAGTCAACATGAACGGCCTGCTCATGCCGTCACCTGTCCACCAGAGCCAGCGACCTTCGCCACAAGGAATGGCCCACCTGGCCACTCCTTGGCCGCATAAAACCTGAACCGGTTCAGGTGCGCCTGAGTCAAATCACCCGTTCGGCTGGGCATGCCAGCCACCTCCAGCCGAATGTGCTTCAACAGCCCGAATGCGCGGGCCAGCCGCGCAGCAAAGTCTGCATCTGGGCACAGGTAATCCACCCTCTGCCAACGCAAATCCGTTGACTTCATCGACGCCACATAGGCACCAATGATGGTTTCATACCGTTTCCCGGTTTTGATCTCCCTCTCTATTTCCACCGCTACCCGAGTGCCCTCTGCATCCACCGCCTGCGCATCAGGAATCTTCATCAACCCCTGCTTCATCAAAACCCGTGCGGGCTGCCAGTTCGACCACCCCAGCTGCTCTGCCCGCAGCCGGGCCAACTGAGCTTCGATCTGGTGGTTCACAAACAGGGCATTTGTCTTGCTGGGTTCCCAAGGGTTGCGCGCCTCTATCTCTTCATCTGCACCCCAAGCAAATGCCAGCCCCTGCGCCGTGATGCCATGCAACACCACACGTTTTGCACCCCGCGTTCCGGGCACAAACATGGCCCGAAACTGGGTATGCCCACCAGCAGCAAGCCTCTTCATCAACAAGTGAGCTGCCGGGTAGGTGACCCCCAACAACAGCCCCACGACCTCCGTGCAAGTCCAGATCTCATCCCTCAAAAACCGCAACACGAGCTCTCGCTTCTGTTGAGCCCTGGCAGCCCTGACAACCGGATCCGCCACTAATGTGTGGCGAGTACCTGGTGGCCGATCTGCACAGGGCGGATCCAAGGCCATCCCACCGGCTGCCGCCATGTCAGCACACCTGCTGCCCAGCGTATCGTCATCACAGCGCATACCCTTCACTCCATCCTGAAGAAATGGTTGTCAGTGGCCACGACCTTCTTCCTGGCATTGCCCTGCTGCGCCAGGGCCAGGGCCGAATGCGCCAGGTCATCCACCCGTTCATCCGCCAGCTCATCCGCCAAATGGGCAGGGCCGCCAGCCCGAGACTGTGTGCCCCCCACCGCCGCAACGCTTGGCGTGATGGCCACTTGGGACTTCGCCACCCGGTACGGGCTGACATGACAAGCCTGGGCCACACCTTTGCCGAATAACACACACCAACCCGTGGGCATGTTCATCAACTTGTTGGCATCGAACAAAAAATGTTCGGCTTGGCGCACGGACCGCCCAGGTTCGGACAGTTCAGACCAACTGACATTGGTCTGCACAACACGTGTTTCGTCATCCACCAACACGGTGCCAGACTTTCTGGCCACCCAGTCGGCCGTGACAGGATCTTCCAGCCGGTAAACCATCTTGCACGGTGTGTTCTCCATGATGGCACCCACGACCATGTCTGGATTCAAATCAGCGGGGCAATCCTTCAAATCATCGAATGACTGAAACGCCAACACCACCCGCATGCCCTTGTCCCTTGATGCCCCCAATCCCTGCAAAACGGGGCGACTCAAGTGGTACTTGGCCTCGTCGGCAATGACACACACCGTACGCAGCTTGCCCTTCATGCGGTCACGCGCCGTGGCAATCTGTTGAATCCGCACAAACAACATCTGCATCGCACGCTTGACACCCTGCAAGGTCATGGAGCCAACGATGTAAACCCCACCGCCCTCGGACACGACATCGGCCAGGGTGAATGCGCCGACTGGTGCATTCACTGCCTTCACCCCGGCGATCTCCCCCAGTTTCTGAATGAAACCAGGTGCTTCCTCCTGCCAATAGTGGTCGTCAGCCATCAGGCGATGCACCTCAGCCAGGGTCAGATTGCACTCTGCGGCCCAAGTAGCAGCTTGCTTGGCAGCCTTTCTGTCTTTGGCCCGGTAGAAGTCTGAACCCGCACCCACATCCGCAAGACCCAGACCCGCATGCAGGAGCTCTTCGATCTCCCATGCCGTTGCACCAGCCACCAACTGGATTTGTGGCAAAGCATCTGGCAGCAAACGCAGATGGTGGTGTGGCTTGCCGTGTTCCATGCATGCCGTGAACAGGGCATGCGGGCCCCACTCATCGTCTTTGGGGTCACAGTAAAAAACGGCTTCATCGTTCAGAATGGCCTGGGCCGCCAAATCCTGCAGCTTGCGCCCCTTGCCAGCACCACTGGTGCCAGAAATGGACACGTGCGGCAGTGAGCCACCCCAGTAAATGGGCCGAGCATGCTCATCAACGCCCATGAAGTAGTCCCCATACCGGTAGAACTCACGGGGGTCGTATGCCTGACTTGGGGCTGGCAGTTCCTGAGCAACGGTACGAACATCTGTTCGACCCGGTCGCACCAACCTGGAGCGACGGGTCAAACGTGCCCGGCATTCATCGGCTGCGGGCAAGCCATACCGGAACCAGACAAAAACCAGTCCCAAGCCGATGAAGGTCGCGATCAGCCACAGCCAGCCCAGCCAGCCTTGTTGATCATGAGAACCACGCCACCACCAGAGGGTGATGCCCACCATGCCTGCTGTGGCGAGATAGAACGTGATCTCACCCCACAAGTAGGCTTCCCGGCGATGGGCCTCCACCGACAGCGGGCCATAAAACCCCAGCAGCACCCCACACCATGGCATGAGGGCGTGCATCAGGTGGTCGGCAAACTGGGGCAACCACATGGCATCAGCTTTTGGGACCGAAGAGACGGCGGTGCATGGCATCACAGCGTTCATCCGCTTCATGGGCCCGCTCAGCGGAGACGCACATGTGCACCCCAATCGTGTAGTGGGCCAACAGGATGCGCTTGACAGGCCAGCTGATCCAGTACAGCAGGGCGTCCAGCCACCTGAGTGACTTGAGATGCTTGGATGATTTGAAGGAAGCAAACATCGATACAACCAATCAAATGAATAACGACTAT
>Ga0228698_1000295_pt1 | contig 42111 bp, 42 predicted proteins | sample McNCre117_Aug_MG_FD_178015 | JGI IMG/M metagenome (GOLD analysis project Ga0228698, IMG submission 178015) | Freshwater microbial communities from McNutts Creek, Athens, Georgia, United States - 1-17_Aug_MG | ecosystem: Environmental > Aquatic > Freshwater > Creek | place: USA: Georgia... | reverse complement strand
TGGGCCTAAAAGACTTGGCCAACATCAGCAACGGTAGCAAGATAGAGCACCCTCGTTGGTATCGCAAGATGCAAGAACGCATCGGTGCTGCGCAACGCGCCAAGAAAAAGAAACAAGCAAAGAAGCTGCACGCCAAGGTCAAGAACCAGCGCCACGACTTTTTGCATAAAGCATCGACCGGGTTGGTTCGCCAACACGGGGCGATATTCGTCGGCAACGTAAAGCCATCCGCTATTGCCAAGACCCGCATGAGTAAATCATCACTCGATGCGGGCTGGGCAAGTTTCAAGACCATGCTCGAATATAAAAGCAATCGTGCAGGTGTGGTCTATGCGGAGGTCAACGAAGCCTATTCAACCCAAACCTGTTCTTCATGCGCAAGTGTGGAGGGGCCGAAAGGTGTCGCAGGGCTTGGAATAAGGCAATGGACTTGTAGTTGTGGAGCGGAAAACGACCGCGATACGAACGCTGCACAGAACATTGTCCGTCGCGGACTTGCGACGCTAGTTGTAGGAGCCTCAGCATGAGCACAGATTCTAAAAAGAATCCCCGTGCTTTAGCGCGGGGAGAAGTCACGGAACTTCAAATCACTGTGCTCACGGAGCTGGCCAAAGGCCCGCAGTTCATGAGCTACCTCGACTCACTTGGCGAGCGCCAATCGCAAGGCCGACAAGCTGCGGTCTATCTTGTCAAGCACCGCTTCGCAGAGTTCATTGGCCAGAGTGTGCTCATCACCGCAAGTGGGCGCAACCACTTGGCCAAGATCAATGGTGACCCCGACTTCGCTGTGGCCCAGCCGCGCCGGGTGTTCCACACTGGGCAGTATGTGCCCAAGACATGGCATACAAGGGATGGCTCTCAGGAGGCTGGCCAACTCCCCAGCTTGCTCTTTGGAAAGCACCATGCAGCCTGATCCCAAAACCTTGCCTGTAAAGCAAGACAGGTGCCTCGGATACCAGTGCGCTGTTGCCAGCCAGTGCGCCCGGTTCTCGTTTCATAGCTGGCAAACCTTTGGACCCAAGACCAAGCAAGTAGCTCGGTATTGCGGCCCGGAATCCAAACCAACACCCATCCTTCTGGAGAACACATGACCTTCACCGTTTCCTACGACCGTCCCATGCCTACAACCCGTACCCGCTCGCCCATGACCGCCGCCTTGAGGGAGATGCGTGTAGGCGGCAGCATTTCGCCCCTGACCAAAACTCAAGCCGCCAACGCGACTGCCTTCCTGCGCAAGCTCGGCGGCAAGGGCACGATGCACAAAGAGGGCGACACCTACACCGTGTTCAAGACCGCTTGAGCGATCGAGTAGTCGCCCTGTACAGGATGTGGCACGAGGCGCACCGCGCCTTGTCCACTGGCACCACTTTGCCTGCGGTGTGCGATGACCAACTGGTGCACAAGACTTGGGCGGAACTCTTGCCTGGCCTAATGCAGCAACCCGAAGTGCAAAACGCCGTGCTGGGCAGCCTGACCCCACACCTGCGCCGCGCCCTAGCCGAAGCATACATGCGGGCACACGCCGCCCGTGTTGTCGAAAAAGGAACCAAAAAATGAAGATCAAGATGTTGACGGCAGCCCGCCGTCTTTTCAATTCCCCTTACGTTAGCTCTGAGATCAACCGAGCCAACCAACGCAAGTGGGTGCGCTCCGTGCGCACACTGGGCGACAAGTGGCTGCTTGCCAAGTACCAAGGGAGGACTGCTTGAACAATTCCGGATTTACCACTGCCGCCATCGTCCTGCTCATTGCAGCAGCGGTGGCCACCTACCTTGCCCTACTGCTTGCCATAGACTTTACGGTGGGCCTGTACCGCAAGATAACTTCAAAGAAGGATACCCTATGAGCGAAGCATTAGAGCGAGTAATTGCAGAGCAACAAGCCACGATTGACCGACTAAAGAAACAAGTTGAAAGCGGCTACGAAACGCTTAATACGATATGGACTAAGCACAACGAGTTGTTCGACGATTTTGCACGTCTTGTGGATGCCGATGTTCCTAAAGACGACCAGCCACTTCAGATCGACGCATACCGCAGATTACGCCATGCGTGCCGATTGCAGATGCTAGAGGCTGGCTATTGCATGACTTGCTACAACTTTGTGTGCGAATGCGAGAGTCAGTATGACTATCTACCTTGAAGGCAGCGCCATCGAGCAGGCTGGTTTGAATCTTCAATCTAAGGAGCAAAGCATGAAACAACCCACACTATTCATCACAACCTTCACCATCACACTTGCACTATGTGCAGGCTTCGCATGGCTCTGCGGGTACGACTTTGGCACACGGAATTCCGGTGTTGCAGTCGGCTCAGCACTGGCGATCATTGCTTCAGTAATTACCGGCATCCTTGCGGTGACTTTCCATGGCCTCTGAGCAAGAACTGTTCGAGCAGCACATTCGTGCTTGCACCATACACCATGAAGCCGCACTGCGAAAAGACGAGCACGGTCGATACCTCATGTGGATGACTAAACTGCGCTGGGCGACTTGGCAAGAAGCTAGGCGAACAAGTTGAGCGATAAACTACACCCCACCGAGCAAGTCACCACGCTCTACGATCCACTCATCAACCCACCACCCAAAGGCGTGAGCTTGCTGCTCATCAACGAGGGAGGCGTGCTCATCATCGGTCAGTGGTACGAGGGTGCACTGGCCTGGGGCTATAAGCCCAAGATACCCCAATCAGTAAAAAGACGCAATGCTAGACAACCTGCTACAACAGATCAAACTCCCATTCGACCTGAAGCCCAAGCAACGTGATGCTATCGAAAACATAGCACAGTTTGACCGAGGAGGCTTGTTCACGGATGTGGGCACCGGCAAGACGGTGATGGCCACCCTGATCGCCATGATCTGGAGGCCACGCAAGGTGTTCATCGCCATGCCCCCGATCTTGCTTGACCAGTGGGCTGATTGGCTTGAGTCGATCGGTCAAAAGGATGTGTCAATCTACAGGGGGCCACGACGCAAGCCGGACCAGCTTGACCACACTTGGGTACTCATGTCGCACAACGTGTTCCGGGACTCCTTCGAGCAAGTGCGAGACCGATTCGACGCGTCCCAGGACGTGTTGATTATGGAAGAAGCCCATGCGTTGAAGAACCCGGGCAGTCAACTGTTCAAGAAGGTGGGCAATGTCCTCATCCCGAAAGGCAAGGTCATTCTGCTCACCGGCACGCCCACCAGCAACCCGGGGGACGGCTACGCCTACACCCGCATCAAGACCCCGGCTGTGTACCGCAGCAAGGGCCACTTCGACCGCATCCATGTGGCCGAGCGCGACATCTACAACAACGTGACCAAGTGGAAGGACATTGACTTGCTGTCCAGGAACTTGCACCTGCAAGCGGTCAAGCTGACCAAGGAAGACATTTTCGGGGACACCCCCGACCCGATCTACACCACCATGTCGTACAGGCTTGACCCGGCGCATGAGAAGCTCTACAACCAGTTGGCTGAGGAGCAGCTTCTGCTCCTGACAACTGGAGACAAGATCGACGCCACCACGGCCACCCGCTTGTACCACGCGCTCCAGCAGATCGTGGTCAACTGGTCGCACTTCGCCGCGCAGGACAAGCGCCCTGCGGCCTTCGACTTGCTTGACGAGGTGATTGAGTCCACACAGTGCATGGACAAGAGCAAGACCAAGCTGTCGGTGTGGGTCAATTACCGCATGACTAATGAGGCCGTTGTCAAGTACCTTCGCGCCAAATTCGGAGACCGCGCCATCGCAGCAGCATACGGCGATGTGGATTCATCCAAGGGTGTGCACGCCATCATGAACGACCCGGAATGCCGGATTCTGGTGGCGCACCCGAAGTCAGCCGGTGTGGGCCTCAACATGCAGCATGTCTCGCACGAGATGTTGTTTCTGGAGGCCAGCACGGTTCCCATGGAGATGAAGCAGACCATCGGCCGCATCGACCGGGCCGGGCAGACCAAGGTGCCTCACATCCGATTTGCCCAAGCCAAGGGTACCATCCAAGTCAAGCTGTTCCGAGACCTGCTCTCGAAGGACGACTTGGTTTCACACGTGGAGAGGTCACCGAAGTCCCTTCGCAATTCAATTTACGGGTCCTGACCCGCCCGGCTGTGATACAGTCGCGGCTTCAAAAAGAAAGACAACCTAGATCATGGACCACGCAGTACGTAGTTCCCTAGAAAAACGCTTGACACGACAAGCCGCACAGCAGAGCCTCAGCGAGAGCGAATACCTGCTGTACACCGGATGTACCCACTACGAGAGATACCTGTGCGGAGCAGGCAAGGTGCTTGCCCTGTGGCGGGTGCGCGACGGGCAGCCGATCATCGAGAACATCTACCGGGTGGTCTCCGTGGCAGTCGATGCCTATGACGGGTTCTCTGCCAAGATCGTGGGGGACGACTGCTCTGAGCAGCGCATCACCCACCACCCCACTCAGCTTGGCCATAACACGATCTTTGCCAACTTCCCCTTCTTTCCAGAGACCATGTACCAGCCCGTCGGCGTCAACAGCCGCATGCTGGTGCGTTTTCCTCTGGTGTTCCGGCAAGCATCAAGCCCGAGCACTACCTCCGAGGGTATCCAACACCTGACAGACATTCCGCGATTGGTTGATCTGTTCCCCCAATACGAAGGCGTTAAATTCTGATGTACAAGTACTACCAAATCGAGGGTGGTGAGGAAACTTGGAAAGAAATTCAAGCGAGCCACCGAAGCTCCTTGCCAGACCCGATGTTCGTGACCGTGCTGGCTGTAGACCGCTTGGTCACGGATGGCATGACCAAGGCGGAGATTTCCAAGATCAAGTACAGCGGGCCTCTGTACTTCGACTGGGACGGAACTTCAGTGGCCGAGGTGGTGCCCAACGTGCAAGCGTTCATCGAGTCGCTGCGCAGCCTCGGGATTAACGATGAGCACTACAAGCTGTACGCCACCGGGGGTCGCGGCTTCCACATCGAGATCCCGCCCGAGGTCTTCATGGAGAAGCCGAAGGCTGTGGAACATCTGCCGCTGATCTTCAAGGAAATGGCGCTGGACTTGGTGACGGACACCATGGACTTGCGGGTGTATTCCGGCCGCAAGGGCCGCATGTGGCGGCAGCCCAACGTGCAGCGCCCCAACGGCATGTTCAAGGTGCGCATCAACCACGACACGCTCGACGGAATGGACGAGGCGCGGTATCGCATGGTATGTTCCGACACAGCCATCGACATTGACGTGTCTGCTGACTTCAACCCTGGACTTGCTTTGCGCTTTGACAAGGCAGCCCAGAAGATCAAGCAGGTGCTGGGCAAGCGCAAGGGCGAGAAGCCTGTGGTGCTTCCCGCCAAGATGCCCTCGATGGACGCCCTGATGGAAGGCCGGGGCATCAAGCCCGGCACAGGGTTCCAGACCATCGCCTTGCAGTTGGGTGTGTTTGCCAATGCGAGAGGGTATACCGAGGACGATCTGGTGGCCCGGTGTGCAGGCTTGCTGGAGTCGCATGAGTCGGACGGCTCGCGCTACAACAGCCAGGCCAAGCGCGAGCGAGAGCTGCGCCGCATGTGGGTGTACACCAACGACAACCCGTGCTACAGCTACTCCGCTGGGGCCATCAAGGTGTTGTTGACGCACCCTGCACCGGACGTGGAGGGCATGTCCGCCACTCCAGAGGAAGTCCAAGCGATGATTGACACCCCCGTCGAGCATCTGGAGCCGGATGTGGATGACCTTGCCGGTGTTGTATTAAACCAACATGGCGTGTTTGCCCGTACCGAGTTCGGCCCCAAGCGCGTGTCGGCCATCTCATTTGACAACGTGCGTACCTTGCGCTCCACGGACAACGGAACCATCGCCATGGTAGAGGCCGACGTGATGGTCAACGGCAAGACCATCTGCCGGTCGCCCATCGAGCTGGACACGTTCCACAGCGCAGGCAACTTCAACAAGTTCGCTGCACGCCACGGGCACGCGTTCCAAGGAAATGATGCCAACGTGCGTGGCATGTACCTGCGCTTGATGGAGAAGGCCAAATTGACTGGTGGAGACAATTTCGCGGTGACGCGGGAAGGACTTGACGTCATCAACATCCCCAACCATCAAGACGAGCGGCTGCGCAAGCCCTTCTTGATCTGGGCGGACGGCAAGGGTGTAGTGCTGGAGCCGCAAGCGGCTCAGACCGGCTTGAAGATCTCGTTCCAGGGGTTTCCAGACCCCCGGGGGCAGTTCAGGTCAGATTTGCACGACGCCCCAAACCTTGCCACTTGGCTTGAGGAAGGCGACCACAAGGAACGGATGCGAGTTGCTCTGGAAAACTTCCTCCAGTGTCAAGCACCGAATTCCATGGCCAACTTGCTTGGCTGGTACATCGCATGCTTTTACCGGATGTTGTTCCACAAGGCGTACAACAAGTTCCCGCTGTTGCACGTGAATGGAGCCGCAGGGTCGGCAAAAACGGAGACCAACAAGGCGTTGCTCGGGCTGTTCTACTACAACCAAGAGCCGCGCATGTTGACACCATCGTCTACGGTGTTCGCCATCAACTACTGCGCCTCCGGCAGCGCGTCCATCCCTCTGGTGGTGGACGAGTACAAGCCGCACGAGATGCCAGCCGCCATGCACGACAAGTTGAAGCTGATCTTCCGTGATGCGTACAACTGCCGCGACGTGGCCCGGGGCGGCGGCAGCCGTGACAATGACGACTACCGTGTGCTGTCCTCTGCGATGCTGGCCGCGCCCATGGCCTTCATTGCGGAAGCGGTTGAAGACGAAGCAGCCTTGATGGAGCGCGTGGTGCTTGTCACCATGAGCCGACCGACACCCCTGCAAGCGAGCAAAAACCTTGCCCGCTACCTGCGGTTCTCGGAGTTCAAGGAATGCCTTGCAGTCATCGGCAAGTACATCGCAGCAGACATTGTGTCGAGCTACACGATCGAGCAACTCAAGAAAGACTTTGACCCCTTGCTTGAGGCGGCCCGCAAGCAGTTCATGCTGCAAGAGGGTGATATGTCCAGCCTGGCTCCTGAGCAGTTGCAACGAAAGTTCTCTGCAAAGGAACGTACGGTGTTCAACTTCACGGTGGCAAGGTTCGGCTTGCGCCGGTTCAAGTCGCTGATGGAGGACATTTACGGAGACCGTCTCAACCACCTGATCGAGGACTTGGACAGCAAGCTCTACGACCGCATGCTTGACCTCGGCTCCTCCACGCAAGCGGAGTGGCTCAAGGTGCTCAACGTCATGGTCGATATGTCGTACCTGGACGACAACCTACCCTACCGGATGGTGGTCGGCAAGGACTACGCACTGGTGCACCACGGCGGCATTGACTGTGTTGAGATCTCCCCTCGACTGGCCTATGCCAAGTACCGCCAGTATTGTCGGATGGCTGGCAGCCGTCCGCTGTTTTCAGGAGAGACTGCCTACTTGCACAGCTTGAGGGATGCGTCCGCAGTGGTCAACATGGGCCACACCGGGGGCAAGATTCAGTGTGCAGGTGGCTCTATCCTGTTCGATGCACAAGGGCTCTCCGCCCTTGGCGTGCGGGCTTTCCGCCGATAACTCCAGAAAGGAACTAAAAATGGAATTGGTAATTTTCAGCTTGTATATCATTTCGTGCGCCTCTTTGGCGGCGCTGATCGCTTCCACGAAAGGCCGAGATGTGCTCGCCTTCTCCGTAGTCGGCGGACTGCTTGGCTTGATCGGCGTCTTGATTGCCGCTTGTGTCGCAGACAAGAGCGAGACTCCAAGCTGAATTGATATACAATCCCCAACCCAATTCAGGCGGCAAGCCTGAACCCGTCGCACAAGCGGTCCTTGTGCACATTGAAAAAGGAAACGAAAATGTCAATGAAAAAACCCCAATTTGAAACCAACGAAGGTACCGAAAATGCTGCTCCTGAAGCCAGCCCCACAACGGCTGTTGCAGCGCCTGCAACATCTTCCGTGGCCATGGTCGGAGCCTCTGGCGCAGACCCTCTTGCATCTCTCCAGGATAAACTCCACGTTGAATACGATACGCTTACTCAGGTGAAAGTGTCTCCCGGAGCGTGGCTGGAGCGCGAGACGGAAGAAAGCCTTGGCGACACCATTGTCCTGAAGCTGCTGTCTTGGCAAGACAGCTACGTGTGCTCCCCCAATGACGACTCCGCTGAGATTGACCTCGTCAAGTACAGCGATGATGGCGTGACGTCCAAGGACGGAGTGAACATGCAGGATCACCTGGCCCGTCTGAAGGCTGACGGCTACGAGGATGCCAAGATCAGCCAGCGCATGATCTTGGTCGGTGCCCTGAAAGAGTCCGGCAAGTCCACCCGCTTCCTGAACAAGCCTGTGCAGATTGATCTGCCGCCCACCAGCCGCAAGCAGTTCGTGCGTTACCGCGCCGAGACCGCCTACGCTGTGAGCGAGGGCTTGATGGATGGTGCGAAAGCTCTGGTGGTTGAAGCGAAGATTGTCCAAGCCAAAGGCAAGGGCACGAACCGCTACTCCATGGCAACTTTCTCGGTTGCTTAACTCCACTGAAAGCCCGGCCACGTGCCGGGCTTTCTTCATTCAAACGCTATGCGATATTTCGTCATCGACACGGAGACCGTTGGTCTCAAGACGCCAGAGCTGCCCGCCTCTGGTGTTGTACAAGTTGCGTGGGTTGAGATTGACAAGGACCTCAACGTGTTGTCCGAGCACTCTCACTACGTGAACCCAGGCTGCCCCATCGACCCCAAGGCATCGGAAGTCCACGGCGTCTACGACGACGACGTGAAGGACTGCCCGACACTTGCACAGGTGATGGACTTAGGCACTGATCCGATCACGCTGATCGGCCACAATGTTGCCTTCGACTACCGATTCCTGTCCAACTGGATTTACCCCGGAAAAGTCCAGACCTTGTGCACCTTGCAGATGGCCCGGCTGTATGTCAAGCACAGCGCCAACCACAAGCTGGCCACACTCGTGAAGCACCTTGAGATTCCGCAGGACAAGGCGCACAGCGCACTTGGCGACGTGAGGATGACCAACACCTTGCTCAAGGTGTTGCTGCACATGGGGCGCACCACGCTGGAAGATGCAGTGGCCCGTGAGCAGACGAATTTGCTAATGCACCGCATGCCCTTTGGCAAGCACAAGGGGGATCTCATGATGGAGCTTCCCAAACCCTACGTTCGGTGGATGCTCGATCAGGATGACCTGCCACCGACCATCCGCCGCAGTCTTGAACACTTCGTGAGGCTCGTTTGACTTTTAACGACTACATCCCGCTGGCCATGCGCACAGCGAAGACTCTACCCTTGGCTCTGGACATCGACCACGGCAAGATGCTGCTCATCTCCGAAGTAGGGGAGGTGGTGGACTGCTTGAAGAAGCACGTGATCTACGGCAAGGATCTGGACACCACCAACCTGCTGGAAGAATGCGGTGACCTCTGCTGGGGCATCGCGCTCCTGTCAAGCCGCCTTGGCTTCGTCCCTGACATCTACCCAGTCAAGTCCTACCGCACGGTCTCTGATATCGAGATGGCCTACCTAATGGCGCAGATGGCATCCAACATCAGCATAGGCGATACCCGCTTTGGCTGTTCCAGCTTGCTCAACGCTGTATCCAGCTTCCTGAGCCGATTCGGCTTTACACTGGAGCAGGCGATGGAAAATAACATTGCCAAGCTGGCGGTTCGGTATGGAGACAAGTACAGCGACTACGCGGCGCTGAACAGAAACTTGTCGGCTGAGGCCAAGGTGCTCGGCTAATGGCCACGGCCCTGAACCACATTCGTGCGGCCCAGCACGCGGCTGGCAAGAAGCATACGCAACGTATCATCAATACGCTTGTGGACCTGCTCACGAAGGCGAAGGTGCCTGGCAAGGACCTGCTGGCCTACATGCCGGATGCCCCGCTGGAGTACGCCAGACCCGCCCTGATTGCTCCCTCCAACAGGGAGACGCTGGAAGTGAGCCCCCTGATGGTGTTCACGCCTCATATGAGAGGTCGGGACCCGGGCCTGTTCTTCAGCGCGTGGAAGAAGGCATGCAACCGGCTGCTGACTCGTACAGGGCCTTCCAAGTGCACGTCGCTACCCGACCTGTCCAAGTTCCTGGGCTTCCCTGTGGGCCACGCGGCTATGTTGTTCTCTCCTCCTATTGGGGATGCGTACCGGGATCTGGTGCAGTTCGCAGCGGAGTCCGTCGCAGTGTTCGAGATGGTCTTCGGGGTGTCTGCCTCGGTGAACAACGACAACTACTGCGTGGAGATCGACTCGTGCATCATCGGAGTCAAGAACCACCAGTTGTGCCTGCCCGGCTTGAGTACCACGATCATGTGTACACCGACTGAGTTGAAGGCAAGCATGATACTGGAGCGGGGGCCGATCTCGTGCTACGGCACGCTGGACATTCTGGACTGCATGTACATCTGGGCGGACGAGGCAGAGGATGGTGAGGAGATCAAGTCCCACTTGCTCTACCTGCGAGCCCTCAACGACCCCGAGACCTTGATTGCTGCTCAACGGGCTGTGCTGGCTGCGGATGGTGCGACCATCGTTAAGCGGCCACGACGCCGCAGACCTTCCCGCGTAACCCAGATGAGGGTGACCAAGCAAGTCACGTACCCTGAGATGCTCTCGGACTTCCAGCGGGTCGAGGAAATCATCATGGACGAAGCGATACCGGACATCTCCAGGGTGTACGACATCGCGGACATCTTGGTTACGAAGTACATGGCGGAGGAGTCATTCCGCAGCCGCTTTGGAATCCGCCTTGGGTCCTTGAGAACGAGTACACTCTCAGAGGAGCAAATTGTTCGATTCAGGACAGGGTGGACGGAGTACAGTACCGCGACCCTAGACCGTGCCCATAAGCGAGACTTACGTGACAGACAAATTTACTGACCCGATAGACATTGCCTGCGAGCAGGAAGACTTCTTCAGGCAGGAAGCCATCCGCAGGCAAGCCTTGGCGTCTGCACAAGAGTACGACCCAGAGTTCGATGGGGTGCACTGTATCGCTTGCGATGACGACATCCCCGATGGACGCCTCCTGCTTGGCAAGATCCGCTGCATCACCTGCCAGGAAATTAAAGAAAGAAGACGACGTTGAACAAGTTTCCACCCCCTATCCCAGTCATCCACCCGCAACACTTACCACCGCCCAACTTGGCGGTGGTTTCCTTTCTGTGGTACCTGCTTGCTGACAAGTGGCAAGTTGGCCCCGGCTACGAAGCCGTTGGGTATGCCGTCATTGCTATCTTTTTAGGAGCAAACTGGTTCAGGTACCTCGGGTCCCCTTGGTTCACAATTCGGAGTGAATAATGCGTATCGCAATTGACATGGCTTCCATCCTCAAGACTTGCCTTGCTGCTGGCAAGGACGCTGAGGGCTACACAGTGGAACACGAAGGCAAGTCGGTGCAGATCAACACCGCTGCCTACGGTTACGAGTTCGTGGTCAACTCGATCAAGGCTGCCCTTGACGAGTTTGGCCTGATGCCCATGGATCTCATCATGGTCACCGAAGGGATGCACAGCAAGGCCCCGCGCCTTGACATGGACTCCCGCTACAAGGCGACGCGTGGCAGCCGCCCTGCCGAGTACTACAACGAGTACCAGTCCCTGCAAGACCAAGTGCGCAAGGCGTTCCTTGACCTTGGTGCGCTAGAGATGGTCTGCGACAACGTGGAGGGTGACGATCAACTGGCGTTCCTTGCCAAGCACACCGAGGAGGATATGGTCATCATGTCCAACGACGGTGATTTGGTGGCCCTGCACGGTGTCAACGCTCACGGCGCGAACGTCCGAGTGCGTATCAACGGCGAGGTCGGTTACAACAAGTTCGGCCCGTTCCCGCACCACTTGGTCACCACCTACAAGGCGCTGGTAGGCGACCCGTCCGACAACATCAAGGGCTGCCCCGGCTTCGGCCCCAAGAAGTTTCTCGACTTCATTGCCAAGTACAAGACGACCGGCTTGGTCGAGCTCCATGAGATGCTGGAGAACGGCAAGTTGCGAGACTTGGAAGCTCTGGCCGAGGAGTGGCAGTGCCCACTGCTGGGTATGCTGTTTGAGCAGCGCATCGAGGTACAGAAGTCCTATAACCTGGCCCGCCTGTACCCTGAGTGGGTGGATAACCTGACCAACCCTGTGCGCTGGTCTGTGGGTCTGGTACGCAACACGGACGACGAGCGACTCAAACCTTGGAGCATGGCCCAGCGTTTGGTGACCGCCGACAACTTCGACAAAGCCAAGAGCTTCTTCCAGCAGCAGTTGCTGACCTCGCAGTTCGTGGCGCTTGACTTGGAAACGACTGTGCCTGACGAGAGCGATGACTGGCTGGCCGCTTCTGGCAAGGATGGGATAGATGTGATCGGCAGCAAGATCACCGGGTGCGGCTTGACATTCGGCCCCAATAGCCGTTACAGCTTCTACGTGTGCACCAACCATGCGGACACCAACAACTGCTCCATGGAGCAGTTGCGTACCCTGCTGGAGTGCATCCCGCAGCCGCTCCCCATCGTGTGCCACAACTCTGCTGGATTCGAGCTGCCTGTCCTGTACAACGCCTTTGGCAAGCACTGGCAAGACAACGGGTGGCGCGGCTTCCTGCCCAACACCATCGACACTCGCATCATGGCTTCGTTCTACGACGAGTCCGGCAAGCAAGGCTTGAAGGACTTGTCCAAGCGGCTGATGAACTACGACCAAGTGTCCTACGACACCGTGACAGGCGGGCGCAAGATGCACCAGTTGTCCGGAGACGAGGTGTTCAGCTACGGTACGGACGACACGGCAGTGACTGCGGGCCTATTCAACTTCTTCCGACTGTTCATGCAACTTGAGCATAGCTGGGACACGTTCATGGACACCGAGACGCTGCCGCCTTATCTGACGGCCCAAGCCTTTACCAAGGGCGTGCGCATCGACCTGCCCAAACTCAAGCAGCTGTCCCGTGACGACGAAGCCGTTTACGACCAGTGCTGGGAAACCTTGTCCAGCTACTTGGTCGAACACGGTTGGGAAGGTGTGCACCCTCCGGTGTTCACTGAGATCAGTCCGGCCAACATCAAGCAAGCTGTGCAGGTAGTGCTGGGCACCGAACTCAAGACCATGATTCGCACGATCTCCAAGCTGGCTATCCTGGTTCGTGAGATCGACGGCGGAGACCTGCTGGCTCGCTTCATCGAGGACAACGATCTGGACTCCATCAACAAGCTCGTTGCGCAGCACTGGACAAGCAAGCCGATCTTCAACGTGGGCTCGCCCCTGCAAATCTCCAAGCTCATGTACAACGTCATGAACCTGCCTGTGCGGCTGCGCAACCCGGCCACGGAAACGCAGCGTGCAGCAGGCCAGCGTGAGGGCAACCCCCGCACGGATGATGATGCGGTGGGCTTGACCCTGAAGCTGGACGCAACCCCGCAGACAGCCCCCGTCTTGAGTGCCCTGCTGACCATGAAGTCCTGCAATACCCGAAAGGCTCTCTACTGGGACGCGTGGCCCTCGATGATTCACTGGGACACCGGCCGCCTGCACCCTTCGTTCCGCCAGAGTGCGACCAACACCCGGCGCTACACCAGCAGCAAGCCCAACTTGCAGCAGATGGAAGCCGGTCCGGTTCGGGCGTGTTTGCTCCCGGAACCCGGCCACGTCATTGCGAGTCTTGACTTTGCAGGACAGGAAGTGCGTGCACTGTGTGCCCTGTCCGGGGACGAGAACCTGCGCTCTGTGTTTGTGGGTGAGTCTCTAAAGGACATCCACAGCATCACGGCCAGCACCTTGCTGGGAGTCCCCTACGAACAGTTCTACGCTGAGTACACCTCGACCGACCCGGCTGTCCAGAAGACAGCCAAGGGTGTGAGGGACAAGGCCAAGATCTGCTTCTTCGCCTCGGCCTACGGTGCCACGGCCAAGAAGATTGCCGAGACGCTGGCCATCAGCGAGGACGAAGCCCAGAAGATTCTCGACGCCATCGACCAAGCGTTCCCTCGCACCGTCGAGCGGGCCGCACGAGTGGAGCGACTTGTCAAGGAGCAGGGCTACATGACACTGCACCCGGGCACCCGTCGCCACCTGCGAGACGAGATTCAATCGCCCGACAAGTGGATTGCTGCCAAGGCAGTGCGACAAGCTGGTAACGCGGAAATCCAAGGCTCTTGCGCCACGCAGACCAAGCGGGTCCTGTCCCGCATCTGGTCCAGTGACGTGCTGGACCAAGGTGCTGTGTTCATCGCTTCCATCCACGACGAGGTGGTGCTGTCCGTACCGAAGGATCGCCCCGATCTGGTCAAAGCGGTGCATGGCTTCATGACCGAGGAGTTCTGGCCAGGCTTGCCTGCTGGCTCCAGCGTGGGCGTAGGCCCCAACTACCTCCAGCTCAACGAACTGGGGGACTCTGCAACGCTTGAGCAGATTACCACTGCGATGGAGGCAATCTGATGCGGGTGGCTCACGCTACCCTTGGCAAGCATGTGTACATGGACGAGAACCTCGATTCCCTGATCGAGTGCTTCTTCGTCCACCACATGCGGGTTCCGGCGGAGTCCGTTGATTCGGAGTCCATCCACCGGTCAGTTTTTGAAAACTCGGATGACCCCGAGTTTTTATCCGAAGTTGCGAGTATGATGCTGCGCTATCCGACAGACCACCTCATTTTTGAAAATGGTCTGTCGTTTCACATTTCGCCGCAAGGCAAGATTACCTCTAAGAAAGGTTCCCATTGAACAACATCATCAACGTGCTGGACCATGGAAGCGTACGATTGGTAGAGCACATGGGCAGCGACTTGTCCATCGTGCGCAACGCTCGCGTCAGCTACGACGCAGAGTGGCGCTCTGGTGAGGACGAAGGCAAGGATGCCAAGCTCATTGATTACCTCGTGAAGCACTCGCACACGAGCCCGCTAGAGGCGGTTAATTTCACCTTCGACGTGCGTGCTCCTCTTTTTGTAGCGCGTCAGTGGATGCGGCACCGGACATGGTGTCTGGCAGGAGACACAAAGTTGGAATTCGTGCGCCCCTGTGACGGTAAACCGTATAAGTTAACCATCGGCCACTTGGCCAAGTCATGGAACCCTCCGGCAGCAAAACATCGTAGAGCAGATCCGAGCCGTCTCAGTTTGGAGGAACACAACCGATCGCGTATCTCCGGTATGAAATTACGCTGCCGGGGTAGTGGCGGAGAGATCGAAGAAACATCCATAACAGATGTTTGGATGTCGGGCACTAAGCAGCTATACCGTATAGTTGCAGGGAAGAGGGTCATACGGGCTAGTGGAGACCATTTATTCCATTCGGACGGGGTATGGGTAAAAGCCGAAAACCTTGCTGGGCGTAATGTAACTTTACTAGGGTATAAGGGTAACCCACGCAGGCCAGAGGTACCAGTACTCACCGAGGACGAGTTGGCTAATGAGCAATGGGCGGAGTTCCATGACGGTTACAGGGTATCCACTCTAGGTAGAGTACAGACATTGTGGGGCCAAGGACGTCGCAGTAAGGGGTCGATCTGGATGGATAAAACCATCACATGCAGCAACCGCCGTGCGGTAGTGAATATCAAAAATAAAGTTATGCATGTGTCTGCAATAGTAGCGTCCATGTTCTTACCCCCAAAGGGGGATATGGAGGTGCTTAGACACTTGGATGATAACCCAATGGATAATCGACTCCAAAATTTGGCGTGGGGATCCCCTAAAGACAACTCCAATGACGCTAAGATTAACGGAGGCAGGGCTACCCGGTCTTGGGTAAGTGTTCCAGTCACGAGTATTACCAAGGATGGTATTGAACCTGTGTATGACGTTACGGTAGCCCATAAGGAGCATAACTTTGTAGCTAATAATTTCTTGGTACATAACTGTTTCAATGAAATATCCGCCCGCTACTCCGAGCTGCCTGCCGTCTTCTACACCCCTTGGGTGGATCAAATCACCACGCAGAGTCCGACGAACAAGCAGATGCGCACCAAGGAGCAACACCCACAGGCGCTGTACTTCCAAGACCTGATGCGCAAGACCTGTGAAGACGCCTTCACCGCGTACAAGGAAATGATCGACGCTGGTGTTCCCCGCGAACTTGCACGTGGAGTCCTGCCTATGAACACCTACACGCATTTCTTCTGCACAGTAGACCTGCACAACCTGATGAAGTTCTGCAAGCTGCGTCTGCACGCTCATGCCCAGCACGAGATTCAGGTATACGCCCAAGCCATGCTTGACCTTGCCAAGCAGGTTGCCCCAATCACCATTGCAGCCGTAGAACGGCACTGGATTGCCTAATGAACCCCACCCTTGCCCAAGACATCGAGAAGTGCAAGCTCTCGTTCCCGATGATCGCCCAACCCAAGATCGACGGTGTGCGGGCTTGCTACATCGAGTCCTTCACCGGTCGGTCGCTAAAGCCCTTCAAGAACAAGGCGGTCATGGAAGTCTTCTCAGACCCCAAGTACCAACACTTCGATGGAGAGATGGCCTGGGGCTCCATCAACTCAACCTCGCTGTGCCGGGATACGACTTCAGTGCTCAACACTGTGAACGGCTCAGCCGATGACGTGGTGTGGCATGTGTTCGACATCACCGACAAGTCTGATTGGCCGTACGAAAAACGGTACGCCACTCTGCGGGAGCGGGTAGCGGCACTTAATGATCCACGAGTTGTGGCTGTACCTTCGCAAGTGGTGTGGAACCAGGAGGAGATCGACGCATTGGATGCCTCATGGGTGGCATCCGGTATGGAAGGCACCATCCTGCGCAACCCGCTGGCTCCCTACAAGTCGGGCCGATCTGGCACGTCATGTGGCAGCTTGATTCGCGTCAAGCAGTTCGCGGATGCCGAGGCCACTGTGGTGCGCGTCGTGCAGGCGATGGAGAACCGTAACGAAGCCAAGATCAACGAACTGGGTCATACCGAGCGGTCCTCGCACCAGGAAAATATGGTGCCCAAGGACATGGTGGGGGCTCTGGAGTGTGTCACAGCAAGTGGGCAGGCCATTACGGTAGGCCCCGGCAAGATGACGCACGACGAGCGCCGAAACTTCTGGGCCAATCAAGACTTGCTGGTGGGCAAGCTCATCAAGTACAAGTCGATGGTTAGCGGTGTGAAGGACAAGCCCCGATTCCCGACATTTTTGTCAATTCGCATGGAGGAAGACACATGACCTTCGCCAACCGAGGCAAGGCGGCGGAAGCCGCCGTCAAGAAGTACCTGAAGTCCATCGACGCGGTGGACACGATCCACTACAGATACCCGGACTTCCGGGCGGGATTCAAGTCTCCTGCACCGTGCGACTTCATGGTGCTGCGCCATGGCCAGCTTACCTTGCTGGAAGTAAAGTCTGTGGAGCATGCGTATCGCTTGCCCCACAAAAATATGTCCCCTGACCAAGTGGCCCGCATGAGGATGTGGGCTTGTGCTGGGGCCGAGTCTTGGGTTCTTGTCCAGTTCACCACCGGGTGGAGGGCTGAATCTGTTGAGCATTTTCTGGTGCGCGACGGTGGCAGTTGGGACATGAGCCCGATTGAGCCGCGCCCGCTGGTTGCAGTGATGAAGGAAATTTTGTGAGTACAAAAAAGAGGGTTCTGGTAGCTTGTGAATATAGTGGGACGGTAAGGGATGCCTTCATTGCTTTAGGGCATGACGCCATGAGTTGTGATTTGCTGCCCACCGATTCTCCGGGGCCCCACTATCAAGGGTCGGTCCTAGACATCCTAAACAATGGATGGGACCTGATGATCGCCCACCCGCCATGCACCTACTTGTCTGTAAGTGGGATGCACTGGACAACTCGTGGTATCCGAGACCCCCTACTAACGGAGGATGCATTGAGATTTGTAACGACACTCCTGGCTGCCCCTATACCGAAGATAGCCTTGGAAAACCCAGTCAGCGTGATTTCCAGCAGGATACGCAAGCCGGATCAGATTATTCACCCGCACGAGTATGGGCACGATGCCAGCAAAAAGACCTGCCTGTGGTTAAAGAACCTACCACATCTGGTCCCAACTGAGCATATCCCGCCCAGAGTTGTGGAGGGGAAGAAGCGGTGGGGGAACCAAACCGATAGCGGACAGAATACCTTGGCGCCCAGCGCCGATCGTTGGAAGATCCGCAGCACCACCTACAAGGGAATCGCAGCCGCAATGGCGGCACAGTGGGGAGACCGAGTATGCTAACCATCTTCAATGACCTACACCTCGGAGCAATTCGCAGCTCCGGCACCACCGCGCAGTCGGCCATCGCCCTGCGCAGCTACGGAATCAACAGCTACATTGACCTGCTGCAAGGCGTCAACAACGACGTGATGCTGCTGGGCGACTGGCTCGATACCTACAACATCCCCATGAGCGATGTGCTGAAGGTGTACTGGGCCACGGCTGAGTGGCTGGCCAAGGGCTACCACCTGTACGCAGTCAACGGAAACCACGACTTGTCCAAGTCCTCCGAAAACTTGTCCTCCATGGAGTTCTTGTGCAAGTTGCTCGGTGCCCACTACCCGTACACCTTCCACCACGTGGCCGCCCCTACGATGACGCCTCACGGCTACGTCATACCGCACCTGACCAACCAGCAAGAGTTCGATGACGCCCTTGCCGATGTGCCTGAATGCGACGTGGTGTACACCCACTGCAACATCTCCAACGAGTTTGCCAAACAGGCCGACCACTCGCTGAACATGACGATAGGGCAACTCAACAAGCTGCCCTGCAAGCATGTGGTGAATGCCCATGAGCACCAGACCCGCAGGATTGGCAAGTGTTGGATTCCTGGCAACCAGATACCGACCAGCGTATCCGATTGCCTGGGAAGCAAGGCCAAGTCCTTCATCCAAGTCGATGGCGGCGAGCCTCGCTTGGTGCAGATCGCCTCGATCGCGCACTGGTACGCTGAAATTGACTGGCGCAACCCGGTTATCACGCAAGCCCCGTTCGTTCGCATGGTGGGCACTGCAACTGCTGATGAAGCAGTGCTGGTGGCCACAGCGGTCGCGGACTACCGCCGCTCTTCACAAGCCTTCGTCGTGGCCAACGCCGTTGTGATCGACTCGGTAGACGGCGCGGATATTGCCCAATCGCTTGAGCAGGTCGAAGCCTTCGACGTGATGGGGGCGCTGCGCGAGATTTTGTCCCCTGAAGACATGAAAACCCTGGAGAGCCTGAAGTAATGTTCACCTCACTCAAACTCACTAACTTCCGTAAACACACTGACCGTGAGATCAACTTCCTGTCGGACTTCAATGTGTTGCGTGGAAACAACGAACATGGCAAGACCACCGTGTCCGAAGCCATCGCCTATGCCATGTTCGGTGTCTCGTCTCTGCGCACCTCATTGGACGAGACAGTCACGTACGGCAAGCCTGTCAGCTCCTTGCGTGTCGGTCTGGTGGTATCCATCGACGGTGTGGACTACCACGTGTCCAGGGGCAAGAGCGGCGCAGAAATCCGCTATGGTGACCAGCACGTGACTGGCCAGACGGAGACCAAGACGTTCATGGAACACTTGCTGGGCACGTCCTCGCAGATGGCTGGCAAGCTGCTGTTCGCCAACCAGGCAGAAATCCGAGGCATCCTGGCCCAAGGCCCGGCCGCTGCCAGTTCCCTGATCGAGACCTTGGCCAATCTCCAAGTGCTGGAGACCCTTGTGGAGAAGATTCAGGACCAGCTTCCCTGCGGCAACACCACGGCCTTGTCCGGACAGTTGTCCGACCTGCGAGCCAAGGCGGATGCTCCAGCCCCGGACGCGCCTTCGCGGGAACTTGCTGACGCTGCTGACCAGCACGTCTCCACCGTGGCCGACCGCTTGTCCCGCATGGAGTCCAACCTGTCCAGTCTGAAGGGATCATGGGTACAGGCAACGCAGGATATACAAGAGGCTCGCCAAGCACTGCTGAACAACGAGCGAGTGGCCAAGCGTCGAGCAGTGCTGGAGCAAGTCAGCCACCCGGGAGACGCTACAGTCTCGCAGGAGACACTTGACAATCTGATTCGTCAGGTCGCGCAGGAGACTACCACCCGAGAACTTTACGATGCCAGCCAGATCGTGTTTCCAGACTGCCCCCGATTCGCTGGCACTGTGGCCGAGTTCGAGGCTGCCAAACAGACAGCCAACTGGGACAATATCGCTGCTCAGGAAGCCCTACAGAACATCATGGTGTCTAAGGCGCAAGCCGAGGCCAAGAGAATCTCTGATGACGTGTGCCCACTGTGCAAGCAAGACTTGTCCATGGTGCCAGAGGTGGCCGACAGCAACCTCAAGATCACCGAGGAGTTAGACCGGCTTGAGCAGATGCGCTTGGATGCAACAGAGCAGCTTACCGCTGCCCGCTTACTGTGCGCTACCTACGCGGATATGGAAGCGGACGATCGCCGTATCCGCCGCTTGATGACACCGCACTGGAAGGCTGGTGACACCATGCCTGTGACGCCACAGTGGTTGCACGGCGTGATTGAGAAGCCTGGCAATACCAAGTCGGCTCTGGCCGATGCCCGTCTGGCAGTGCGCGGCCACCAAGAGGCTATGGCCAAGTGGGACGCCGCCCAGTCAGAGATGTCCTCACTGGTCGAGGTGCCTGTGATCGACACCACCAAGGCGGAGGTTGCCATCAGTGCCTATGAGGAGGCCAAGCGTATTGTGGAACAAGAGCGTGCAACACTGGCCGATGCCAAGGTTCACGCTGCGAAGGAAGCCGCTGCGTTTGCCATTGCCAAGGCGGCGTATGACCGACAAGTGTTGGACTGCGCCAGCCTGGCCGAGCAGATCGAGAAGACGAAGACCATGATCGAGACCATGACTCACCACAATGATCTGGTCAAGAAACTGCGTGCAGCCCGCCCGGTCATCGCCAACAAGCTCTGGACGACCGTGCTCGGCACCGTGGGCCACTACTTCTCGCAAGTCCGTGGAACCCGCAGCATGGTAACCCGAGACAGCGACGGCTTCAAGGTCGATGGTCAAGGTGTGGGCGGCTTGTCCGGCTCCACTTTGGACGCCCTTGGGCTGGCCCTGCGCCTTGCCTTGGTCAAGACGTTCGTACCCACTGCCAGCTTCCTGGCCTTGGATGAACCAGCAGCCGCGTGTGACAGCACACGAGAGCTGGCCATGCTCGGCACCATCGCCGGGGCTGGCTTTGAACAAGTCTTGCTGGTCACGCACAGTGACCTTGCTGACAGCTTTGCAACCCAAGTCATTCAACTGTAAGGAGAATTTGATGAAACGTACTGTGAAACAACCCGAAGGTCGCAAGCTGGATACCGGTAAGCTGCGCTGGTCGCTGCTCCCGCTTGGCACTGTGGCCTCGATCATCGACGTGCTGGAGTTCGGGGCCCAGAAATACGACGTGGACAACTGGAAGAAGGTGCCCGATGGCAAGCGTCGATACTACGACGCGCTCATGCGACACATGGACGCTTGGGTAGGCGGTGAGAAGCTGGACCCCGAATCCGGCCGCAGCCACCTTGCCCACGCTGGGTGCTGCATCCTGTTCCTGCTGTTCCTGGACCGCTGATGCGACGCCGAGTACAGAAAGTCAATCCTCTGGTGCACAAGGTTGCGCTCAACAACCTGCGCCAGAGGGTGGTGGACATGCGCATCCAGATGCTGATGATGGATGACGGGGAGTACTGCGCGACACATGTGCTGCTGCTCAACCAGCAGCTCACGGTCCTGTCCTTGGCGCTGGAGGCCAGACAGATGCAGGATTCAGAGCCGTACCAAGCCTTGGCTGCCGCGCACGGTGTGTTCCGGGCGTGCGCCGAGTGTGGTTTCAAGTGGAACAAGGCGGACGCGATGGTCGTCGATCAAGCGCTCGGTGTGTTTCTGGAATGGACAGGAAAGCTGCCGGTGGCCGAACTCGTAGAGGCTACCCAAAAAATGCTTGCCGCATCAACATAGCCTCGGCCTGCCGCCTGCGTTGCAGGCCCTTGTACACGACCCCACCGGCCGTGTTTGGCTTCGTAATCAAGTCGCAGGCATCGGCCAGCCGTCCATCGTTCAGGGCGCGGCGCAAGCGGCTGGCCTTGAATGCGCCCAGCCCGCAGTTGTAGGACCAGCTGGTGCAAGCGGCATGGGCAAGTGGGTGCTCCAGCAGCATTGGCGCCAGACTGGCAACCCGCAAGCCATATGCTTGCGTGGCGGCCACCAACTCGGCGTACGCGTCTTGCTTGGAGATGGGTTTTGTGCCCTTGCTAATGCCCGTCGTCATGCCGTAGCCTCGAGTCCAGACGGGCGGCTTGGCCAAGGTGTCCAAGTACGGGTACACCTTGTCACCGCGCAAGATCTGGCACCCTTCAAAGGGCGCGATCAGGGCAGTGGCCGTTTCGTACCAAGTAGACACTTACTTCTTCCGAAGTCCACGGTCCATGAACCAGTAGCCAATGATGCTTCCAACGATACCACGATCGAAGTCACCGTAGATGGCCACGAAGGCAGTGGCCCAAGTCATGTTGGCCATCATGGCCAAGTAGAACAGCGCACACTTGTGCACCGTGTACATGATGATGCAGTGGTAGAACGTGAGCAAGGGCCGCATCACTGCGGAGAACTTGGCCACCCAACCGCCCGCCTCCCGGGCTTCTGCTGTTTGGCTGGCCACAGCCACCTTCAAGGCATCCCACTCGGATGCGGATTCAGCCGCTTGGGCGTCCGCCCGGCGCATCTCGGCGTCATGGGCAAGCCGCCTGTCCTGTAGCTCGACTTGCACCACCGTCATGCGGTGCTCGTGGTCTCGCTCCTTGTCTTTGTCCTTCAGGTCCATCCAATGTTGAACAAGACGGCTTGCGCCGCCGAATACCAACCCCAGAATTTCAAGCATCATTCACCTTTCGACCGGATTTTCCGGGTAGTTTCAGCGGTGTACCCAGCCACCAGCCAAATGAAGATCTGCACCTTGTCGGCCGCGTAGTCGGTGCGCCAAAACTCGTAGGCCAAGCCCAAGGAGAAGATGGCCATACCGGCGAAGCACAGACGCTGAATGTTGGTGTCCTCGAACCGGTGGGACCAAACGGCGAGGAAGCTGCACGCCGAGATCAATACCAAGGCGCAGCAAGTGGTGGTAAGCATGAGGTCCATGGCCGTTCACTTCTTCGGGAGGAACCCACGGATCATACTCTCTAAGTCCATCATGCGCACGGTGTCGTACACCTTTGAGCATACAGCCATGCCGAAAAAGCCAACGAATAGCGAGGTCAACTCCAGTGGCAAGCCGCTGCGCGTGGCCATCCACTGGGCACCATAATACGACAAGGCGCAGCCGCCCAGGAACATGGTGATCTTCTCGGGCATCGTTCCCTTCATGAAGGTGAAGGACAAGCAGGCCCCAATTAATCCAGCTGCCTTGGAGGCGAATACGTCGAGGTCAGGTATGGAAGAATAAGGCATGGTGGTAGTCAGTAGTGCAACGCTCATTGTTGCATGGTTTTGAGCCCATCAAATGCCATTATGGGCTGTTGCTGCGCTGCAAAGTACCGGTAGAGGTCTGCCGGTGATGCACCACCGTCGAATTGCTCCGTTCGGACATACCTGCTTCAAACTCCTTGTTCCGATTGCGCTTTTTGCAATTCTTCCAAAAGTTTCTGATTTCCGGTGATTGGTGCCGGTGCGTTTTTTGCGGCTTCAATCGCTGCCAGAACTTCAGGCGCGACCGCATCATCTTTTGCTGTTGCCATTTGAATTCCCCTTTAGGATTCTGCGAATACACTGGACAAAATGAAGGCTTGTGCGTCCTGGCGAGTATCAAACCTGTGAATCTGATATGCCGAAATGCGCCAAGTGACGTCGCCACCATTACCGGAAAAGTCCAAATATAGAGTTTGACCGCCAGCCGAATAGCCGATTGCCGCGAATGTTTCCCAATGGCCGACCGTGTTGCAAGTTCCGGCGATCGCAAGCTGCGCTGTGCTACGGTCCCATACATAGAAATTGACGCCAGCACCCGACACAATTTTCATATCCAAGGTGAAGACATACCAACCGGCTACCGTTGTAATCACTGAGTCGGGAGAATTGAGTCGAGTAAATTGCGCCCCCGTGAAGGCGGCCTGCGTGAATTCGTTACAGTTGTTGTAAATGCGCCCGTCAGCAACGACCGTACCTGTCAAGCTGAAAGAACCGTTACCCGTGGTTGCCGAGGTCGCAAGGCTTGCGGACATTGCACGGGACGGGCCGTAATTCGTGACTTTTGAGCCGCGTTGATTGGTTTGAAATAGCCGTCCTACTGCATGCGTTCCGGGGTTAAGAATCATCCCGGCTTCACGCATATTGCCGCGCACGGTCGGCATGTAATTGCCGTTCCACCAGCCGCCATCGGATGTTGGATTTTCCAAGAGAATGTAAGATGTGGTCGGGTCGTCCACAACAAACGCACCGCCGCCAAATCCGCCGTTAGCTTCGGCCCGCGAATTCGTTGCGATAAATTCAATATTCGTACCCTTGAGGCGCACGTCGCCAACAAAGCCAGAAACCAAATTAACTTTGCCGCCGTCACCGTCAACAATGATTGTTTTATTCGGCAAAGTTTGCGTGCTTAATGTTGAACCGCTCCAAGCGTCAATTGTGGTCGACCCTGCAATTGCGGAACCGTTAGCCTCAAGCCAAACGCCATCAATGAGAATTGGCACAGTGACGCGGGGTGAAATGTAAAGATAAAAGCCAATATTGTTGCCTTCAATAATGGTGCCGTAAAAACTAATTGCACCAAAACCGTCGGCAGTATTATGGCAATAAACCGCACAATCATTACCGTGCATTTCGCCGCCATAAAAATATTTATTTCCCGCGTGCATGATTGCCCCAAATTTGTTATTCAGGGTGTACATGCCGTATTTATTCAGACTAAAGCCGCATGAATAAAATTCAGTTCCGATATTACCGAAGGGGAATTGCACGCCCTTATTGAATCCTTGGAATTCGCAACCGTAAAACTTCACATTGTTTGTATATTCATCATTGGTCGCGTAATCGGCCGGATTGGTTTTTGCAAAAGTGAAGCCCACACCGACTTTGCTTGCGCTACGGAAACCAATGTCGCGGATTTCAGAATGATAATTCCAATAGCTGGTGCCTCCGGGCACTGTCATTGCCGTAAGCGTGTAAGTCATTGCCGCGACGGCCGTGTTGTAAGGCTTAATGAGAGTGGCAGTCGAACCGTCGCCGTAAATAATCGTGCGATTGTTGATTGTCAAGTTGATGGTGTAGGTATCTTCCGGCGCATATACGGCCTTGAGACTGGCGACGGCCGTTGCGAACGCGGTCGAATCGTCACCACCGCCACCCTTCAAGCCTCTGGCGCCGCATTGCTTAACGCTGATTCCGTTGGTGATATCCAGCAGCCAGGCAGCAGAGCCGTCGCCACCGTTTGGCACAATCACGGTGCCGCCGTTGTGGGCATAGGTGCCAGGAGCCGCCCCGATTTTCGGGAAGTATTGTGCCGCCCCACCGTCGCCGTCGGTATAATAGCCGCAGGTTTGAATACGGCGCGAAAGGGTCGGAGTAATATTCCGCAAAGTCGCTACGTTATTAACGATTTGGACGCTGGCCGCGATAGCGGCGTCCAGTTCAGCCTGGGTGGCGACGTCTGCCGCGAGCATGGATGCAGGTACTTGCGTGGTCATAGACCTTCCTTATTTGACGTCGGTAGCGACGCTACACTGGTAGTAAATCCCGGACACCTCGATGAGCTTGGCCGTCGTGGCTCCGAACGTATTGTAACTCATGGGTTTGACATCCTCTCCTTCATTTAGGGCGGGGAGGATGTCATGTCTGCGATGAATTCGGCGCGTTCTTCTGGTGTCATGATGGGATATATGTTGTAAAGACACCGCCATTGGTTATGGCTTGGGTTCCGAAGCAGTTGAACATTTTCACGTTTGCACCGCTGTCAGAGTTGAAGCCAGCGTCGTTACCAGTAACTGAACACCCGTCGTTCCAAGCGTTGTTTCCTTGGTTCAGAATTCCGTACCGGGGAATGGACGGAATGCCATTGACGGTCAGCTGGCTGTAGCCTGCCTGAACCCCCAAGTTCCAGGAATAGCTTGTCGCTGTGTCGGCAATGTTCGGTCCAAACGGGTCGATGTGAAGGCCGTTCACGCGTACGACGTAAGCGTCATGATTGCTTGACCCGTTTTTATTTTGGCCGTTACCTTGCGGGTTTGCGGTCTGCGATGTTCCGTAAGTGTCCACGTCTCCAGCAAACTGTGTCGTGAAGTTAATCTCCACACCCTGAGCCGTTGTCCCATTAAGCGCGTTGTAGTTGGCCCCGTCTGAGGACATTCGATAAGCACGGCATTCTTGCGTGTAGCTATGCCCACCTTCAGCAAGAATGGCGTGCGTTGCTCCGTATTTGAAGCTGCACTTCTTTGCCCAAAATTGAGGGGCTGCTTGCCCAGCTACTTTCAGCACACTGATGTAGCCCCAGAATGTGATGTTCTCCCAATAGCTGGTGGTCGAGTAAAGCAATGTCCGGTTATCGCCGCCTGCACCGTAGACCAACTGGATATTGGCTTTTGTCGTAGTATTGACGTTGGTGCTCATTGCATCGCGGACATACAGAGCTCGTCCGGTAACGGTCGTAGTTATGCCTGTGGCAGTAGCCGTGGCGTTAGCCGACATTGTGATCGAGGTACCCGGAATGACGGCTGTAATTGTCGTCCCACCTGGAATGCCGGGCCCTGTGATCGCCATGCCGACCGCTGCGCTTTTTACGTTATTTACACCGCTAAGTACATTGCTGCCGTTTGTTGTATTGCCAGTGATTGCCGAGCTATACGCCGGGTCAAAAGCCCAACCAAAGTTAGTGCTAGCAAGAGAAAGTAAACTAGAGAAATAAGGCATTGGCGTTGGTTCGCCATATTTATCTAGTAAGTCCTTTCGCAATAATCGGATTGGGTTATTGCTGGACACGACGTGCATCTGATAGACGCCTCCGTAATCTCCGTTAAGCCCCCAGGTTGCTGCGACCGGATCATCGCCCGCAACGCGCAATATCACACCACCATATGGCGCAATGATTTTCTTTGGGTGATCACCATAGCTGTCGGTGTAGCGGAAGTCGCTCAAGTCATAAGTGCCCGGCCAAATATAGATTGTGCCGTTCGTAGTGCTCCTCAATGCTTGCGACAGCGTCAAAAACGCAGAACGCCAAGAACTCCCGGTGTTTGCGTCGCTCCCACTTGGGTGGACATAGCTGACAGTACCCCCGATGAGCGCCCCGAATTTGGTCTGGAAAACGTCCGCAATGTCTTGCACGACAACAGCTTGACCCGTACCAGGGCACCCGGCTACTGTGAAGTCGCTTGTGAACCAGTTGAAATTTGCGTGCGGCGCTGTCCGTGCTTTCAACAGTGCACTGCGAGTTTGGTCCAAAGCAGCACTGAGCAAAATGTCGGTAGACTCAGAATCTGGGCGAACAAGGAGATCGCTTCGCCCTGTAAGCGCTGCACGCGCAGCATCGTAATATGATTGAGCGGTGTACCCGGCAAAGTTAACAATAGAACGTAGCTTTTCCTGCACGTTACTGACTACTGCACCTGCTCCGGCAGGCGTGTACTGCACCGAGCTCGCATCGGCAGTGCCCAGCGCCAGCGCCTGCATGTACCGAATCAACACGTTGTTTGTTCCAGCCGGTGGCGCACTGGTGAATGTAATCGTCGTCCCACTTGCCCAAATGTAGTCGATTCCAGGCTTCTGTGTGATGCCGCTAATGCTGACATCAAGGTTGTTCAGCGCACCCGGATTTGCAGACAGCGTGAATGTTGTTTGCGTACCATTACCCGTGAAGATGTCGGCGTTACTACTACTACCACCACCACTACTGATACCAGTCAACGCAGAACCGTCTATAGCAGGCAACTTACCGGACGAATCCAGCTGAACCACCGAGTTGGCGCTGGTTCCCACATTCAGCACTGCCGCTGTACCAAGACCAAGGTTAGCCCTTGCACCGGCCGCTGTGCTGGGAACATAGCTCACACACTGCCATCCATTGACCGTGCCAGAGGCCGACTTCGGAGAGAAGATGGCGACGTCCCCAGCCACCACTGAGATATTGGCACCGTTGGGTAGGAGCAAGGTGGTGGCGTTGTGGGTAAGCGTTGGTGTACCGGAGAACCGCACGACCACAGGCCCTCGGTAGTTGGTACCCAGGCTAGTGATCGACGCCGTGCCGGTGACAAGCAGCTTCATGCTCGTCTGGCCACCGATATCAATGGTGGCCGCCGCCACGACGCTGACTTCGGCCGCTTGGTACGACTCATTGAGAACGTCCCAGATGGTACCAAAAGCGGCTCTGGCAACGCCATTGGTTGGGTTAGGGTAGGTGTCGCTTACACCTGTTCGTGCGGGAAGCATCGTCATTTCAATATCCTTTGACAGTCAAATCCACGGTCGCGCCGGACACTGCGACGTGGGAAGAATTGTACACCTTGACCAGCCTGCTGATCTTGTCAATCTCCACGGTCTCGCCACCGGACAAGTTTGCTTGCAGGGTGGCTTGAATGTTGACGACTTTGGTGAAGTTGCGGGTCAGCGGGATGATAGTTCCGCTGGCGCTGATGGGCAAGTCGTTCACTTGTTCCTCAACATCCGGAGCGTCGATCACGAACGCCATGTAGGTGATCTTGGGCTGTACGGTCGAGGGAGTCAAGGTGACACGGAACTGGTACACGTCAGCAGTGGCAGGAATCTGCCCGGGCCAAGGTGCCCATGGGGTAGCATCCACATAGGTGGGATCATTGCTCGCCCTGTAGAAGCTGTCGGAGTTAGACGGGCCATAGAAGCTGGCGGCGTCCAGCCCAAAGAAAGAGACTGGACCGATGATTCGGTACTCGATCGTGGTGGTGGCCGCACCCTCAGTCGTCAATAGCAGAGTGGCGTTGCTGCCAGCCAAGATGGCCGATGGGACATACCCAAGTGTGGTGTACACCACCTCGCTCCAGGATGTTGGGTCATAGAACGGGTAGTTGTCCCCGATCGTGGAGCCGCCTCCAGTGTCGGAGTGGTAGAAGCTGTCGTTGTCCGGCCCGTAGAAACTGTCCAGATAAGTTGCAACAATGTCACCGCCAGAGATCGACCCACCTGTGATCGTACCAGGGTAGCCCAAAGCATCTAGGTCGAAGGTAACCAGCACGTTGGCCAGAGCAGCGTCTCCGAGGTCAGTGATGATGTACGTTGGGTTGACGGACTCGTTTCCGCTGGTGTCCACCGCCTTGATGAGGATCGTAACCGGGCCGGTCGGCATGGTGGTCATGCTGTAGGGAGTCTCGGTCAGGAAGCCAGAGTGCATGGGCGTGGCACTGGCCCAGTTGATATTGTTCCCTACGTGGAACCGGACTTGGTACCCACGCAGGTCAAGCACGGACACTGGAGTCCAGGCCAAGGTGGTGCCATAGATCGTCAAGGTTGGTACATCGGGCGGTGGGGAAGACTTGCCGATGATTGTGTGGGTGAGATACGACCAATCCCCGCTGATACCGAGAGTCGCATTGAAGACTCGGGCTCTAATGGTGTATGACTCCCCGTCCTGCACACCAGAGAAGTACGTGGAGCCATTCGACATGGCCATGGTCACGGATTCCCACGTATTGGTGACTGTCTTCTTGGCTTGTACTTCGACGAAAGACGCACCGAGGTAACTGGTCTGCTGCCACGATACTTTTAGACGGGACACAATGTCACCTGACCCAAGCACCAGCAGCACAGCTTCCCCAGACTCGGCGGCCAGACCTTGTACCAAGGGGATGGAGAACGGGTCTGGCAAGCCTGTATTGGGCGTCTCATCCTCCACAATAGCATCTGCTTGATCCCAGATGGTTGGGTCGTCCTCTTTCAAGGCCAGCTTGATAGGCTCCCCAACCTTGTACGACTTGTCCAGCACCCTGAACACCTTGTTGGTCATGCCGAACAAAGGTAAGGTCAAGGTCAGGCGGTCGCCGGGGCGCAAGCGCCAGGCTGCATAAGAGAAGTCTGCCGTGATGGACAACGCGTTGCGCGTGTCCTCCATGCTTATGCGTGCCAGGTCATGCACACCCTGCACGTTGTTCGTGTAGGGATAGTCCACGTCGATGGCGAGTTCTTCTCCATCAGCAGACCTGTACGCCGCGTTGGTGTACGGGGTGTAGTCCGTCGGGACATACTGGTTGGCCGGGCTGGAGTAGCGGCCGCGAACCAAGTTGTACACATCCACCAAGCCGGGGCCTGCATTGACGGCTAGAGAACCAACAATCGCATCCTGTTGTAACGCTACAACAGGTGCGCGGTACTTTCCAGCGTAGACGCTCCAAGTGGTAGCGTCCAGAGTGCCCGCCATTGCGTCAGCCATTAGCTCAAGGATCTTCTTCGGTGCCTCTCCCGCTGTCACCACACCATTGAATGTGTAGCGCTTGCGTGTGGGTGTGCCCACCATGTCATCGCAGTCATTGGCAGCGGCCGAGTAGTCACTCATGGGGATGGACACGTCCGGCACACCGATGTACGGGCCGCGTAGGTAGTCCAGAATCACCAGAGCAGGGTTGTCGCTCCAAGCCGTGACGCCTGTGCGGGGGTCGTACAGCTTTTTCCCAGAGATCAAAGCCTTGACGGACGGTACGCCGTTCTGGAACTCGGGCTGGGTCAGGTTCAGGGTGATGACCAAGTAAGCGTGGCCGGGAAGGGTGTGGTCGGCTGTCCATTTGGTTGGTAGGATGCTTCTAAGGTACGCATCAGCAGGCTCCCCTGGCGTACCAAGGTGCTTCTGTATGTTGAGTTTGGAGTTAGACGTAGACCCACTTGTACTACTTAAGCTACCAATGTAGTTATAACTGATGGTATAAGTATCAATAATACGGTATACACTTGGGTTAATAGTAACTAAAGTACCTGAAATGGTAAAGTCTACGGGTACTGTATATCCATCTTCGTTCCTACGTACTGATACTGAGCCGGGAACGTAGTTACTTGGTAGTGTCCAAGTGTCAACTTGGTACATAATCTCCGAGATAGACTCGTTAGTACCATTGTAGTATACGCCGTTGTACACCCAACCGTCACCAGTAAGATCACCAACCAGCTTGTCAGCTATGTATATCTCATGGTAAGCAGTTATTTCGTGGGCCGCCATCTCTACAACGAGGTGCTTGAACTCATCGTGGGACCCGCTGCTGAAGATTGCCACCACGTTACCGCCCACCATGTCTTTGCCATAAATGGTGCGGTAGTATTGCTCGGTGGTCACATTGGTGACCGTACGGTCCTGAAGCGACGCAATGGCTGCTGCCTGCGCGGCGGCTACACGGGCGGCCAGGGCTGCCTTGGCTTTCTTCTGCTGGGCGTTGCCATACAGAGTCGCCCCGATCATGAAAGCTATCTGGCCGTAGGTCACGCCCAACGCAGCCACAGTGGAGAAGAAGCTGGCAATCTCGGAAACTACCGCCGCTTCAACGGCAAAGGCCGAACCCGGCAGCAGGGCCAACAGGAGCAGGAACACCGCCTTCAATTGAGACTCCAGAACGCCGAAGCAGCGGATTGTGGGTAGAACTGGAATCCAGAAGGTATGGAAACACCAATCACGTAGGGGCCTGATACGATACACATACCTCCAAGTGTACTTGGAAGCAGGGCCAGGTCTCCGTCTTTGGGAGACGTCCGCAGCTTGGGGCCAAGTCTGGCAGACACCCCAGACTCCAGACCACCAACGGATGCGATCACCCGCATGGCAGCGACCTTGTTGTCCCACTGAGGCAAGTCGGACAGAACGTGCCTGCCAGTGCGGTACGATACCCACCCCGATGCGAACATCACGCAGTCGTGTACACCCCACTCGAACGGGGTATAGAGCTTGCTCATTAGGTACTGGTCTAGTTTCACACCAATCCCGATTTCTGGAATTTCTTGGAGAGCCATAGCTGTGGGTTGGCAAGCAGGTCAGCCTGATACACCATACCCAAGCTGCCTGGACTCAAGTTCTGGTGGGTGATGTTGTTCAGGCGCAGGTTGCGCGGACGCTGCAACCGGTCAGCCGAAGGCTTACACCGTACCGTCACCGATCCCCCGCCATCCTTGCCTACGTCCACCACCATCTGGTCCAAGGTGCCGTTCCAGCACATGACAGGCACATCAACCAGCACACCATCTACCATGGGGCAGATGTACAGCCGGGCGTTCTTGCCACGGTAATCCGTAGCCGGAACCAAGGTCAGGGCCAATATGGCTGGGTCAGCGATATTGAGCGTCAAGTCGATAGGAGAAGATTCCAGCTTCACCATCTCCTTGACATCGTTGATGGCGCTCAACGTACCAGCACCAATCCAAGTGTTACCACTCCAGACCAAGCTCTGGTTCCATGTGGTGAATCGGATGGTGGCCGCCCGGAACTCCAGCTCTGCGAAGAAGGCTACGCTGATGTACTGGGCAGACAGCGCATTTTGCTGCGCCGTGGTGAGCGTGAACACGTCAGATTCTCCAGTCTTCGAGCAGGTCGAGGGCCGAGCCGCTCACTACCACCGTGGAGTAGTCCCATCCAAGCTCTGGCTGCTGCTGCCGAAACAAGGCGGTGGGCTTGTCCCACACCACCGGGTCGGTCGTCACCCGGGCCGTGCGGTTGGCCGGGGCAAAGCTCACCGTGGCCGTTCCGGTGCCCGACAAGGTGACGTCGGAAGTGACCATCACGACTTGGCGGTCGTACCCAGAGCCAAGCCCCAGGTAGTCCCCGGCCTTTAGGGTTGTGTTGGCCTGCCCAGCCCCGGCAGTGATGTCCATGCTGGAGACCCCCGCAGCAAGTGGGCTGGCTAGGGTTGGGCTTCCGCGCATGGTCCCTATGGGGGCTGGGCGACCGACGTTGTGCAGGGCGAGATGGTTACGGTTCCCCTCAAGCTGCATCAGCAGGGCTTGGTACGGGCCAGACTCGGCACTCGTCAACTGGTCGAACGTGACAGCGACCTTCCACAGCGGGTATCCGCCGTTGATGCCTTGTACGCCGAATATGCTTCGGTGCACCACGTCTTGTGACATGCGAGACCAGCGCATGTTACTCACTCGTAGGGTGGAAGGGAAGCTCAAAATGGTCATCGCTGTAGGGCTCCAGATTGTTCAAGTTGGTCCACCAGGCGGGCGTTGCCCGCCTGCACAGCTTGCCCAACCAGCGCCCGGATTTGGCCTTGGTCTGACCGGCTGTCGATGTTGACCACCAGATTCTGCGAGATGGTAACACCACCTACGCCGCCAAGTTTATCGGCTGGGGTGATGACACCGGAATTTGCACCAGTCATCAGGTAGTCTCGGCCGCCCATGGAGAGCAACTCGGTACCGCGCTCGTTCACTTCATAGACCGACCGAGGGTTCACGGAGCCCCCGGATGCGAGGCCAGTCAGGGAGAGTAGGTTATAGGCCGCGTTGGTTTCTTCAGCCATGGCCACGCTGCTGCTGACCATGGAGGACTGGAAGCTGCTGCCCCCAAGTAAGCTGGAGAACACCCCACCAATATCGCCTTTGGCCAGAGACCCGCCAAGGGTAGACATGATGCCATTACCGACTCCGCCGAGCAGGTTGTCCATCATGCCCTTGACGATCACAGTGAGTGGGCGCTCCAGCAAGGCTTCTTGCAAGTAGTTGCGCAGCTTCTGGCCACCTTCCTTGCCGCCCTTGAGCAAGCTGGTGGTGATCGAGCTGGTCAACGCCGTGCTGGTGTCCGCTGTGAACTGCTTGATGTCATTTTCGCGTTGGGCCTTCATCGCATTGACTTTGGCCATCTCGGCCCCGGTGTCGCGGCGCTGGATTAGGGCCTGCTTGTTGGCTTCCGCCTTGATGCGATTGTCCACCGAGTCTTCCCATGACGTGCGGTTGCTGGCCGTCTCGCTATCCGCCAGGATTTTGGACCACATGCGCTCGTTGTTCTGCGCCTCGGTCACCACTTTGTTGTAGCCCGCCAGCTCGTCCGCGTACTTCTTCAGGTACTCAATCTTGGCCTTCGCCCCGGCAGCTTCGATGTCGGTCATGCCAGCGGTAAACACTGTAGGCAAGGCGTTTTCTGCAAGCTGTGCATCGTGCTTGTCCATGGCCAGCACAATCTTGTTGTACTCGCCTGTAGTGGCTTCCCGATAACGCTTGAGGTCTTCCAACCGAGCCATCTGTGCACGCTCGTCCTCGACGCGGGAGGCGTCTCGCAGCGCCTTGCCCTGCGCATTGTAGATGGCTTCCTTGGCAGCGGCCAGATCCTTGACCTTCATCTTGCCCAAGGCTTCCAGCTCTTTGGCCGTACCTTGGTTGATGGTAGAAACCTTCTCGTTGTACTCATCCTCGATGGACTTTACGCTGGCCGCCACTGCCTCCGCGTGAGTGCGAAGACCAGCCTTTTCTTCAGCGTCGATCAAGCGGCGCTGGGACGCATACGAGCTGGAGATCTCCTGCAAGGCCGAGGACAAGTCCTTCTTGGCGTACCCAAGGTACGGCGCTCCGGTAATGTTGTCCTTCAGAGACAGATTGCCGAACTTGTTTTTGGGCGCGTTGAGCGACTGGTTGTACTTGGTGTCCTCAGCGAGTTGCTTGGAGGCCAGCTTGTGCCCAGCGATCTGTAGATCGAGTTTCTTCTCAAGGTCGATCAAGTCCGCGATCTGTGCGTCCAGTTCTGCCTTGGCCCCTGGAGTCCGGCTGTACCCGGTGCTGGCGCTGAACGGGTCATTACCGATAGACGGCAGGTCAGCTAGGTCACGCTTTGCTTGCAGGGCCTCTCTGGACGACTTGGCGTCAGACTTTGCCTTGCCGATGTCACGCTCGCGCAGCAAATCCTCAAGGGAGATGTTGCGGCGCAAGGCTTCCGACTTGTCGTTGAGCGCCTTGGTCTCTTTCTCAAGTCGGTCGATCATCGACTTGGCGGTGTTCTCAGCCAGGTTGCTCTGCGCCGACTCCATGGCCTTGCCGCTGAACAAGTCGTACAGCTGCCATGCGGCGATGGCCACGCCGATCACGGGCAGGAACCGGGAAATCCACGCGATGGCGGAAGCGATACCGGTAGCGGCAGTCGTCATGGCCGTAGCGAATGCGGAGGTGCCAGTGGCGGCTGTGGTCATGGCTGCGCCTACAGTGGTGACCTGCTGCGCCATGTTCATTTTGGACATGGCCGTCATGTCCACAGCCGTCTTCAACCCCAACATGGCAGAGGTGGAGGTCTGGATGCCCATAGCAAGTTGTGTGAACTGGCTCCCAGCGAACATGCTCAACTTGAGAGCCACCCAGGTCGCACCGACGAGAGCCAGTACATCAGCCCACTTCACCAGGAACACGATGGTTTCACCGATACCTACGATGAGTTTCTGGAGTCCGGATTGCATCTCCGACGACTGGAACATCTCCCGCAGGCGGGTGGACACGTCAAGGATGTATGGCTGGGCGGCGGTGAAGGCTTCGACCAAGGCAGCCTGCCACGAGCTGGTCACCGACAGCATCTGGTTCTTGCTCGTCAAGGCCAGTTCGGCCGCCGCCTGCGCCATGAAACCGAAGTGGTCCTCGATCTCGGCACGCATCTCCTGCGCCCGGTTCATGCCACCGTACTTCTTCTGGTCCTCGGCAGGCTTGGATAGGGCATCGGCTACCGCAACGATCTGCTTACCCCCACGCTCACTCATCAAGGTGTGGCGTAAGCGTTGGCGCTCCTGCGCGTCTCCGATCTTGTTGATGGCTACCGTGTACTCCTCGGCCAAGGTCAGCAAGTCCTTGAACTTCTTGGTGTCGTCGTCCAGTGCCTTGAACCCGAGCTTGTCCATGGCGTCCTGGGCAGCCTTGGACCGACCGGCCATATCCACGTACATATTGCGCAGCGCCGTACCACCGCTGGAGCCGCCGATGTTCAAGTTGTTGAGCATGGCCACGCCGAGGGCCACGTCCTCCAAGCTGATGCCGTATTCCGTGTGCACCACCGAGGCGGTTTTCATGGCTTCGGTGATCGACTCGACCGAGGCTTTGGAGGTGGCTGCTGTCTTGGCGATCACATCCCCCACATAGGAGAAGCTGCGAGCGTCCAAGTTGAAGGCAGTGGCGATACCAGTAAGCGCTTCAGCAGCTTTCTTGGTATCCACGTCACCCGCCACCGACAGATTCAGTACATCACGGATGGCGTAGCTGGCATCGGTGGCATTCTGTCCGGCCAAGGCCAGCGTCCTCATGCCCTCGGCAACCGCTTGGGGGCCAATGGGGCCAGACCGGGCCATCTCCAGCATCTGGGACGTAAGGGCAGCGGTATCGGCTGTAGTGTACTGAGCCAGCACGCGCATGGTTTCCAGCGTATGGTTGACCTCAGAACCCTGCTTGATCGTCTGCACAAAGGCGTTGCTGATCGCCGCACCAGCCAGCAAGGGGCCCATGCGGCCCCAAGTCAGCCAGAGCAAGTCGAACCCGCTGGCCAAGCCCCGTGCGGCGGAGCGGGCGTCATTGGCGTTCAGTGCGAAACTTTGCAGGTTCGTGTTCGTCAGCTGCGTCAATGGGGCCATCTTGGCCTTCTTGGCAGACAGTGACTCCACCTGAGCGCTCAAGTTGGACAAGGAGCCAGTCGCCTTTGCAGCAGCCACTGCACTCTGGCCAAAGCTCTGGGACAAGGTGTCAGCCGACTGTCCGGCATCCATGCCACGAAGTACGCGTCCTTGCACACGGAACTGAGCACGCGGGTCCATCTGTGCGTACTTATTATCTAAGGTTTCCTGTCTAAGTGCTTCTGCAAACACTTCCGCAGAACTGCGTACAGATTTGCGTAGGTTCTTAGGGTCTAAGTTAAGAAGGGCCCTAGCCGCGTCCTCACCTCGCATCTGGCGTCTGGCGTCTGTTGCTGCCTGAACTTGGGCCTGAATCCCGACGAACCGAGAGATCTCAGCGTTCAAGTTAGCCAAGGAGCCAGTCGCTTTTGCAGCAGCCACCGCACTCTGGCCAAAGCTCTGGGACAAGGTGTCAGCCGACTGCCCTGCATCTAGTCCACGAAGTACGCGTCCTTGCACACGGAATTGTGCTCTGGGGTCCATCTGCGCGTATCGGTCGTCTAGCGACAGTCTCAGCCGTTGAGACATAGTTGTGTAACTACCGGTCGCAGCGTCTGTTGCTGCCTTAACTTCGGCCTGAATCCTGGCGAACCGAGAGGTCTCAGCATTCAAGTTAGCCAAGGAGCCAGTCGCCTTTGCAGCAGCAACCGCACTCTGGCCAAAGCTCTGGGACAAGGTATCAGCCGACTGCCCTGCATCCAGTCCACGCAGTATGCGACCTTGAACCCGGAACTGAGCACTGGGGTCCATCTGTGCGTACTTATTATCTAAGGTTTCCTGTCTAAGTGCTTCTGCAAACACTTCCGCAGAACTGCGTACAGATTTGCGTATGTTCTTAGGGTCTAAGTTAAGCAGGGCCCTAGCCGCGTCCTCACCTCGCATCTGGCGTCGGGCGTCTAGAGTAGGCGCGGAAATCTCATCTCCAAACGATTTAAGGAATACCGACGCAGATGATCGGGCATATTTCTCTATTTTAGCCGGTAGCTTTAAACCGAACGCATCGGCAGCCGACCAACTCGATGCCTTGAACCCATCCGCGAACTCCTTACCAGCGTCAGACCCTGCTTTGGCAGCCGGTGTACGCACGTTGCCCAGAGAATTGGCGATCTGGTTGGAAATTTGGGTGCCCATCTGGCCAAAGGTCACCACGAAGGTGCTGGCCAAGGCTTCGATGCTGCGCGTCATCCCGGCCACGCCGGACGACATATTGTTCATTGCAGTCGCCATCTGCATGATGGCTTCACGGGACTCCGTAACCGCCGTGCGCGTAGCCCCCTGCGATTTGGTCATGCGGTTGCTGTTGGTCGTTATCTTGTCGATAGCGTCCGCAATACGCTCTAAAGCTACAGCATTTTGCGTGATCTCAACAGAGGTTGTCATGGCATTAAAAATGGCGGGGTTATCGACCCCGCCATTCTAGCCTAGGAAGTAGCTTTCGCGGCTGCTGCCCGCTTGGCCTTCTGCACGTCAAGCCATATTCGATCGAACATGAAGACGTATTCACGCAGTTCTTCGCTGTCTGTCACCGACAACTGGTGCAGTCGGCAGTGAGCAAGCAGCTCAGACACCGGTATTTGAAGCGGCTGGCCCTCTGTGTATGCCCGGCTACGAGCCAGATCTTGGTACTGGTCGTAGTAGTAAGCAAGGTGGGGTTCCAGAGTAGGTGCAGCCAGTAGAGCTTTAGGGACAATTCCCATCTCGTCCGCCGTTTTCTGCAAGAACTCCATCTGGTCGCCCCACTCAGCGAGCCACTCGAACAGCTCCCTTACTTTTTTGCGTCGGCCTCGTCCTGCTCGGTTTTAAAGTTGGCCATCTCAGACGCTTGGGCATGGACCCACTCGCGGAAGTCCTTGACGCCAAGCAGTAGCTTGGCATTGGCCTTGCTGTACTCCAGCTTCTCACCTTTGAAGGTCATGTCACCGCGCCAGCCAAGCAGGATGGTTTCAGCGTACGTGTCAACGGTGATTTCATCAGACTTCTGCTCGGCCGCGTCCGATTTGGTCTCGATCACGCGCTTGTGCAGCTTGTACTGCTGGGCAAACATCTTGGCGAATTTCTTATTACCAAATCGGGCAATCAAGAACTCAACGTCGCCAGCGTAGGGAACCCACGTGCCGGATTCTTCAGCAGCGGTGTCAGTTGCAAAGTCAGAAAAAATGTCGATGGACATTGAATGTTCTCCAGGGTTGATGACCCCCGGATTGTAGAGCAAAAAACACGGGCGCAAGCGCCCGTGAATGGTCACGTCAATGACCCCCCAGAGAACTCTTTAGACGACGGCCACACCCACGCGGTCGATGAAGACCAGTTGACGCAGGGTGGGGTCAGCATTGGATGCGTCGCGCAAGGCTGTGAAGCTCACGCTGGCCATCAAGTCCTGATCCTTACCGCCAGCCACCAGCTTGTGGGTGCTGATGTTGGCCACAGGAATGGTGAACACATAGCCGTTACCGTAACCGTCCACCGAGCTGAACACCAGCTCGGTATTGGTGTTGTTAATGAAACGGTCGAAGATCGAGCCATCAGCAAAGTAAATCTCAGCTTGCAGCGTCAGGTTGATGTTGCCAGAGCCAAGGCCCACAGGGCTCAGGCTGCACAGGGCGTTCTGCTCGCGCAGCGAGTTGTCGTAGGCCATGCTGATGGACTTTACCAGGCTCAAAGGTGCGCCGTTCTCCCACAGAACGCAGGAGCTGCCGGACACGCCCGAATGCACGTCGTATGTGTACGAAGGCGTAGCGGCGCTGGGCAGCAGGGTGGAGGTGCTGCGGTCAACACCGGAGCCTTTGAAGTCGAACTTGATGCTGGACAAGCCGCCCTGCGACAGAGCCACATCCATCTTGGACGGGGTTTGACCGGTGTACTTGAAGAACTGGGCCACATCGTTCAATTCTTTCTGGAAAGTGAACGAGGTCTGGGTGGTGCCGTTGGTCAAGCGGCTGGACTGGACGGCCACGCCTGTGACAGCAGCACCTACCACTGCCGGTGTGTTGGCGTCGAGGGTGATAACGGTAGCAGTGGGAGCGGTAGTCTTGCTGACGCGCAGAATCTTGCCATCGTTGGCGTTCATACCGGCTGAGACTCGGAACCACTGACCTTTCTTCAAGCCGGTAAAGGCGCTGGAGCCTGTGGGGGCAGATGAGGCAGTGATCGTAGTGGCAGTGAAGTCAGCCGTGAAGGTGGCACCCACACCGTTGGTACCATACACCGTGTATGCGCTCTGCAAGGCGGAGGACATCAAGCGGTCAAATTCGGCGTATTGCAGCTCGCCGCCGATGCTGCCAGAGCTGGAGGCCGACACAGGAACCATCGAGCTGACGGAGCGGTAGGCGTTGATCTCCTTAGACATATCTTTGGAGATGCTGTAATCGAACGACTCGTTGAGCACGCGAAGGGCGTAGACGGTACCGGAAGCAGGCGTAACGCCAAAGGTGGCTTCGGGGATGTACGATACGTTCAGACGGGAAGAAGAAGCTAAGGTAGTCATGTTCACACTCCAGGTTGGTGACCCGTAGTGTAAGGCGCTGACCTACCGTTGACTATCCGCGAACGCCGATAGTGCTCCGGCTGTCAGACGTTCCTAGGTGTTATTGTCACCGCTGCTAGGTAAGCCTCTGAGTTTAGTCCGAGGTCGCTTGGGATAGATCTTTAGGCACGGCCAGTAGCTGTTGCGTCGTACCAAAAAGGAATCACCATGCCGATGCTCAACCACCCATCCACGGGCTTCGACGGAGGCAGAGGCTTGGCACCCATCGTTCGGATGGGCGTCAGCCTGTCCGTCATATGCAAGGCGGGGTAGAAGTGGTCTAGGATCTCGTTGGCGGCTCGGGTACCCTTACCGACCTTCACCATCCCCTCCAGGAGAATGTTGCCCATCATTCGGTGGAGGGGATTCGCCGACAAGTCCACCTGCCAACCGTCCCGGAACTGGGTGCTCACGCGCAAAAATGCGTTGGACTGTGCCCCAAGGTCCAACAGCAGGTTGTCATACTCGATTCCCAGCGCGGCACCAGACCAGCTCGTCCTGCGAGCTTCCACAGCGGTGCGGATAGCGGTGCGTATGGCTTCTGTGCTCATGGTGGTTTAGGAAGAACGTGTCACGATATTGTACCCGGACAGACCATACTTGAGTTTGATGTATTCCCCCATCATCACCTCCCCAGATGGACCAAGGTTGACCTCCCGGATGTCACGCCCGTCGGGGCCTACCCCAGCCTGTACATCCCCCGCATACGGGGCGCGGTTGACAAAGGTTACCTTCTGGTTCCAGCGCAGCGCGTCCAGCTTGGGCATCTCGCGTACCAAGGTGGCCGTGACGGCTGGGTCGTTTCCCATCTTTTGCACACCCTTGTTGGCTTCACCTGGCCCAGCCCACGTGGTGCTGTAGGCGGGAATCTCCCTGTACGCAGGGTTACGCCCGTCGCCGATCTTGATGAACCAGTTGGATACCAAGTTGCCAGACCACTGTGGGGTTACCTGCACCAAGTCTGCGAACATCTCGGCCACAGCGCCTCGGTACTCAGCGGTCACTTTGCCCTCAAGACGGGCCTGCACCAGCTTGGCATCGCTCAGGATGGCGTGGGCGCTGGACATGGAGATCAAGCCAGCCTCACCAAGCACTTCCAGGAGTCAGCCTCTGCTGTCACCGAGAAAATCTGATACATGGTACCAGCGATTTCCACCTGCCGACCGACTTCGGGGGAAGCAGCGCTGGACGCGACCACCAGAATGTGGTCTCCAGCTTTCACAAGCGGGTCTGCCTGTGTGCGGTACTCGTAGAGCTTGTAGGCTTCCAATAGCAAGCCTGTGGTCGCTACCGTGGCCCCGGAGTACGACTCGCTGATGGGGTCAAAGGTGGACGACTGGAACAGCACGGGCACCGTGGACGCGTCCATCTGGTCGGCTTCGCTGACACGGTAGCCGTTAAGCAAGTCGTAGGTGTTCCGGACACGGTAAGTGGTCGTACCACCCACCAGATACCCACCCTTGGTCACCGTCTCCGTGGTGGACGTGTAGATGTTCCAGAACGTGTCGTATTGGGCTTCAGTCGGGCTGTTGACCGTGGACTTCAGGTACTCCTTCTGAGCGTACGCTGTGGTGCCGCCGAGTCCCAGAGCGGCCTCCCCAGGCGTGCGTAGCACCAAGGTGTCCGTGATCTTGCGCATCGCGTAGGACGTGCGCACGGCCTGCCCTTGGATGCCGTCCCGCACGCCGTCCCCGACCAGCCACATCTCACCGAGGTAGCTGATGATATGGCGAGGTGGGATGACAAGATCGGTGGCAAGCGAGAGGACTCGGCGCTGGGAGATGCTGCCATCCACTTTGGAGTCGATGTACGAACTCACCTGACCATCGTACAGGTACGTGTTCACGTACCCATCGTAGATGGGGATGTCATCAAACCATCGGCTGTAGACATTGAGGTCCATCAGGTGGTCACCGGGTCTTTGTTGAGGCCAGTCGCAGTGAAGTAGACACGAGTGTGGCCTGTGGCACCGCTGCTCACCACCCCACCGATTACCGTGTAGGCCGTCAGCAAGCGGCGGCGCAAGGTGGACAGCATCAGGGGGACGCTTTCCTTCACATCTGCGAAGGGATCGGCAATTCGTTCGGCTTCCGCCCGCCCGTCGGTCACGCGCTTAACCGCGAAGTACGGCAGCGAGGTGAGCAAGGTGTTGCTTACGCTATACG